>Ga0255049_10000453_pt1 | contig 25543 bp, 18 predicted proteins | sample JV7_2_3_MG_FD_183615 | JGI IMG/M metagenome (GOLD analysis project Ga0255049, IMG submission 183615) | Seawater microbial communities from Jervis Inlet, British Columbia, Canada - JV7_2_3 | ecosystem: Environmental > Aquatic > Marine > Inlet | place: Canada: British Columbia | collected 2016-10-06
AGGATGCCGCGTATTCCGAAATACCAGACCGAATTTTGTCCCGGGTCATTGGCCGGATTGAAAACCACCTGGAGATCCGGCGTCAACGAGAAATTTTTGGACAACTGAAACTGGTACGATGTTTCTATGACAGTTTCACTGCCAAGCCCAAGCCCGAATGTATCCCTGGATGGCTTGGCCCAACCCGCACCGATGCTCCACACCTCCTGAGCTCGCATGCTCATCTGTACACCGATGCTAATCGCGTCTTCAGCCGGCGCGCCGCCGCCACCGTCCGAATGCCCGAAACGCACGAACGGAAATATCGTATCGCTCAATTCATACGCAGCGCTGATGACCCAGCCGCTGCCTTTGCTCGTCCCCGCTAATTGGCGCGCATCCTTTTCCCAGTACGTGAACTGAACCCGATCTTTACTGTAACGAGACTGCGACGGCGTCCATCCAACTTCAATGGCTTTGAGCCACTCGCCCTCTTGCACCGTGTCGAAGTCGAAACTGCCACTAGCCGCATTCGCATCGTGCATCTGTGCGCCAATCCAGAAATTGTTTGACACAAAGCCTTTAACCACTGCGCCAAGCGCACCGATTCCTGTCGCCGCCATCGTCGGATTTAATATAAACGCGCGGTTGATAAATCCTTTCGAGAACGTTTGAAATGGAAACGCATCCAGGTAGACATCGAAGCCAAGCCGGCCCACTGCAAATCCGGCGGTGCCGTCGCTAAATCCCTGCGTCCAGTTGATGATCGCCAGGTCGAAGTCAAAATTGTGGCTGTAGGCAAATCCTGGCGCCAATGCAGCGACCCCGGTCGCTCCGGCTAATTCCCCCGGCGCAATGAAGCCGCCGAGATTCGATCGGGCTTCGAATCGCCATTGCATGCGACCCGGGCTTTTCGTGTCGCGGCCCGAAAAAGTCCAGCTACCTTGTTGGCGGAAGACGTAGCCCAACGCATCATCATCGCCGCCCAAATCCGAATTCGCTTTTTGATACAGCAGGTAGACGCTGGACCCGGCTGCTACACCGTGCTCGTCATTTATGCCGCGCTTCCAGTCGAAATAGGGCTTCAGGGCACGCTGCAGGTTGTCAGAATCGTATGTCGACTCGCGTTCCTTGTCGTTCTCCTGCAACTTCGCTTCAACATCTTCCGGCCCACCGAACTTACCGAGGTCAGAGTAGCCGGATTGAGTCCCGTCGGATTCCTCTTTGGTTGATTCCAGTTCCTGTGCCACAGCGGCTTGCAAAGATAAGCCCAGGCAGACCGCGCCAGCGAAAATTGCGATTGTTTTTATCACGCGAACTTGAGCCTACTTATTTATAAGTGCTGTGTTCTGCAAACCCACCTGCCCGCGGGCGGGCGCGTTTACCAACGACGTCACAGGTACCAACTCTCGCACCATCTCATGAAAGTAATGAACACCAAGCTCCAGCTGCGACAATGGGCCGGGCGAATAGCCGTGTGTCTGCAGACCTTTTTGTACGCGTTCGCACAATACGCTGTCCTCGGCATTGACGGAGTTGTTGATCTGGATATTCAGGCGGCGCAACTCGCTCACTTCGGGTGTCGGGTCCGAGTGTCCGTAGTAAGCCGCACGAACTATCGTTTTGTCATGTCCCAACGGGATTAATTGAAAAACATCCATCATCTCCGGGTAAAAATCGAAGGCAAGGTTACCCGCGAAGCCGATCTGCACCCACTTGCCCTTGATATCTTCCGGAATTCGTTCATTCGCGTGATGAAACATCTCCTGGTATTTGCGCTCGACCTCGACGCTCGAAGGCTTGCTCCTCAAGTCGAAGACGCCATAGCCAACGCCGCTCGACGACTCTTCGCCTTCGAACAGAATATTCAGTAATCGGTGCAGACCCGGATGCCCGATCGGAATGTGGTAGTTCTCAAGATAATTGTCCCAGGCGACTTTCCAGTTTGCGCTCCATACCTGCGTCGTCGTTGCAGCACAGGGCACGTAGTTGGCAACGTCGTATTTCTCGAATAAGTTGCCCATCGACCCGAAATGCTCGGCAATACCGGGACCGTCACCCCGGATACGTACGAACATCAGACCGTGAAATATTTCCAATTGGATTTCATGCAAACCGTGACTTGTTCTGTCGACGTCCGGGAAGTGTTCGTCCTGCGGAATTGCCATCAGGCTGCCGTCGAACTGGTAAGTCCAGCCGTGGTACGGGCAGCGGATGACACCCTTGCAAGTGCCGGCGCCCTCCAGCACACGTGACGCCCGATGGCGGCAAACATTTTGAAAAGCACGCAGTTCGCCGTCTTTACCGCGAATGACAAACACATTGTCGCGGCCTATGTCGTGCGTAACAAAGCTGCCTTCTTCGAGCACCTCGTTAACGTGTCCAACGAATTGCCAGCGACGCAGAAAAAACGCCTCGTAGTCGAGCTCGAACACTTCCGGATTGTTATAGGTCCACGGCGCGAGCGGCGCCCCTGGTCGGACGTCCCAGGGCAGGTCGTAGAATTGTTCTTTACTCATAATGTGGGCAGTCTACTTGGACGCAGCCCACTCGGCGATCGTCGTTTTCGTCTTAACGAGTTTTTCGAGGAGCGGCGCGGGCGACCAGTTCTCCTCACCGAAGCGTTCGCGGAATTCATTGATGCGGTCAAGCACGCGATTCAAACCGACTGCATCGGCATAATACATCGGCCCACCGCGCCAGGCAGGGAAGCCATAGCCATACACGTAAACAACATCGATATCGCTTGGGCGTTGAGCGATACCTTCCTCGAGAATTCTGAAGGCCTCATTAACCAGTGAGAAAATCAGGCGATCAACGATTTCATCGGCGTCTATCGGAAGCCGCTCGATGCCAAGTGTTTTGGCCTCGCGCTCAATGATCTCGATCACCTCTGGATCGGACGTTCTTTTTCGCGTCTCGGGGTCGTAGCGGTAGAAACCCGCCCCACTCTTCTGCCCTAAACGTCCGGCTTCGACCAGAGCATCGGGCACCCGGTGCGCGCGCGGGTCACCGCGTTGATCTTCGGCCAGCGCCTGCCGGGCTTTGTAGCCCACGTCGAGACCCGCGAGATCACCGACGCTGATGGGTCCCATTGCCATGCCGAAGTCGTACAAGGCTGCATCGACTCCCTCGGGAATACCGCCCTCGATCAGGCACAACTGGGCCTCACGAAAATACGGCCCGAGCATGCGATTACCGATAAATCCGTAGCACACACGCGACAACACCGGGATCTTGCGAATTTTCTTGCCGAGTGCCATTGCGGTCGACAGCACATCGTCCGCAGTCTTCTCGCCTCGCACGACCTCAAGCAATTTCATGATGTGTGCGGGACTAAAAAAGTGCATGCCGAGACAATCCTCGGGTCGATTCGTTGCCGCGGCGATCGCATCCACATCCTGGTACGACGTATTGGTCGCGAGAATCGCACCGGGTTTGCAGACCGCGTCCAGACGCTTGAAAATATCCTTCTTCAGTTCCGGATCTTCGAAGACAGCCTCGATAACGAGGTCCGCATCGCCCAGTTCCTCGTAATCGGTAGCGCCGCTAATTCGTCCGCGACAGCCTGCCGCTTTCTCCTCGCTAAGTTTGCCGCGCTTAACGCTACCCGCGTAATTTTTGTCGATGATCGACAGGCCTCGCTCAAGTGCCTCGTCATTGATCTCGAGCAGCGTCACGTTGAAGCCGGCGTTTGCAAAACTCATTGCGATGCCGCCACCCATCGTGCCACCACCGATAATGCCGACGCGCTCGATAGATCGATTCACTACGTCCCGGGGAAAGCCGCTAATTTTCGCCGCCAGGCGTTCCGCGAAGAAAATGTGGCGAAACGCGACCGATTGCTCCCCCTGCATCAACTCAACAAATAGTTCACGCTCCCTGGTCTGCCCGTCTGCAAATGACATCGTCGTCGCGGCTTGCACGGCCTCGAGCATCCTGAGCGGCGCTATTTGACCGCGAGCCCGCTTCGAAAATTGTGCGCGGTAGTCGTCGAACAGGCTGTCCTCGACGGGTGCTACGTCCAGCTCACTCGCACGGCGTAGCGGCGCGTCCTCGGTCAGCAACTGCCTGGTATAAGCAAGCGCCGCATCTCGCAGGTCATCGGACGTAATTTCATCGACGAGGCCAAGGTCCGCGGCCTGCGATACGGCGATCGGGTTGCCGCCTCCCATAAGATCCAGTGCCGCAGCAACGCCGGCGAGCCGCGGCACCCGTTGCGTACCGCCCGCCCCGGGAAACAAGCCCAGCTTGACCTCGGGAAACCCAACCATGGCGGTATCGAGTGCAATCCGGTAGTGACAGGCCAACGTCAATTCAAACCCACCGCCCAGTGCGGTTCCATGAATTGCGGCGACCACCATTTTAGCGGACGCCTCGATCTCGTTGAGCAGATCGGGCAGGTAGGGCTCCTTCGGCGGTTTTCCGAACTCGCTGATGTCGGCACCGGCGATGAATGTCCGGCCATCGCAGACGATGAGCACTGCTTCGGATTCATCGTCCTGGGCGGCTCGGATTGCATCCATAATGCCGGCCCGCACTGCGTGTGACAGCGCGTTGACGGGCGGGTTATTGATGGTGATTACGCCGATCGCATCGACGAGCTGGTAATTGACCGGTTTCATAAGGGCAGTTTACTGAATCGCGGCGACTAGCGCCGCTCCTACATGCGCTCCAACACACTTTTTCTGGTAGCATCCGCACACCATGTACAGCCAACTCATCGAACAGGCCGAAAAGTACCTTCGCTCACTCTACGAGCAGGACAATATCGCGGAGCAATTGAAGCGTATGCTGGCTGAGTTGATGGCCGCCGGCGAGGCGAATGCCGATTCGGCGTGCCGAGCGATGCGATTGAGCCGTCGCACTCTACAGCGCCGTTTGCGCGCTGAAAAGACCAGCTTTCAAAAGGTTTTAAATGAGGTCCGGTCCGTACTCGCCGTCAACTATCTAAGCGACGAGCGTCTCAAGTCGCTTGAGGTCGCCATGCTGCTCGGTTACTCGAGCATCAGCTCGTTCACAACCGCGTTCAAGTCCTGGTACGACGTCCCGCCCGCCGAATACCGGGAAAAGTTTCTCATCACCTAAAACGACAAATTGCTTTCCACAACCTGCCATTTGCCGTCGATAACCTGGTAGAAATTCAGAAAATCGCCGCCCTGGTGCTTGGTCGGGCTGAATGACAAAGTCGGCCCACCGAATTGATCTTCATATTTTTCGATGCCTTCGAGGGCCGCCAATACCTTATCCAACGTTATATCGGGACCGGCTCCTTCAAGGGCGCGGACGACGAGGTCCCCTATGACATAGCCAATCACGGATTGTGGCGCCGGCGTTTCTCCAAACTCTGCAATGTATTTCTCGGACCATTGCCCGGCCCAGGTGCCAGCCACCGCCTCAGCCTCGAAATCGGGAATATAAAATGATGCCGCCGCGTACAAGCCTTCCATGGCGCCGTTTGCCGCAGTGGCAACCTCGGGCACATAAGACACCATGTTGCTGATGATCGGCGCATCCCAGCCAGCGTCCCGTGCGGCGCTATATATAAGAATCGTGTCTTTTACGAGCGGCCCAAGCACCAGCATCTCGCAGCCCGAGTTCTTGATTGCCGTGATTGTACCGATGAAGTCGGTTTCGGCTCCCTTGTGGCGGCCCTCGTAGGCGATTTCAAGGCCCAGTTCCTCGGTGGCCTGTGCAAACCCGAGTTCGTTTTCATGGCCGTAGTCGTTCGCGACAGCCTGCATACAGACGGATTTGATGCCGTACTTGTCAACCATGTACGCCATGCCACCACGGATCTGGTCGCGATAGCTCACGAAATAACTGAATTTCATGGGATGCAACGGCTCGTACATTTGTACGCCGGCGGTCAGCGGAAAAAGACTGGGTACATTGACCTCGAACATTCTCGGCATTAAGGCGATGTTCATCGGCGTGCCCATGCTGCCAACCATGAGAAAAATATTGTCGACGTTGAGCAATTTATTCGTCGCTTTCACGGCTATGGGCATCTGGTATTGGGAATCTTCCACAATTAACTTGATTTTGCGGCCGTGAATTCCGCCTGAAGCATTGACCTCTTCATAGCGCATGCGCTGGCCATTCGTCAGCGGCACGCCCCAGATCGCGAGCCCGCCCGACAAGTCCGTGTGCGAGCCGATGACAATCGAGTCGTCGGTGACGCCGCGTGGCAGGTCACTGCTTGCTTGATCCTGCCCGCCGCCACAACCGGCGACCACTAGCATCAACACGGCGCCGATCCACTTGATTGCCTTTCTCATTACGTTGGCCCTCTTGGCACTATCCCGCCTGGCGGGCGTACATCGATTCGATCAGGTCGTTGTATTTTTCGCTGACGTAGCTGCGCTTGAGCTTCATCGTCGGCGTTAGTTCTTCATCTTCGGCCGTCAATAATACGTCAATGAGTCGAAATTTCTTGACCTGTTCTACGCTGGAGAATTCCGCATTTACTCGGGCGACCTCAGCGCCAACCATTTCGATGATTTCCGGTCGCGCACACAGTGATCGAAAATCAGTAAACGGTACCGAGTGCATCTGCGCGTAATGCTCGACGTTTTCCTGGTCGATCATAATCAGGCAAGTCAGGAACTTGCGCCGGTCTCCGATGACGACGGCATCCGAGATATACGGCGAGAATTTAAGCTCGTTCTCCATGACGGATGGCGTAATGTTTTTGCCGCCCGCAGTAATGATAATGTCCTTGAGGCGGTCCGTAATGGTCAGATTTCCTTCCGTATCAAGCTCACCTACATCTCCCGTGTGAACCCAGCCATCGATGATTGTCTTGGCCGTTTTATCCGGCAGATTGAGATATCCGTCGAACTGGCCGTCTGATCGCGCAATGATTTCGCCGTTACCATCGATGCGCACCTCCGTGCCCGGAATCGCCGGTCCGACCGTGCCAAACCGGAATACTCCTTTGCGGCAGGTTGTCACAATGCCTAGCTCAGTCTGGCCCCACAATTCGTCAATCGGTATGCCGATCGCGAGAAACCATTTGAGCAAGGACGGTGAGATCGGCGCCGCGCCAGACGCGGCTGAATGCGTGCGATCGAGACCAATCACCTTTTTGACATTGCTGAATATCAACCGACTGGCAATGCCATACAAGATCTTGTCCAAGAACGTGAGATCTTCTGCAGCGATTAGTTTTTCGGCGCGCCGCATTCCGATGGCTAGTGCGATCTTGTACGCCTTTTTGCCTATCCAGGTCGCCTCAGACATTGCCGTAGTAATGCGCGAGTAGAATTTCTCCCAGACACGCGGCACCGCGAATACATAGGTCGGCGACAGTTCCCTCATGTTCTGTGCAACCGTCTCCGGGTTTTCCGAAAAATTGATCGTTGCGCCGTGCGCAATCGGCAACCATCCGGAGAACACCCGTTCGGCGATGTGGCTGAGTGGCAAATACGTCAATATCTCGTCGTCCGCGGTCAATCGCACGTAGTTCGGCGCAAGCAGTGTCTGAAAGATAATGTAACGCTGCGACAACATGGACCCTTTCGGCAAGCCCGTTGTACCGGACGTATAAACGAGAGCCGCCAGATCACCACCGCTGCCTTGCTCCACGATTTTTTCGACCAACCCCTCGTTGTCGGCGCCGAACACCTTGCCTTGCTCGTACAATTCTTCGAGCGGCGCAACTTTATCGTGATCAAAGCCGCGCAGACCTCGCCAATCGAATACAAACACTTTTTCAACTTGCGGCAGTGCTTTTTCGATCTCAAGGAATTTATCGAGCTGTTCCTCATCCTCGACAAACAGGAAGCGACAATTGGAATCGATCAGCATATGTTCGACCTGCCGAGCCTGGTACGTCGCGTAAATGCCGTTGACAATGCCACCGCATAGCAATGTCCCTATGTCCACCCACAACCATTCGCGGCAATCTTCGCTTTGAATCGAGACGACGTCGCCACGTTGCAACCCAAGCGACAACAAGCCATGCGCGATCTCGTACGCACGCGCACGGTAATCATTCCACGTGTAGCTTTGCCAGGTACCGAAATCCTTTTCGCGCATAGCGACGCGCTCGCCCCACTCGGCTGTATTCTTAAGAAACAATTTCGGCAGCGTGTCGCAACCGTTCATTGAAATTGGTGTGCCACTCATCGCCACGTCTTCCTTTTCTTCCAACGCCGACGACCACGAATACCCTCATCTTTCTTGCCGAGGTAAAACTCCTTAATGTCTTCACTTTCGAGCAGCTTGTCGCTGGGCCCATCCATGACCATGCCGCCGACTTCCATGACGTAAGCGCGTGACGACACTTGCAGAGCAATATTCGCGTTTTGCTCGACGAGCAAAATCGTCAAGCCTCTCTCATGATTCAACCTTGAAATAATGCCGAATATCTCCTGCACGAGGACGGGCGAAAGCCCGAGCGATGGCTCATCCAGCAATAGCAATTTTGGGCGCGCCATGAATCCACGGCCAATTGCCAGCATCTGCTGCTCTCCACCCGACAGGTAGGCAGCCATTCTGTCTCGCAAATCGCGTAGCGCTGGAAAGTAGTCGTAGACGGATTCGAGATCGTCTTTGATCTGATCTTTGTCGCCACGATTATAGGCACCCATCGCCAGGTTCTCAGCGACGGTCAGGACCGGAAAAACCTCGCGTCCCTCGGGCACATGCGCAATGCCCTTTCGTGCAACCCAGTCCGGGTCGCGGCATTGAATCTCTTCGCCATCGAGCAACACCTGACCTTTATTGCTATCGAGTGCCCCAGCCGCCGTCTTGAGCAAGGTCGTCTTGCCGGCGCCATTGGCGCCAAGCACCGCAACAATCTCACCCTCGTTAACCTCGAGGCTGACACCACGAATCGCCATAATGGGTCCGTAATAGGTCTCAATATTGCGCATTTGTAGTAGCGGTGTACTCATTCAGCGACCCCAAGATACGCGCGTTGCACCTCGGCATTCTCACGAACTTCGTCTGGCGTACCGATCGTCAGCAATTTCCCGTCATTTATCGCCATGACGCGATCCGCGACCTGGCCAACCAGGTTCATGTCGTGCTCCACCATGACGAGTGTTACGCCCAGATCGTGTTTGATGTCGTCGAGCCAAAAAGAAACGTCATCGGTTTCTTCGCTATTCAGACCGGACGCTGGTTCATCGAGAAGCAATAACGAAGGTTCCGCGCAAAGGGCCCGAGCGAGTTCGACGTTCTTGCGCGCACCGTAGGCAAGGTCGGAGATCCGTTCGTCACGGTATTGCGCGATTTCCATGAGATCGATGATGTCCTCGACCTTACGTCGATGCTCGATTTCGGAATTTCTAATGTTCGGCAAGAATGCAAAACTACTGAACGGGTTTGCCTGCATGTGCGAGTGCCGGCCGACAAGCAGATTCTGCAATACGGTCGCGTGCTCGAATAATTCGATGTTCTGGAAAGTTCGCCCGATACCGGCGTGCACGATGCGGTGCGCCGGCAAGTCCAGTAGGTCCTGGTCGCCGTAATGAATCGTGCCGGCCGTCGGTTCGTACAAGCGACTGATCAGGTTGAATATCGTGCTCTTGCCCGCACCATTGGGGCCGATGATCGCAAACACCTCGCCCGGCTCCACGTCAAACGAAACGTCTTCGACCGCGTGCACGCCGCCAAACTCGATCGACAGGTTTCGGACCCGGAGTGTTTGCGCCTCCCTCATCGCATGCGCTCTGTTTTGAGATAGGCCTTCTGCCGCACAAACGACGACTTGCGGTAGTAAGGAAATGTCTCGAAGAAATACCGCAGCTTCATCCAACGCCCATAGAGGCCCAAGGGCTCAAAAACGATGACGAAAACGATAATCAAGCCGAATAACAGCGGCTCGAGGCCAGCCGTCTGCCCGATGGACGGTGGTAGCACGTCTTTCAGGAAACTAATGCCGACAGGCAACACGGAAATTACAATGGCGCCGAATATCGCACCCAGAATGCTGCCCAATCCGCCGACAACGATCATTAGCAAGAGCTTCAAGGATTCCAGAACGCCGAATACCTCGGGTACGAGGTAAGTCAGATGATGGGCTAGCAGCGCACCAGCCAGGCCCGCAATCGCGGCACTCACGCCGAACGCCTGGATTTTTACCCACTCCACGTTAACGCCAAGGCATCGCGCCGACAATTCCGAGTCGCGAACAGCGACAAACGAACGTCCGATCGGCGAACGAAACAGGTTGGAAGCACCCCAGATAACGGCGAGCGCCAACACGAGGTCAAGATAGTATTGTTGCCAGGCCTCTGCCAACGGCATGCCAAAAATTTTCAAGCTCGGAACTGCAAGGCCGGAGTGGCCGCCTGTTAGTGCCGTCCATTCTCCAAAAACGGTCTCGATCAGTATGCCGAATGCCAAAGTCGCAATAGCGAGGTAGAAGCCGAACATCTTCGATGCGGATCGGCCAATGGCCATGCCAACGATACCTGAGAACAAAATGGTGATGACGATCGAAGGGCTGAATGGCACGCCGCACGACAGCAGGATCGAATGCGTGTACGCACCAATGCCGAGGAACGCCGCATGACAGAAACTCACTTGTCCTGTGTGACCCGTCAAGATCATCAGGCCGATACCCGCGATCGCATAAACGAGTAATAAGCCGAGTTCGGCGAGGTAATAATCCTGCAGCAGAAGGGGCGCCGCGATCAGGAACGTAATGACGATGGCTACCCGAATTTTTTCACCGGTCTTGGCCAGGAAGCGAATATCGTCGTTGTATGCCGTTTTGAAAAGGAACTGCATAGCTCAAACTTTCTTCTGATAGGTTTGGACGATGAGACCTTCGGGCTTCACGAACAGGACGACTAGCATAACAACGTAAGCGGACACGCCTTTGATACCGGGCAGGTAATAATCGGCAAACGGTTCGATCACGCCAATCAGGATGCAACCAAGCAATGCACCCGGTATCGAACCGAACCCACCAATGATCGCGCCTGCGAGCGCCTTGATTCCAAGAATACCAATCGTCGTATCAATTTGAGTAACGGGAGCAAGCAGTGCGCCGGCGGCGGCGGCAATGAATGCGCCGATAGCCCAGGTCGAGGACACAAGTCGTTTGACGGGGATGCCCATGTAATACGCAGCCAGCTGATTCTGCGATGCGGCTTGCATCGCCAGGCCATAGCGGGTGCGGCCGAAAAACAAATAAATCAAGGCGACCAGGATAATCGTGGCAACGATGATCGCGACCCGATCGGCATTGATCTCAACCAGGTTGCCGATCGCAATCTTTCCATCAAATGGTGTATCGAGTGAGCGTGTGTTCCATCCAAAGATCATTCCGGCAAGCGCTCTGAAAATGAAACCGAATGCGACCGTCAGAATAAAAACGCTGGCCTGCGATTCGCCAATAATCCGGCGCATGATCTGTGCGTCGACGAGATAGCCCACAATCGCAATCGACGAACAACCCAGCAGAAATGCCGGCCAGAACCCCCAGCCCAATGCTTCGGAAAATGCGAGGACGGCGAATGCGCCAAGCATCATGAATTCGCCGTGCGCGAAATTGACGACCTCGGTCGCTTTGTAAATCAACACGAAACCGAGTGCTATGAGCCCGTACGCACACCCCTGCGCGACGCCGGCAATAGCTAAATGAATGACATCACTCAGCGGCAGCATTTATCCCCCCCGTTGGAACAGCTGTTTGAGCGCTCCTCGGAGCGCGATGGTCGCGCCTTATTATCCCCCTTGAGGGGACAAGAGGCGCTCCTACAATTAGCTTGCCTTGCGAACGTTGTCGGTAAGTTTGCCAATGACATTGCCAACAATGCTTAACGCCTTCGCCATCAATTCCGGCTCGATGGTTAACGGCGGCAGAAAACGTATCACGTTGCCCCGTACCCCACAGGTCAATAAGAGCACACCCTCGGTCAGGACATCCGCCGCAATGGCCCGTGTCAAATCCGCATCGGGCTCTTCGGCGTTGCCATTTTTCACAAGCTCAATTGCGCTCATCGCTCCCGTAATTCGAACGTGACCGATGCAATTTTTGCTCTTTTGCAGCTCGCTCGCCCATTCGCCTATCTGCTGGCCTATGGCCTGCGCTTTGTCGCACAGCTTTTGTTTTTCGATCACGTCGAGCACAGCTAAGCCGGCTGCACAGGCAATCGCAGAACCCCCGTAGGTGCCACCCAGACCGCCCGGTGGAACGGCATCCATGATGTCAGCTTTGCCGATTACGCCCGACAACGGAAATCCGCCAGCCAGGCTCTTGGCGATGGGCATCAGGTCGGGTTCGATACCGGATTGCTCGCACGCGAACATCGTCCCGGTTCGACCGAAGCCCGTCTGGATTTCGTCAACGATCAAGACAATGCCGTGCTCGTCGCAGATCGCACGCAATTGCTTCAAAAAACCGGGCGGTGCCGGATAGAAACCACCCTCGCCCTGCACGGGTTCGATAATCATCGCAGCAATGCGTGACGGCTCGACATCCGATTTGAATAAGGTCGCAAGTGCATCGAGTGAATCGTCGATCGATATGCCGTGGTATTCGATCGGAAACGGCACATGAAAAACTTCGGCCGGAAACGGCCCGAATCCAACCTTGTACGGCACGACCTTACCGGTCAGCGCCATGCCCATCATCGTCCGTCCGTGAAACGCTCCTGAAAACGCAATGATGCCGCTGCGTTCGGTGTGCCGGCGCGCGATTTTGACGGCGTTTTCCACCGCTTCTGCGCCAGTCGTCAGAAAAATTGTCTTTTTTGGCGAATCTCCGGGGGCGAGCTCGTTCAATCGCTCGGCGAGCTGCACATAAACATCATACGGTGCAACCTGGAAGCAGGTATGGCTGAAACGCTCCAGCTGTTTTTTTACAGCCCCGACCACGGCGGGATGATTGTGGCCGGTATTGACGACCGCAATTCCGGCCGCGAGGTCGATGTAGTGATTGCCCTCGACGTCCCAAATTTCGGCATTTCTTGCCTTGTCCGCAAAAATGTTGGTCTGGGTAGCAACACCGCGGGGCGTATTCGCTTCCCGAATACTCAGTAACTCTTTGTTTGTTGTCATTTTTTCCCCCTCAGTGACAGCATACTCACAGCGCATGGTGAAAGCACCCCGAAACTGCCGTTTTAGGCTATGATTCGCGGCTCGCTGAGGAGGACGAATCATGCTCGACAAGATGCAATTCTATATCGATGGAAAGTGGGTCGACCCGGTCACCCCGAATTCCCTTGATGTAGTCAATCCGGCCACTGAAGAAGTTTACGGGCATATCAGTCTCGGCTCAGCGGCCGACGTAGATCTCGCTGTTGCTGCAGCCAAGCGTGCCGGACAGAGTTACTCTCAAACCACGCGTGAAGAACGGATTGACTTGTTGCAGGCGATTCTCGACGAGTACAAGAAACGCTACAACGATGTGGCCGAAGCGATCATGAATGAGATGGGCGCACCGTGGTCCGTGGCCAGCACTGCACAGGCTGGCAGCGGGTCGCAACACCTTAAAGCGGCGATCCGCGTGTTGAAAAACTACGAATTCGAAGAGCGGAACCGTACAACGTTGATCATCAAAGAGCCGATCGGTGTTTGCGCCCTGATTACACCCTGGAACTGGCCCGTAAATCAGGTCGTCTGCAAAGTCGCGCCGGCTCTCGCCGCCGGATGTACGATGGTATTGAAACCCAGCGAGATCGCCCCGTTTGACGCCATAATTTTCACCGAGATTCTGGATGCGGCAGGTGTGCCTGCCGGCGTATTTAATCTCGTCAATGGCGACGGACCTGGCGTAGGCACGGCGCTAAGCCAGCATCCCGATGTCGACATGATTTCGTTTACCGGATCGACACGGGCAGGCATTCTAGTCGCACAGAATGCGGCACCTACCGTTAAGCGAGTGGCACAGGAACTCGGCGGCAAGTCGCCGAACATATTGCTTGACGATGCTGATTTCGAGACTGCGGTGAAGGCCGGCGCCGGTGAAGTGTTTTACAACACGGGGCAATCGTGCGACGCGCCGACACGCATGCTCGTGCCGAAAGATCGCGTGGACGAAGCTGCCGCGCTCGCCGCATCGGTGGCCGACGCAACAACAGTCGGCGATCCCCAAGATAAGGATATTGAGATGGGGCCCGTGGTTTCCGAGATGCACTGGAACAAGGTGCAGGGGCTCATTCAAAAAGGCATCGACGAAGGCGCTACGCTAACGACGGGTGGCACCGGACGGCCCGATGGCATTGACAAGGGCTATTTCGTGAAACCGACCGTGTTTGCGAATGTCAAAAACGACATGACAATTGCACGCGAAGAGATCTTCGGCCCGGTGCTATCGATCATGCCTTACGACGACGAGGATGAGGCGGTACGCATCGCAAACGACACGCCGTACGGGTTAGCTGGCTACGTCTCATCTACCGATCTCGATCGTGCCCGTCGTGTTGCATCGAAACTGCGTACCGGCATGGTGCATATCAACGGCTCGGAATGCGACTCGATGGCACCATTCGGCGGCTACAAGCAGTCGGGCAATGGCCGCGAATGGGGTGCGCATGGAATGGATGAGTATCTCGAGGTCAAATCGATTTACGGGTTCGAAGAGAAAGCCAGCTAATGAGAAAGGCTTTTTTCCTACTGAGTTGCCTCGCGGTTGTCGTAATTAGCGGCTGTCACGGCGAGTCGAATTTTCCGGAGGCAACCGGAAAAGGCACGATTCGCGCAATTAACGCGATCAAGACATCGCCGACGATGGATTTATTGATCGAAGAACGACGTATCGACACTGTTGCATTCAAAAGCACGACCAGAATCGCGTCCCATGACGATCTGGAATACATATTTAATGTCGAAGCACGTTTAGCTGGAGACATCGCTAATACGCGCGTCGCAAGCCACCTTCTCGATGTCGTCAAGGATACTGAATACACATTGATATTCAGTGGGGCATTAGACGCGCCAGACATCACCGTTTGGGAACTGCCGAAACGAGACTGGGGTGGCAGTGAAACCGTTTTCGAATTGCGGATAGGAAATACCGCGGATACTCTTGGCGACGTTGACGTATATTTTTCGGCGCCGGGAATCGCACCCATGCTCGGCAATGCGGTCGGCACTTTGTCCTTTGGTGAGGTGCTACCCGTAGTTGACTATGAGACCGGCGACTATGTCGTGATTTTCACCGCTGCCGGCAACCCGTCAATTGTGCATTTTGAATCTGGTACCTTCCCTGTGATTGCGCAAAGTTCGATGGTGATAACCATATTTGATGCCGACGCAAATGAAACCGGTCCGTGGTCAGTACGCGGTTATTTCGCGGGCGGCGGTACTGCAATTGTTAGCCCAGTTAATGCTACGTCAACTGCCCGTTTTTTCCACGCATCAACTGCGCTATTAACGGCCGATATTTTCAACGACGAAACATTGACGGCGCCACCAATTGTTACAAATCATGCATTCGGTGACGTTACTGGCGACTTGGATCTACCCGCCGGACCAAATTTATTGTTCTACACGGATCCCGTGAACACGGGCGCGCCACTGCTCGATGGTCAAGTGACGGTTTTCGAAACGGCGCATAAGAACGTGTATGCCGTTGGCGATGTAGATGCGCTGCAAACCATCGAAGATTTCCCCGACCGACGATCGGTCGAAACTTTGGCCAAATTCAGTGTTCTGAATTCGGCGATAAACCACCCTTCCATTGATTTTTACATCGTGACGACCGGCGATGATATCGCCGACGTCAATCCTGCGTTCGTCAGAATGACAGTCGGCAGCTTGCCGGAATTCACCACTCTTAATGAAGGCAATTTCGAAATGTATGTCACTACTGCCAACGAAAAAACCGTCATTACGGGACCCATTCCGTTGGACAGCTTGTTCGGCGATGTTTTCGAATATGTCATCTATGACAACGTGTTGGACCCGATGACCGCCGACCTGGTGTCTATTCCGCTTCCCTGATATTCACAATTGGGGCACTCCTACAGGCCTTCGGCGGTGTCCTCTATCAGGGTGTCAACGACGGCTTGCAAAGCCTCATCCGTGCTGGCACCCGACGCCTGCGATAGTTCGAAACTCTTGAGTTGGCGATGCGCGCTTGTACCGCGGGTCAGGATGTCGCGAACCGACCCGACTTCCTCGATGCAACCCAATACCTCTGCATCCTCAGCGATTAGGCTCAGCATTTCGTCAAGAAGCTCGTCAAACGGCACAACCCTGCCTTTGGCCAGATCGATCAGGCCCTCGTCGAAGCTATAGCGCATCGCGCGCCAACGGTTCTCGCGAATCAGCATAGGCGTGTAAATTCGCCAGCGTTGATTGTGTGATCTGAGTCTGTACAGCATGCGCATAATGCAGACCAGCATCGCAGTGAGTGCAACCGTGTCATCGACGCGAGTACAAACGTCCATGACGCGCGTTTCCAGAGTTGGATAGCGGGCGCTCGGTCGTAGGTCCCACCAGATACGGGTCGAGTCTTCGATCAGCCCGGCATCAATGAGGATTTGCACATGACGCTGGTACTCGGAGTAACTGGCAAACCGCTCCGGGATACCCGTGCGAGGCAATGCGTCAAAAACAGTAAGCCGATAGCTTTTCAATCCCGTGTCGCGCCCTTCCCAAAACGGCGACGAACACGACAACGCCAGCAAATGTGGCAGGAAATACGACATCTGGTTCATCAGGTCGATGCGTAGTTCGTCGTCGTCGATGCCAACGTGCACATGCATGCCGCAGATCAGTAGTCGCCGCGCAGCCGCCTGCATTTCCAGCGTCAACGCCTCGTAGCGATCTTTCGGCGTTTGCTTTTGATCGACCCAGCTGCTGAAAGGATGTGTCGATGCAGCAATTGGCGCGAAGCCGTGATCATTGGCAACATCGACGATGATTTTCCGCAATCTCCGCAGATCCTCGCGCGCTTCCTGTACGTTGTTGCATACCTTGGTGCCGATTTCGATCTGCGAACGCAACAGCTCGGACGTGACCTGGCTGCCGCAGAGTTTTTCACACTCTTTCATCATGCTTTCGGGTGGGTCGACGACCAAGCCACGAGTTTCACGATCGACGAGGAGATATTCCTCTTCAATGCCTAACGTAAATTTCGGCCCAGGGTTCTTCATATTTACGCTGTTATTCTGGACTCGCGCAGTCCGATTTTTTCGGGTATCGATTCAATTATCTTGTGCATGACGGCGGCAATCGACTCGACACCCGCCATGTTGTCAATCAAATCCTGGCGAATCTCGATGCCAACGTGCGGCAGGCCAATCAATTCCGCGTGATGGTCGATCGTGAAATCTTGCGGCGCCTTTCCCGAATACGGCTCATTGTCGCCGGTCTCAAAGCCGGCAGCACGAAACTCGTCGATAAAAATATCGGACAGGCGCTGATCGGCATCCCAAAGAACACCCACCTGCCATTGTCGCGATTCGCCGTTCAACACAGGCGTGAAGCTGTGCATCGAAATGAACGCTGGCGGCGGGCCGACCGACTTGAGCCGCTTGACCTGCTGCTCGATCGCATTGTGGTAAGGCCAGTAAATCGCTTCGGCACGATTTTCTTTGTCATCGCGGCCCAGGTTTCGATTGCCGGGCACGAGGATTCCGTCACCATATTCGAGAAACGCGCCGGGATCGAGAAGCTTCCGATTGCAGTCGACGATCAGTCGCGAGTATTGCGTCAGTACAGCCGTGACGCCGAGGCTGTCGGACAGGCATTCGGTGAGCGAACCTGCGCCTATGTCGATTGCGAGGTGGCAGCGCCGGGCAAATGGATCAAGCCCCATGTCACCGAGCGACTCGGGAAACCGGCAACTTGCATGGTCACAAACCAGCAGTATCGGCGCTTCTGACACCGCATTGAGAACGTAATATGGCGATGGTTCGCCGGCGGACAGCAGTGAATTCATCCGCCGAAGTATACGTGGAAATTAGTGATTACGCGGACTGGTTCACGAGCTGGCCGTCCACACCGCAGGGTTGGAATGACTGCACTGAGGTCGGCCTCGCAATGTAGTAGCCCTGGGCAAACTCGATCCCAAGAGATCCCAGTTTGTCGAGCACTTTCTTGGTCTCGACACGTTCGGCGATCGTTTCGATGCCCATCGCGTGCCCGACCTGGCTGATCGCGACGACCATGCTCTCGTCGATATCATCCTCGGCGACATTGCGAATAAACTGACCGTCGATCTTCAGATAGTCGACGGGCAAGTTCTTAAGATATGTGAACGACGACAGTCCGCTGCCAAAATCGTCGAGTGAAAATTTGCAACCAAGTTCTTTTAGCGCATTCATAAAATGCACGACGCGGGACAGATTCGATATTGCGGCGGTCTCAGTAATTTCGAAACAGACTGCGCCTTTGGGCAGCTTTTGTTTCTTCAGCTGTTGAACAATGTCGTCGAGGAAGCGGTCTTCGCTTAGCGACGTACCCGAAAGATTTATCGCAATCGTGTAACGAGCTTCCCCGTCGCCACTTTTGTCCGCTAGCTCGGACAATGCTTCGCGAACAACCCAGCGATCCAGGGTGGACATCAGGTTGTAACGCTCGGCGGCCGGAATGAATTGATCGGGGTTCACCAGCTGACCGCGCTCGTCGCGCATGCGCAACAATAGTTCGTAATGCCCGCGGGAATTGCTGTTTGCTTTGCCGATACCGATAATGGGCTGAAAAAATAATTCGAGACGATCATCTTCAACAGCACTACTGATTCGCGAAACCCATTTCATTTCCTCATGCCGCATCGAAGCGTCACTGTCCTGATAAAGGTGAACCTGGTTGCGGCCCATGTCCTTGGCCGAGTAACACGCGACGTCGGCGGAGCTCATCAACTCTGCAACATCGTTATTTTCTTTCGAAACCATGACCACACCAATTGAACAGCGAACCGTCAAAAACGCGTCCTGCCATTCAAATCGATAACCCTCGACCGCACCGCGAATGGCCTCAGCGACTTTAACAGCGCGCGCTTCGCTACAGCGTTCGAGCATGATCGCGAATTCGTCGCCGCCCAGGCGCGCCAATACGTCGGTGGTCCGGATTTGGCCATGTACAATTTCGGCAATTCGCTTCAGCAGAGAGTCGCCGGCGGCGTGCCCGAACGTGTCGTTGACGACTTTAAACTGATCGAGATCGAGGTACAGCAGTGCGTGGGTCTGTTCATTATCGCCGCGAATTTTGTCCAATCCATCCACAAGCCGATTCTCGAATTCGCGACGGTTGATCAAGTCGGTTAGTGCGTCGTGTGATGCCTGGTAGCTGAGCTGGCGGAACAACCGCGTTTCTTTGCTGACATCATGAAATACCATGACCGACCCGACGACATTACCTAGTCGATCTCGAATGGGGGCCGCAGAATCCTGGATCGGAACGTCGTCGCCGTTTTTATTGATCAGGACTGAGTTGCTTTCAAGCGAAATGACGCGTCCATCCTGCAAACAACGCATGACCGGATTCTCGATCGACGCGCGAGTATGCTCATTGATTATTGTCATGATATCTGTAATCGGCTTGCCTTGAGCGCCTCGCATGTCAAATCCCGTCAAGTCCTGCGCGACGGGATTGATATAGTCGACACAACCGTTAGCGTCGGTCGTGATGACACCGTCACCGATTGACTGCAGCGTCACCTGCGCACGCTCTTTTTCTTCGAACACGCGGGTCTCGGCGACTTTGCGATCCGTAATATCGGTGATGGTACCTTCGTGTGCGACGATCGTGCCATCATTGTCGTAGACAGCACGGGCATTCTCGAGCACGACGATTTCGCGACCGTCTTTGCGGCGCAGCCGGTACTCGAAATTTTTGACAAATCCCTGCGCCTCCAGACGCGCGAAGACTCGTTCGCGATCGATCGGATTGACGTACAACATTGCCGTGCTGCCTATGCTTTTGAGATCTGCGGTGCTGTCGTAGCCGAGCATCTCGACGAGCGCCGGGTTAGCCGCAACTAATTCACCGTCTCGCGAAGCAATGTAGACGCCGTCGACGACGTTCTCAAACAAGCCGCGATAGCGCATCTCGGAATTCTTTAGCTTGCTTTCATCAAGCTCCCGCTTGATCGCGATGCCTGCCAGCCTTACTAAACGGCCTAGCTTGTCGAGCTCATCGGCGCTCGGTTCACGGGATTCGTCAACGTACACATCGAGAGTTCCGATGATGCGGCTCGCAGCACCAAACACGAGAAACGACCAGGCGGCGCCAATGGCACGGCCGCTGAGCGCCTTTAGGTGTGGCTGCCACGCCGGATCATTGCTCATGTCAGTACAGATCCGATCTTCACCGGACTGCACCGCAGCACCACAGGTGAGACCGTTGGCGTCAACTTTGACAAAATCCAGGCACAGCTTGAACGGTTCGGGAAGACTCGGTGCCTGCGCAACCGTCAGTGCACTGTTTTTAGCGTTGATCTGCATGACGACCGCGCGAAAGCCGTCATTGATCTTCTCAACACTTCGACAGATCGCGCGCAGCGTGCGGTCATGCGGCGTGCTCGCGGCAATCATTTCGAGAAGCTTATTTTCCATGAATGCGAAGGCATCGTTGCGCTTGCGTTCGGAAATATCGGAAATTGACGCTCGAATCAGGCGATTGTTGGCCGATGGCAGTCGGCTGCAACGAATCTCGCAGGGAAACTCCCTGCCGTCCGAATCCTGGTGCACCCACTCAAAGGTAGGATGTCCCCCGTCGAGCGCTTCCTGGACGTAGCCCCTTTTCACACCAAATGACGGCCTCCCGTCCGGTTGCATTTCCGGGCTGATATCCGCCGGGCCGCCCGCTAGCAATCGCTTGCGGGACAGATTGAACAAGGTACATGCGTAGTCGTTTACATCAACGAGTCGCTGGCGATCGATATCATATACAACGATTGCTTCAGGCGCGTTTTCTACAAGAGCCCGATAGCGTTCTTCGTTTTCCTTGAGTGCCGTTTGTGCCTTCTGACGACCAGTGATGTCACGCAGGCTGATGACGTAAAGGTGACCTTCGCCCGCGATTAGCTCACTGGCGCTGATCTCGGCAACAAACTCCTCACCGTTCGCGCGCAGTGCTTTGACCTGGCCGCGCTCGACGTTTAACTGTGAATCGTCAATGTTCGCGATGAATGGTGCGAGGTATTTCTCGAGCGGCTGCCCTTTGGCTTTCGGGAGAATATGCGTGATCTTGGAACCGATCATCTGATCGCGTGTAAGTCCAAAATATCGCGAACATATTTTATTGCAATTGCAGACGAGACCGCTCTCGCTAACCGTTAGCAAGGCTTCGGTCACGCTATCGAATATGGCTTCAATCGGGGCGTTGGTGTTCAGCGACTGGGAAATCGTCGCTTCCATTTGGTCGTATTGCTCGTCGATCAACCGCAACAGCTCAATGAAGTCCGGTTTCTCAATACCGGAAGCCTCCGTGGCTTTCTTAATTCTGTCGCGCAAATCCTTGTGCATCAGCAGACCAGCTCAATCCGATGGAAACGATCGCAGCTTCATACTCTAGGTATATGGCACGCAACCGTCTGTGAACCAAATCTGATTCTGTAATTTACTTTGGGAAAATTTTCCCGGTTTAATCAACAGCTTATGGTAAAAAGCTGATGTGCAAAGGCTTGCGGAGCGACCCGCATCTTTCGATCCGGCATAGGCAATTTTGCTATAAACAGAATGAATTTCGTTCGGTTTGTGGCCTAGTTCTCTTTGGCGGGCATTGTTCGAATGAGTTCACCACTTTCGTCGGTCGTGATCGTGCCATTTTCGAGAATTTCGCGGGGTGCCGCCGGACCTACCTGGATTGGGATTGCCGTCACGCTCGACATCGACCCGGTTTCAGTTTCAAACACGGCTGCAACATTCAGATACAGACGGCCTTCACGCAATGGAATCACGGTGACTTGCTGCGCGCTGCGTCCGTCGCTACCAGATGGTGAGATTGACACGGTCAGCGACTGTGATTCGGGCATCTGCATCGCCGTTGCGTCGTTCACCCGGTAGCTGACTCTGAACGGCTGGTTTCCAAATGATGATGCGAACTGCAGATCCAGCGCGACGGCCTGACCTACGATCGGTGTGCCGATGACGCGATAACTGATCGTCACCGGACCCTGCGGTTTCACCGTGTGATTGGCCAACGGTCCGGGCTTGAACGTGACCTCGGGAACATCGGTCGAAATCACAGAATCGGCGTCGGGTTCCTCGACGTTACCGTTGCCGCAACCGACCGTAGCAATTGCACATATCGCCAGTACAGGAATAATTGATTGCTTCATGCTTGTCACCTGCTAGACCCTTTACGGTGTCGAGGTAAATGATACGTCGAAACAGATCGTCGACGGGTAAGTAGTTGAGGCTTCAGCGTCATCGAACCGCCATTCTTCGACAATCGCGACATAGGTTTCTCCGGCGAACAGCGTTGGCGTTCGGAAGGTCGGCTCAAAGCCATCGGTGTCGGTCGCGCCGAATGCGACGAATTCGGGTCCCGCGCCCCGAATAATGTATATATCCGGATCGCTCTGGTCCCGGTCGTCAGGATCGGCCGTCACCGGCGTGGCGGTGGTGGTAACGACATCAACATCGTACTGATCGTCAAATGGCACAGTGATACGCAGATAACGGTCTTCGCCAATGTTGTTACCGTCCCGGTCAAGACCATCAAGATAGTTGTCCACACAGACTTCCAATGGCAGCACGCTATCCGCCGTGTAGTCAAGATAGAGCGGCAGTACGGTTTCCTCTACGTTTCTGGGCACCGACGTCGGCACATCCGCTGCATTGGTTTCGTTGGTTCCCCAGATATCCAGGGCAACGCCGGAAACCACATTTTCCCGAATGAGAAGAGCATCGAGTAATGCCGCGTCTGGTGCGTTCAAGGAGTCGCGTAACGCGCTCGCGAACGAGAATAAGGTCGTAATACTCTCGGTGAAAAATTGTGGCCCCGTCATGACATTGTAAATGGGGCCGAACCCGATCGAGCCGGAGTCCACGCCATCATTCGCGGTATCCCAAAGGTCGTATATGAGCGTGGCCACCGATACCTCGTTGAACCAGCCTTTGACGCCAAAACTGTTGCCCTCCACGTTATAGAGGCTGCCGGTGGTCTGTAACGGCGCTCGCGCGTCACAATAGATCGGGTCGTCGAGCAACATGGACCCGATCGCCGATGCCCAGCCTTCGCCGAACGCCAGGCTGGCCACCAGACTCTCACCGAGGAAATGTGAGCCACCGAATGACTCGGACCGTGAAAAAACATCTTCAAAATAGTGGCCCCACTCGTGTGCGACAATATGATCGTCGAATTCATCGGGATCATCCGTTGCGTCACCGAGAATAAATAATGAACGGATCCCGAAGAAATAAGACGACGTCGGCAGTTGCCCCGCCGTCAGGTCGATATCGCCGGTTGCGAAGGCGTTGTTGACGCTCCAGAACATATCGAGCGGTGGGAAAACGGCGGTCGAATCGACCGAACGCACGAGCTGAATCCCGGCATATGCGACATCGAGAAGCGCAAACGGCGCCGCGGCTCGAGTGCCGGTATAGCTACTACCGCCCCAACCCGTCGTCGCGGTCAAGTCACGCATGACATCGGACGAGCCCGTATTAAATTGCGTTCCCTCGAGTGTGTACAGCGCCCGAGTTGCAAGACCGACAGGTGGAAAAATGCCGTTATCGCTGCCACCGGCAATAAAATTGTCGCGAACATCGACATCCCAGCCTGGCGATCCTGGTTGCTTGAGTTCGGCTCGAACCCGAATTTGCACCGTCGTATTCGCGGCAACACTACCGAACGAATAGCTACCGCTATCGCTGGACGTCACGCTGGCGATTTCCGCGCCGCTACCGTCAAGCAATTGAACGGTTGCGCCGCGAATCGGCCGCGGGATCGTGCCACCGAAATTGAGACCGTTGCAGTTGAGGTTAGCCGGCACGTACTCGTAGCGTATTATTCCGGATACCGTTACCACAACAGGCGGTTCCCGAACCAGGACGTCGACGGAATCAACGCCATTGGCGGTACCGTCGCTGACCGTTAGTTGAAACGTCAGTGTTTCGGATGCGCCACTCGCAACATCGGGCGCATCGAAATTCGCTTGCGCCATACTGCTGTTGTTTAGGGTGACTATCGTACCGCCTGTCTGTGCCCACGCATACGTCAGCGTGTCACCGTTGGCATCGCTGCCACTGCCATTTAAAGACACATTGGTCAGTTCGTCGACCGTCTGATCCGCACCAGCATTCGCCGTTGGTGCAGTATTGCCGCCACCACCGCCGCCACCACCGCCGCCGCCCTTGCTACCACCTCCACCGCAGGCGGCAAAACTGAGCATCGACAATGCCAGCCAAAAGTGGCGGGCAGTTGCCGGCAGGTTTGGTCGTTTTCTAAAGATTTCAATCACCTATTGCTTATTTATCACGTAATATAGTGCGATACAGGTCCGAACGCTAATTGTCAGTATTGATAAACTTTGTCTCTTGAACGAGCGTCGGGTTCACAATTCCGTCGAATAGGGTCAAATTCCTTGCATCAAAGGGCTCTGACACCGAATTTTGAGCAAAAATCGTATGGCCAGGAACAGCATTCTCGTGACCGGTGGCGCCGGCTATATCGGCAGCCATGTCGTCCGCCAGCTCGGCGAGGCCGGCGAGGATGTTATAACGCTGGACAACCTGTCGACCGGTTTCGAGGCCGCCGTCACCGCAGGTGACCTCGTCATTGGTGATACCGGCGACGCCGTCCTGCTTGACCGCATTTTCACTGATCACAATATCGATACCGTAATGCACTTCGCTGCACACACAATCGTACCGGAATCGGTCGCTGATCCACTCAAATATTATGGTAACAACACCGCCAGCAGCCGCACGTTGCTCGAACGTGCACACGCGCACGGCGTCAAGCACGTGGTGTTTTCGTCGACGGCAGCTGTTTATGGAATTCCTGACGGTGGCAAAGCCAGCGAAACTACAGCGACACAACCCATCAATCCGTACGGCAGTTCAAAGCTCATGACCGAATGGATGTTGCGTGACCTCGCGTCGGCCGGAGGGCCGAGCTACGTGTCGCTGCGTTACTTTAATGTTGCAGGATGCGAACCCAGTGGCACTATCGGTCAATCCACACCGGGTGCTACGTTGCTGGTCAAAGTCGCCTGTGAGGCCGCCGTCGGGAGACGTCCGAGCGTAGCGATTTTTGGTACAGACTACCCAACGCCCGATGGCACGGGTTTGCGCGACTATATTCATGTCCAGGATCTTGCGACCGCACACCTCGATGCACTGAATTACCTTCGTAATGACGGCACATCCGCGACTTTGAATTGCGGCTATGGGCATGGCTACAGCGTCCGCGAAGTGCTGGCCGCAGTAGAACGTGCCAATGGTGAACCGCTCAGCATTGTGGAAGAACCACGGCGCGCCGGCGACCCACCGGAATTGGTTGCGGTTGCCAGGAAAATTCACAAGGTCCTAGGTTGGTCACCGCAATTTGACGATCTCGATCAAATTGTACAAACCAGCCTCGAATGGGAACGCAAAATCGCCGCCCAAGATTCAAGCGCTTACTGGGCCGCCTGAAACGAACCCCGACGAGACGGGTGCTACACTGCCATGATGAAATTTCGTCGCCCAAGATCCCT
>Ga0255049_10000457_pt1 | contig 25450 bp, 21 predicted proteins | sample JV7_2_3_MG_FD_183615 | JGI IMG/M metagenome (GOLD analysis project Ga0255049, IMG submission 183615) | Seawater microbial communities from Jervis Inlet, British Columbia, Canada - JV7_2_3 | ecosystem: Environmental > Aquatic > Marine > Inlet | place: Canada: British Columbia | collected 2016-10-06
TTCAAACACGCCGTCGATGAGACCCGTCATTGCCGTAAGCAACATCGTGGCGATAACCAATGCAATCAACAGTTCGACAATCGTGAAGCCGGCTTGGTGTTTGCTGCGGGCATACACGTCAGTTACTCACAGGGCGACAAGGCTTTCGAGAGATGCGATGGATCCCTCGACTTCGACGCGCACCCACAGCAGATCGGTGTAGCCCGTGTACGGATTACCGTCGCCATCGAGATCGGCGTCGAGTACCGTGAAAACATTACTGTCGCCGTCGGCATTGGTGGCGTCGTAGAGCGCGACATAGACGAGGCGCCGGCCGGGCGGCCCCGCAATATCGGAGTAGCTGCTCGGTGCCGTCTCGCTGCCGGCGACGGCGGCTGCGCTTGTGAGTGTTCCATAGGGTTCGGCCAGCACTTCTTCCATTCGTGAAAGCACAGCGTAGTGCTCACTGGACGTGGACTGGAGTACATCGTTGCCGAGCATTCCGGTGTGCAGTGCTTCCATGGCGGGTACTAACGCGATCATAATTAACACCGCGGCGATCATGACTTCGATAAGGGTCAGGCCGGCCTGCCGATTTCGAAACCCACGCCGGTTCATTGTACTGTCACCCGGGCCGTCATCGGCGAAACAGCGATCGTCCGCGTCAATCCCTCATGACTCAGGCGAACGTAGCCATTCTCCAGCATACGAATCGTGCCGGAATCGTTGAACTTGGGAACACCCGTTGCGCCTGCAAAGCCAAGATAATCCTGAGACCAGAAGAAGCCCTCGAACTTGAAGTAAATGGTAGAAATTGAAGGCTGCAAGCGATCGGTTTCGAACCGGAGATCGTAGAGTTGTTTGGACAGGGGCTCGTAGACGTCGTAATGCACGACGGGTGGGTTCACGGTGTCATCGAGGCGGTAGATCTTGAGCGACTGATCGGAATCGTTTCCGATGACGCCGTGCGGTTGGCCTGTGCGAATTGCTTCGGCGTGTGCGAAACGAAACGCACTTGCCAGTTCGGCGGCGGCGCGATCCAAAATGGCTTCGTCATCGCTGAATAGCGCTGGAATGGCGACAGCTGCCATCAGGCTGAGCAGGCCGACGACAATAAGCAGCTCGATGAGGGTAACGCCCTGTTCTTCATGTGCCCTCATCAAGCGATCTCCACGAAAAAAGGGACATTCTGCCTTTTTTGTCGAAATGCAGAATGTCCCTTTTTATTGCTAGGGTTTTTCTATTAAGGTGCCTGGTCGCCGATGAACTCGCCAGTAACTGAGTCAAAGCGCCAGCCGCCCGATGAGGCGGTAGTCAGGCCCAGTTCGCCGACGGTTACGACCGCGAGCGTGCTAACCGTGCCAAGCGGATTGACCGGCAAATCGTCCTTCAGGTACGGGCCGTACTTGAACTGCGCCGAGTCATAACCTGTGCAGGCATCGCCCGCGGCGTTGGTGTAATTCTTGAGCTGCGCCTGGAATGCCGGTTCGCCGACTAGCGCGGCAACCGGGGAGCCGTTTACACACGCGCCGCCGCCCGCTGCGACCGCACCCGGGTAAGCACCATGCTGTTGCCGGTACAGATCAACCGCGGAACGAATGTTTGCAACGTTTGAGTCGAAGGCAGACTGATTAGCATCGTCTGTGGCCGCCGAGAATTGGGGCACGATAATCGCGGCAAGGATCGCCAGAATGATGACGACAATGAGCAATTCCACCAATGTGAAACCTTCCTGGTTTCGAGAACTTCCTAGCGAAATCATAGAGTTATCTCCTGTAGGCTAATCAATTGTCCGCTACTGCATAGGTTGTCGGCGTTGAAACCAATATCTTTAGCCGCGAACTCCTGTTTTCTTGAGTTCGGACGGCGTCTTGCGTCAGGAAACAGCGCGCGAGAGCTTGAATATTGGCAGGATCAACGAACTCACGAGCACGCCAACGACAACGCCCATAACGAGCAACATCACGGGTTCGGCCAGTTTCGAGAGTGCATCGAGTTTCTTGGCAAGTTGCACTTCGTAGTAGTCACAAATTCGGCCTGCGACCTTGCCAAGGTTGCCCGTTTGCTCACCCGTCGCGATCATGTGTTTCGCGAGATCGGGCAGGAACGTCGAATCAGCCAGTCCCGCAGCGACTCCGGCACCCGCCTGTACCGATTCCTCTACTTTCGTAATGAGACGCCGAAATTGCGAGTTCTGGACAACGTCGCGGCAAGCTTCGAGGCTTTCCATTACCGAAACGCCGTTTCTAAGTGACAGGCTCAACACCCGCAATGACTGCACCAGGTAGATCTGCGTAAAGATGCCGCGGATGCCTGGGGCATGGAGTTTGAAGTGATCGACGCGCGCAGTACCGGCGTCGGTGTTCAGCCAATGACGAACTGCGATGAAAAGAATGCCGAACCCGGCCAGCAGCACAAACCAGTACTGACGCATTACGTCACTGGCGGCCATTAATATTTTTGTCGACATCGGCAATTGATCGTAGATTGACTCGAACATGGTGCCAAATTTCGGGAAGACCACGACCAGAACGAATACAACGACGGCCACAGAAAATGTGATCAGGAATAGCGGGTAGGTCGCGGCTGATGTCAGAGTTGTGCGCATTTGCTCGCGCTTCTCGTCCATTTTCAGCAGTTGCTCGAGGACCTCGTACATGAAGCCGCCCGTTTCACTGGCAGAGATCAGGTTTACGTACGTAGCCGGGAAAATGGTCTCGTGTTCGGCCAATGCGTTGGCAAAGGACCGTCCTTCACTGATGTCTTGCGCAATCTTCTCGACAGCGCTCCGCATTTCCGCGTTTTCGGTTTGCTTCACAATCGTGGTCAATGCGCCGAACAGACTCTCGCCTGTCTCGAGTAACAACGCGAGTTGCTCGCTGAAGAACATCCGCTCGGTTGCGCCGGCACTCTTGTTGCCACCGGGTAACTGGAAATTCAGGCCACCCGGTTTTTCGTCACCTGTTGCTGCGTCGACCGTTTCGATTTCGAATTGCAGGGCCACTGTTGAACCTAAATACTGGTCACACGAGAGACTTCTTCGATCGTTGTGCTGCGATCGAGAACCCGCCCCAGGCCATCTCTAAACAAATTGTGAAAGTCGCGTTCACCCAGATAGTCGCTAAGCTCATCACGACTCGGACTGGAAATGATCAGCTTTTGAAGGCCGGCATCAGTCTTCAGTACTTCGTGAATGCCCATGCGCCCTTTGTGGCCGGAGTCATAGCATTGCTCGCAGCCTTTGCCCTTCGCGAGCTTGACGTCGCCTTGTTCTTGCCAGCCGTATTGCCTGATGATCTCCTCGGGAGCAAGAAACTCGTACTTACAGTCCGGGCAAACTGTTCGAACCAGCCGCTGGCCGACAACGCCAAGCAAGGCCGAAGACAGAAGATACGGCTCAACGCCCATATCGATCAGGCGAGTGACCGCGCCCACGGCATCGTTGGTGTGCAACGTGGATAAGACGAGATGCCCGGTCAACGCGGCCTGTACCGCGATTTCCGCCGTCTCTCGTTCGCGGATCTCGCCGACCATGACGATGTCCGGATCCTGCCGGAGCACGTGCTTTAAGATTTTTGCGAACGTAAGACCGATACCGTCGCGGACCTCATTCTGGTTGATGATATCGAGCTGATACTCAACCGGGTCCTCAATCGTAACGATGTTTTTCTCGATACTCTTCAGGTAATTCAAGGCCGCATACAGACTCGTCGTCTTGCCGCTGCCGGTAGGACCCGTAACGAGAATGAGGCCGTGATTTGCATCCAGAAGGTTCTTGAACACTTTGAGATTATTGCTCGACATGCTTAGTTTGTTGACGTCGAGAATCGCCTGGTTCTTGTCCAGAATTCTCAAGACCACTTTTTCGCCATAGAGACCGGGCAAAGAGCTGAAACGCAGGTCCACCGAGCGGCCTTGTGTGTGCACCTGGATGCGGCCGTCCTGGGGCATGCGGCGTTCGGCGATATCCAGGTTGGCCATGACTTTTAGCCGAGATATCAGGGCCGGGTGCAGCTCCACACGCGGGGCTGTGAATTCATACAACAACCCGTCGATGCGAAAACGAATGCGCGAATGCGTGCGGAAGGGTTCCAGGTGAATATCGGATGCACCGTCGTGTACCGCTCGCTGAATGATCGAGTTCACGAGATTGACAACGGGACTGCCGGCGGCGACGTCGTCGATCGCCGAGTAATCCTCGATTTGCAGGTTCTCGACGACTTCAAAGTCCTCGTCGACGTCACCCACCATGTCGAACTGCATATCACTCAGGCCGATCGACTCGCTAAGCACTTTGTCAATATCTTCCTTGCGAGCCAGTACGGGGCGCACTTCGCACTGCAGGTGTTCACTGACTTCGTCGAACGCCGGCATGTCTTGTGGCTTGGAGGTCGCCAGATATAGTGTGCTGCGCACGCGAAACAACGGCAAAACACCGAGACGACGCGCGATGCTCTTGTCCAGCGAGTTGCTAACGACCGGATCGAACACGCCGGGGCGGAGACGTACAAAGGGCACGCCGAGCTGTTCGCTCAGCGCGCGAAGTACGTCGTTTTCCTCAACCCAACCTTTGTCGATGAGAATGCGGCCCATGCGCTTGCCGAGCCGGTCCTGCAGTTTCAGTGCCTCGCCGATTTTTTTCTCGCTAATTAGATTGCGCGCAACCAGAATATCGCCAAGTCGTGAGCCGGGGCCAAAGCTGACGTCATCGGTTTCCTTGCGCTCTTTCTGGCCGTCGCTGTCAAGAAAGGAGATGTAATCAGACAAACTCGTAATGCCGGCAATCTTCCCGATAATGCTGTTGTGTCCCGTGATCTTGACCCATCCACCGATCTTCATGAGACGGTCTTGAAGGTCCATCAAATAGGATAGTGCGAGACTGTCGATTGCCTGCACAGAGACAAATTCGATGATGATCTTGAACTCGCCGGCGTCGACGCACTTGTCGATTGCGAGGATGAAGTCCTGCAGCGCCTCGTTTCCGACCAGCGAGAATTTCGGTGTTATGTGAGTGGCGACACCGATGCGTACACGGGCGACCGCAGACGAGCTGTTTTCTGCTGTTTCACTCATGCCGATGCGGCGCTGGACTCGTGTTCAAGGCTCTCTAGAATTTCATTTAAGGGAATGGGTTTCCCAACGCCGTAGCCCTGTGCGTAGTCGACGCCTATATCTCGCAATATGTCCCTGGTTTCTTCATCACCAACGAATTCGGCGACGATGGACAAGCGCATGGTCTTGCCGATCTGGCTGATGGCCTCGACCATCGATCGGGATATTTTGTCGGTGGTTACTTCGCGCACGAAGCTGCCATCGATTTTCAGATAGTCAACCGGCAATACCTTCAGGTAACCGAACGAGCTCAGGCCGGCGCCGAAGTCGTCCAGAGAAAAGCTGCATCCGAACTTGCGCAGCGCGGTCATGAAATTGACAGCGTCATCGATATGCGAAATAGCAACCGTTTCCGTCACTTCAAAGCAGATGTTCTGCGGGGGCACATCAGCCTCCCGAATTTCATCCATGATGAACGCCTGGAATCCCGGGTTTGCGAATGACTGACCTGACAGGTTGATGCAGAAAACAGGACTGCCCTCCGCAATTGATTTCCAACAAGTTCCGAGCGCCTTCAGCGAGTGATGTATCACCCATCGGTCGACCATTGGCATGAGCTGGTAGCGCTCTGCGGCCGGAAGAAATGTAATGGGCGCCAGGATTTGACCGTCATAGTCGCGAAGCCGAATCAATATTTCGAAATGGGCTGCCCTCGATGGGTCAAGTATGGGTAGAACGGGCTGACAATAGAGAACAAACTGGTCATCTCGCAAAGCTTCCTGCACGCGTCCGATCCACTCTATCTCCTCGCTTCGACGAACGAGTGTCGTATTGTCTTCTTCAAAGGCTTCAATCCGATCTTTGCCCTGGTCCTTGGCGGCTTTGCAGGCGATCTCAGCCGAAGCCATTACGCCGACGATGCCTTCGGCTTCGCGATTGACCTGCGCGATGCCAATGCATACCGTTACATCCAGCGTCCGCTGCGCCGCAACGACCGTTAGCTCCCGAATCGCACCCCTGAGTTTCTCCGCGACAGCAAATCCCTGGCGTAGATCACAGTTCGGCAGCAGGACACCGAATTCACCGCCGCCCAATCGCGATACGATGTCGGTGTCGCGCAGCATCGTCTTGAGGGTCTTGGCTACGCGGCGGATGAGGACGTCCCCTTCCTGAAATCCCATGAGGTCATTAATAACGTGCAACTGATCGATGTTGATATGCAGCAGGACGTGTTCCAGGTTCTGGCTGTGAGTGCTGGCAAGCGATGAAATGAGCGTGGATTCAAAGCCACTGCGATTCATCAGGCCCGTCAACGAATCGTGATGCGTATGGATAATGCGGGACGCTTTTTTCGCCATGACCTCAAGCAGGTTGCGATCACCGTTCGAGAAAATGTGACTGTCATGACGAGCGATGACGGCCAGCATGCCGATTGCCTTGCCATGATCATCGACGACCGGGTAGGCGAGCAGGTTCTCGGGTCTTGCGGCGACCAGGCGCTCGCGGTCAGGGTCGGACGGATCATTGAGTATGACGCTTTGTACCTGCGATTCGACGCGATCGTAGACCGTCGTCGCAAGCACTTCGAGGAGGTGCTCGACTTCCGGTGGAGATTCGGTGCTATTAACATTGTGCATATTGACGCTGCGCTCACGACAAATAAGAGCTGCAAGCCCAACATCCAGGTAGTCAGCGCAATTGTGCACCAGCCGTACCAGCGCTTCCTGGCCTTCCTCGAAGTATTCGACCTGGTCTTTGGTCGAATACACGAGGTTGAGTTCTTCGTATCGTTCGCCCAGCTCTGCTGCCAGTTGATTGCACTCCAGCTGCACTTCGATGTCTTCCTGCAGAAACATCTTTGCGTCCGCAAAGGCGAGGCGCAGCGGCTCCGGAGCGCATGATAAGGCGATACTCGATTGCGTATCGTACGCAGCCGTCAGCCAGGCGATAGATCCGAATTCCTTCACTGCGAGAGCGGCGCGGAATTGCATTCGGCCTGAAGGTAATTGGCGCTTCTCGATTCCGGAACCAATTTCTGACCAGGCGGTAACCGGGTCGTTATTGACACATTCGTCAGAATTTTCTTGTTGGTTTGGCGGATTCCAATTCCAGTGCAACTGTCCCTGCTTGTCACGTATTTGCAGCTGGGCCACATTCGGAAACACACGCGGCAACATCCGTTCGTATTTTTGCATCGACAACGATTTGAGGATATTCACGTTCACAGCGCACCCGCGGCCTGGTCAACGCCGTCGAAGCTCTTGCCAATATGCGCGAGCAAGCGTCGTACGCTGACGGGTTTTTCCATAAAGGTCAGGTTGTCGATGGCCCGGGTCCAGTCACGATGCTCTAACTCGGTTCTCGACGTCAGCACGACGATCGGGAATGTCCTGTCCGGAAATTGTGCTTCGATTGCCTGGCAGAGCTCCTGGCCACTCATGCGGGGCATGTCGATGTCGGTAACAAGGAAATCCGGGTGGGCCGTGCACAGTTTTACGAGGCATTCAGAGCCATTTGACGCCGTGTCGACCTCATAACCGGCTTCCTCGAGGCCTAGTTTCAGTACCCGAATGACGACTGCCTGATCATCAACGATGAGAATTCGTTTCATAGTTATATCGCCTGCCTGACGGCAGTCGTCTCCTTCCACAGGTTGATGATGAATTCGGCACCTTCCTCACGATCTCGGTTGAGCAATAACTTGCCATGATGTAGCTCAATGATTTGCTTGGCCAGCGCGAGTCCCAGACCATGCCCGCCAATCTCCTGTACACGTTCATCGGTTGAACGATAGAATTTATCGAAGATCTGCGCTTCCTCTTCCTCGCTGATGCCGATTCCGGTGTCTGCTACCCGTATTTGAGTAGCGTCCTCGGTATCTTCGACGGTGACCGTGACCGTGCCATTTTCCTTGTTGTACTTGACGGCGTTGCTCATCAGATTGGTTACGGCAACCCGTATCAGGTCCTTATCGACGAAAACCGGGTTCATTTCCTTGGGGATATCGAGCTCGAACGTACAGTTCTTGTCGACCGCCATATGTTGTGCTTCTTCAAATGCCGCCGAGACAACGTCCTGCAGCTTCACGAGGCTTCGATCGGGCGAAATGCTGCCGCCTTCTATCTGCGTCATGCTAAGCAGGCCCGTGATCAGCGTGCTTAGGCGATCCACTTCGGCCGCGATAACATTGGCTGCTTCTTTTTGGTGCTCCCTGTCTTTGCCGGCATCGCTTAACAGCGATTCGCTGTACAGCGCGAGCACGTTCAATGGGGATTTGAGCTCGTGAGACAGGTGCGATACGAAATCGGTACGCGCCTTACGTGCCAGCGCTTCCTGAGTTTCGTCCCGGAACACTATTAGAGTACCAATCGATGAGTTCGCTCCGGTAGCCGCAAACAACGGGTAGGTTTTCGTCGCGATAGATCTCGTGGAAAAAGTATCAGTGCTAAAACGCATGGTTTCGGTGAAATTTCGTGTCTTGTTTTGAGATTGAAATCTTGCAAGGAGATTCAGAACCTCAGCGTGTTCGCACCAACTTTGAACGGGCTGTGTCAGAACCGTCTCTTGTGTCACGTCAAACATTGCCGCCAGTTTCTGATTGGCAAATGTAACGGTACCGGACTCGTCGAGAATCATGACGGCTTCCGGCAGCGTCTCTAAAACCGTTTCGACTCGATTTTTTCGGTATGTCAGCAGCTTGCTCGAGGTCACCAAACGCTCTTTGTCGCTCTCGAGCGACTGGACTTTCGAGGAGGCCATTTCGACGAAGTGATTAAAACGGTGCATGAATTCGCCGAGTTCACCGGTTGCCGAGATTTGCACCGATTTCATACCCTCACCGTCGATGAGTTTGCTGATCTCATCGTTTGCCACCTTGATTGGCCGTACTTCCATTCTGAGCAGGAAGTAAAAGAACGGCGCCAGCAGAAAAACGGGCAGTGCGACCATTGCGATAAAGGGCATCTGCTCGAGGCTCAATCCGCTCGCCGGGTAGAAATAGCCCAGGCGCACGAAACCCTGCAAATCACCTTGTTGCAGGAGCGGTGCGTGATACTCGAAAAACCGCTGTTGCCCCGTTGTTTGTTGCAGGTCGCCCAGCCAGGCGCTGGGTTCGGTCGGAATTTTTGCTGCTGGCGTGATAATGCCGCCAGCGACAGCCTCTGCGACGGTCAGGCCCTGTCGATCGCTGATCGTCACATACGCGAGTTTCTTGTTGCCGGTGCCGTGCAAAAGGGCTTGCACGACGCCCTGCTGCTGCCCGCCCGGGACGAGCTGCTCGTAGGGGACGCCCGAGATTGCCCGGGCAAGGCTAACGCCCTGGGTCCGAATATCGGAAATCTGGTTGTCTCGCTGGTTGCCGAACAACAGCAAAACAATCGCTGTAATTACCAGCAAAGACGCAACCACAATGACGAGGCCAATTCGATCGGCTTTTAGCAATGGACTGATCCAATTCAATGATCCTTTAGTAATATCGACCTATCGGCCAGGTTCTTTAGACCGGAAAAGCATGAAAATCAGCGATATAGTCATTGCCACGAGCTTTATCGGCCTCCTCGTGTCGTTCTGGAACAGGAACGACTTGCCGCGAAATATCGAATTTCTGGACGATGTGTGTGTCGTGTGGGGCGATAGCGCAGTCAGCGGGCTGCTACACAAAATAAAGTTCTGGAACGGCATTTTCACCTGCAACGTGCGTACGACCGACAGTGCGGCCTGGCAGGCGTTCAGCATGGAGCAGTTGTCGAACAACCACCTGATTTCCGACGATGAGTCGATTCGTGATCAGGTGAAGGACATTCGTGTCGGCGATCAGATTCGTGTGCGGGGTTATCTTTCAAGTTACAGTAGCGCCGCCGGCGACCAGCTACTGGCGAATTTCAATGTGGGTATCATTCGCGGTATTGCTATTGGGCCTTTTTGTTCACTTCAGGCGACCGTATCGCCCGTACGAGGAAAGCTAAAAAAGGATTTGGTATGAGTTTCTTCGAATGTTACCTGACGGTGTGGGTGCTGCTATGCATAGGTGTTGGAATTGCGCTCGGGGCAGGGCTGGTTTCGACATGAAAACCATTGATCGGCTGTTCGCGCTGGGCTTTCGGCCCTTCTACTTGCTGGCGGCAGTGTTCGCGACGGTATCCATCGTGTTCTGGCTGCTTTCGTTTACGGCTGTAGTTGAACCAGGCGGGTATCTGCGTGGTATTTTTTGGCACAGCCATGAAATGGTGTTCGGCTTCGCGATTGCTGTCATGTCCGGATTCCTGCTCACGGCCGTACGCAACTGGACCGGTATGCCGACACCGACAGGGTTGGCACTCGCGGCGCTGGCTGCGGTATGGCTTGCCGGACGCTTGTTGATCGTGACCGGACCGCCAATGTTGGCAGCGATTATCGACGCTGCTTTCGTCCCGTTGCTCGCGATGGCAATTGCGTCACCAATAATAAGAAGCCGTAATCAACGCAACTACAAGATTGTCGCTCTCCTGGTCCTCATTGCAGTAGCCAACGTTGTTTACCATTTAGCCTCGCTTGGCCCACTGCCAGCCTGGCTCGCCTACACGACAGTTATCACGGCAATCGACCTCATGACCATCTTGTTCGCCGTTGTCGCAGGCCGCGTGATTCCCGCGTTCACGAAGAATGCGGTACCGGGGTCCACGCCACGGCACGCGAACTGGCTCGAGTTCTTGGCATTTAGCTCGCTCGTGCTCATTCTCGTCACGAGATTGAGTAGCGACTGGGCCGCCGTGCCGCTCATGATCACAACTGTCATTTTCGTGGTCGCCGCGGTATCTCATGCGTTTCGGCTGGCGTTATGGCAGCCGCAGCTAACGCTGGGAAATCCACTGCTGTGGATGATGCCCGTCTCTTACTCATGGCTACCGCTTGCGCTGTTTCTACGAGCGTTGGCGGGTTACTCGATTGTCGGCCAGGGTGTCTGGATTCACGCTTTAACCACTGGCGCCATCAGCGGGTTCATGCTCGCGATGATGATGCGTAGCTCCTTAGGGCACACCGGCCGGCCGCTGGTAGCGAGCGGCGTGGACATGACCGCGTTCCTAACACTGCAACTCGCGGCGATTATTCGCGTAAGCGCAGGCTTGTTCGCCGCAGAGTTGTACGTGCCAGTTGTCGTGTTGTCCGGCGCAATCTGGGTGCTGGCGTTTGCAGTCTTCCTGTTGCGCTATATGCCAATGCTCATCTCGCCGCGCGTGGATGGGCGGCCGGGCTAGGGCTTGTTCTTGGGATCTGCGACAAGGCGTGCTATTCCAACGATAAAGCGTGCATGGGGCGCGGCCCGGCGTTCTATAATCGACCCTTTGTGGGTCCCTAAAGCCTCTCGTGACTGTCGAAGAACTACTGCGCGACCGCGGTCGCCTTTTTTGGATACTGAATATCTCGGGCTGGGCTGGCTATACGCTGGCGGCCTGGCTGGGTGCGCTTGCTCACGAGAAACCGGAGTCCTATTTTGCGGTCATCGTCGCTACCGCGGTCACTGGGTTTCTGATCACATTGGTGCTACGGGCGATTTATCGTCGCCTTTGGTTACGGTCGCCGCTATTTCTTGCTTTTGGACTCGTCATCATCTGTTACGTCGTCGCTTTCGGCTGGCGCTGGCTGCAAAACTTTCTTTACTACGACTGGGTCAAAAACAACTGGCAACCTGAACATCTGATGGACTACGTCAGTGGCGTTATGGGTTCATTTTATATCCTGCTCTGCTGGAGCGGCCTGTATTTCGGCATCAAGTATTACCAACAACTGCAGGAACAGACTGAGCAGACGTTGAAGGCGACGGCTGCGGCCCATCAGGCACAATTGAAAATGCTGCGTTACCAGCTGAACCCGCACTTTCTTTTCAATACGCTGAACGCGATATCTACACTGATACTGGATGGTGCCAACGAAACCGCGAACAAGGCGGTCAGTCGCTTGAGCGATTTTCTCCGCTACACACTGGACAACGATCCAATGAGTCAGGTGACGCTGGGCTCCGAGCTGGGTGCGATTGACCTGTATCTCGAAATCGAAAAAGTCCGCTTCGGGGAGCGCCTGGTAATCGAGAAAGTTATCGAGGAGGACGCACAAAAAGCGCTGGTGCCCAGTCTGATCTTGCAGCCCTTGATCGAGAACGCCATCAAATATGCGATCTCGCCGAGTGAAGATGGTGGCACACTGCGTATTTCAGCGAAGGTGCAGCGTGAGACGTTGGTATTGCAATTGTCGGACACAGGGCCGGGCCTGGGCAATGGCGATAAAGGGCAGAAGTCGAGCGGTGTGGGGCTCAAAAACACACGTGAGCGCTTGCAACAGCTATATGGCGAGCAGCAGGCGTTTACACTGGCGCCCAATGAACCGAGTGGGCTCACGATAACGATAAATATCCCTTTTGAGGAAGATCATGCTTAAGGCATTGATAGTTGACGACGAGGAACTCGCGCGCCGTGGCCTTGAAATACGGCTTGAGAAGTTCCCGGATGTTTCAATTTGCGGGCATTGCCGCAATGGTCGCGAGGCACTAATTGCGGTGCGTGAGCAATCACCGGATCTGATGTTTCTCGATATTCAGATGCCTGGAATGGATGGGTTCGAGGTGCTGCGTCGACTGTCCGGAAGTGAAATGCCAACCATCATATTTGTAACCGCTTATGACGAATTTGCGTTGCAGGCCTTTGATGCCAATGCCCTGGATTACCTGTTGAAGCCGATAAACGACGATCGCCTTGCTGAGGCGATTGAGCGGGCACGCAATACCAGCGAACTGACGCTCGCGAATATACATCGCAGCAAACTACTCAAGTTCGTCTGTGAGTTGACCGGCCGCGAACTGACGCTTGAGACCGCTTTGCAGGCGGCGACGGGGAACGGCCGGCCATTTTCAAGACGCATCGCAATTCGGGATGGCAATGAAACGACTTTCGTGGATGTCGATGCGATCGATTGGGTTGATGCCGCGGGCGATTATATGTGTGTACACGCGAACGGCGACACCCATGTGCTCCGCGGAACCATGAAACAGCTTCAAGAACTCCTGGACCCAAAGATCTTTGTTCGTGTACACCGCTCGGCAATCGTGAATCGGCACCGGGTTACGTCCATGCGTTCGCATCGAAACGGCGAGTATTTCCTGAAGCTGGGCAGCGATACGGAACTCAAGCTGAGCCGAAAATACAAGGGAAATCTCGAGCGTCTCGCTGACCATACCTAGCGATAATTTTCGCGAATTTCCTTTTCGTGCACAGCTTGTCGCAGCATAGAAACGCTTTACCGCAAACCTCTAAACGCACGACCACTTTGTGGGCTCTAATAGATTTTACGTCAATACCCTTGGGGAAACGACATGATCTCTTTGGTCCGATTGCTGGCCGGAACAATCTTGCTTTTGTTCGTGTGCGAATCCGTTGCAGTCTATACCGTAGACGGCGAGCGAAAATCCTTCAAAATACACCGCGCCGAGTCGGCCCCTGAAATCGATGGCCGATTGGATGATGATGTCTGGAGGACAGCGTCCATCGTGGACGATTTCCATCAGACCCAGCCATCTGATGGCGCGGCACCAACGGAAATGACCGTCGTGCGCGTCGCGTATGACGACGAGTATCTCTACATTGCGGCTGACTTACGGGACAGCGATCCACAGGCGATCCGTGCAACGCAAATGATCCAGGGCAAAGTGTTTTTTTCGGATGACCGCTTCTGGGTGACGCTCGACAGCTTCAACAACAAGCGTAATGACTATTTCTTTCAGGTCAACGCGAATGGTGTGCGACGCGAAGCGTTGCGCGAGAACAATGCGCGCTTCATAGAGGAGTGGGTGGCGATCTGGGACGCCGAATCGACCGTACATGAAGAAGGCTGGTCGACAGAGATCGCGATTCCTTTCAAGTCGATATCGTTCGCCCCTGGCTCCGACACGTGGGGTATCAACTTTGGTCGTGGCATCGTTCGCAAACAGGAATATAATATGTGGGCGTCACATGAGCGACAGGACTGGCCGGCCTACGGCGGCGAGGTAAGCGGTATCGGCCAGATTCAACAGGGGCTTGGTCTGGACGTCGTACCGTCCATCAACCTCAGCCAACAGCGTGATTTGGTGCTGGGCGGGGACCGCAACGGATTTGAGCCGTCGCTGGACATACGCTACCGGATAACACCCTCGCTGAGTGCGGCGCTGACATTCAATACTGATTTCTCGACTGCCGAGGTGGATGAACAGCAGGTTGCACTTGATCGTTTTTCGCTATTTTTTCCCGAGAAGCGCGATTTCTTTTTGCAGGACGCAGGTATTTTCGAGTTCGGCAATATCGATACCAATGGACGGCCATTTTTCTCACGGCGTATCGGGCTTTCCGAAGATGGTGAGGCAGTTGGAATCGATGGTGGAGTCAAGCTCACGGGCCGCATGGGCGGCCTGAGTCTGGGTGCGCTCGCGATTCGTCAGGAAGCGAACGGCGATGTCGATGCCCAGGATCTTTTCGTCGCGCGTGGTTCATACAACGTACTTGAGGAGTCTGCGGTCGGATTCATCATGACACATGGCGACCCGACATCGAATGAGACCAATTCGGTAATCGGGGCAGACTTCTTATACAGAAACAGCGACGGGCCGTTTGGTGAGATATTCACGGGTAAGCTCTGGGCGCAGCAAAGTCGATCTTCCGATCTGGACGGAGACGATCGGGCATTCGGCGCCGCCATGGAGATTCCAAGTGACAGGCTCTCCGCTTACCTGGGGGCTCAGTTGATTGAAGAGAATTTCCGACCCGCGCTCGGATTTGTGAATCGATCCGGCATTCGCAGATTCGATGCGGGCCTGCGCTACCGAACGCGACCGCAGGAAGGGCCGTGGCGAGCGATCAACAATCGGATTGATTTCTCATTGGTCACGGATATGGATGGTGCAACATTGTCTCAAAGAACCATTGTTCAGCCGGTGAGTTTTTATTCAAATCGCGACGACTTCCTGTTCGTCGAATGGGAGCGTAACGAGGAAACAGTGCTGGATCGTTTCGCGCTGTTCGGACGTCTGGATGTGCCAGCCGGAGACTATACGTTCGATCGCTACCGTGCCCAAGTCGAGACCGGCATGCAACGGCCGGTTCGAGTCGTGCTATCCATACAGGATGGTGGTTTCTTCGGCGGTGATCGGCTGGAAAAGTTTGTCGAGTTTCAGTGGCGACAGTCCGCACACTTTTTTCTGGGCTTGAGCTTCACCGAAAACGATGTCGATCTTCCGAGCGGCAGTTTCACGTCACATTTGGCAAGCGTGCGCTCCGATTTCGCGTTTAACGCCCGTTGGTCCTGGAGCAACCTCGTGCAATACGACAATACGGCCGAGGCATTCGGAGTGAACAGTCGCCTGCGCTATATCCCGGAGGCCGGCAAGGAAATGGTCCTGGTGCTGAATCACGGAGCGACAGTCGATCCGTCGAATCACTTGTCGAGCATAGCCAGCGACATCAATCTCAAGGTTTCCTACACATTTCGCTACTAGCGCGGCTGGCCCCAGAAACCTCGTGGCGGCAACGCCACCGTGCCACCCGAATAAAGCAGTCCTCCGGGCCTGTCGTCGCCAATTAACAGGGGACCGTCGATGTCGGCGAGCTCGCAGAACTTCGCGAGAACGTGTGCAGGCGCCATCGACAGCGATGTGCCTCCCATCGAGCCAGCCATGATACGTATACCCTTGTCGCGAGCCGCTTTTGCGAGTGCCAGCGCATGTGTCAGGCCGCCCGCTTTGTCCAGTTTGATGTTGATCATCGGATAGCGACCCGCGGCGGTTTCAAGTTCTCCCAGGTGCAGGCACGATTCGTCAGCGCATAGCGTTACAGGTGACTCGTAGACTTCAAGCGCCGCGTCCTCGCCGCGCGGTAACGGCTGTTCGATAATAAGAACATCCAGGGCATGCAACTCGGGTGCAAAGGCGCGCAATTGTTCGAAGTTCCAGCCTTGATTTATATCCACGACGAGTCGCGAACCCGGGCGCGTATCGCGGATCGCTCTGACGCGTTCAACGGGACGGTCAGCGTCCAACTTTATCTTAAGCAGCGAATAGTCCTGTGCCGCAGCCGCCTTCACAGCCATCTCCTCGGGCTCGGCTTCGAGGCCGATAGTAAACATTGTTTCAACCGGAGACTCGTCAACCCCAATGGTCTCCCAAACAGACGTGCCGTCCAGTTGCGCCTCGAGGTCCCACAAAGCAGAGTCGACGGCGAATCGTGCGCCGCCAAAGGGCAACAGCTCCAACAACCGCTGTCGATCGGCGCCGGCCGCGAGTTCATCTTCGATGCCCCGAATCTGGTCCGCCATCGATGCTGGCGTTTCGTCGAAATAGTAAATACCCAGCGCTTCGCCGCGGCCGGTAACCCCTGCCTGTTCGATTGCGCAGACGATGAGCAGAAAGTCGTCAGCGCTGAGGTTGGCAATACGAAACGGCGCATGGCAACGCCAGGTCTCGCTGCGAACTGAAATGTGGCGTTTCATGGGGTCACTGTGGGACGAGTGTTCGCGAGTCCGGCGTGGTGTCCAGGCTCCTATTCTAGGATAATGAACGCTTGTTCGACTAATTGATATTGGCGAGGAATTGGGCTTGTCCATGTCCGAACTCGATGACATCGTTGGCGCGACGCGATTGCTGGATACTTCGTCTGTCGCGGGCCGCGCAACCAGCTTCTGGAACAATGCGCCCATGCAGGCGAAGGCACTGGTGATGCCGGCATCTGCAGATGATGTCTCGGGCATCCTGAGGCACTGCAATGACTCGCGACAGTCGGTTATTACGCACGGTGGTCTGACCAACTGTGTGTCTGCCGTTGAACCGAATCTCGATGACATCGTGCTCTCAACCGAGAAAATGACCGGCATTGTCGAGATCGACAAGGTTGGTGGCACGGCGGTCGTCGAAGCTGGCGTCGTGTTGCAGACCTTGCAGGAAACGGTGGCGAAAGAAGGTATGTGTTTCCCGCTGGACCTCGGCGCGCGCGGCAGTTGCACGATCGGCGGAAATGTTGCGACCAATGCCGGCGGCATTAATGTGCTGCGCTACGGCATGATGCGAAACCTGGTGCTCGGACTCGAAGTGGTTATGGCCGACGGTACGGTCATGTCATCGATGAACCGCATGCTAAAGAACAACGCGGGCTATGACATAAAGCAGCTGTTTATCGGTAGTGAAGGAACACTCGGTGTCGTCACTCGCGCGGTGCTGCGTTTATTCCCGCAACCGGCGAGTCGTCAGGACGCGTTTGTGGCGATGACGAGTATCGACAACGTCATCGCTTTTCTCGGCAAGTTGCAGCATGAGTTCGCCGGAAACTTGAGCGCATTTGAAATTATGTGGGGCAACTACTACCGAGCCGTAACGGGCGACAATGGCCATCGACCGCCGCTATCTCGCGACTATCCGTTCTATGTCGTGTTCCAGGCGGAAGGCAGCGACCCGGCGGCCGATAACGTGCGCTTCGAACGCGTTCTTGAGAGTGCGTTTGAAGAAGAACTCATCGCCGACGCGGTCATACCGAAATCCGCGGCAGAAACCCGGGCTATCTGGGAAGTACGCGAGAACTTCGAACCGGCGCTGGTCGATCCACCGTTCTATTTGTACGACGTCAGCCTGCCCATACGTGACATGGGAGCCTACGTCGAGACCGTCGAGAAAAACGTAAGCAGGCGATGGGCCAACGGAATGTGCATTACGCTCGGTCACATGGCCGATGGTAACTTGCACTTTTTCGTGGCGCCCGGTGAGCAAGGCGACTTTCACCATGCAAGCAATGAGTGTGTCTACGAGCCGCTGCGTCAATACGGCGGTTCAGTATCGGCCGAGCATGGCATCGGCATGGAGAAGCTTGGGTGGCTGCCACACAGTAAAGGCAACGCCGAAATTGAGCTCATGCGTACATTGAAGCGGAGTCTCGACCCGAACAACATCCTGAATCCGGGTCGTGTCGTCAGCGCCTAGCCAGGCAGGAAGATGGTCGCCGGATGTTCGAGCATTTCCTTGATGTGCTGGATCATCGCTGCCGCGTCATAGCCGTCGACGAATCGATGGTCGAATGACGATGACAGGTTCATCATCAGGCGGACGGCCACCTGGCCATTGAAAACGACCGGTCGTTCGACGGCCCTGTTGACGCCGATAATCGCCACTTCCGGACTGTTGATGACGGGCGTTGATGCAATGCCGCCCAACTTGCCGAGGCTTGTTATCGTGATGGTCGAGCCGGATAACTCATGTTTCTTCGCGCTGTTGTCCCGGGCTGCGAGGGCAACGCGCCGCATCTCGGTAGCCAGGTTGTCGAGCGAGCGTATCTCGGCGTGTTTAACAACGGGTACTTTGAGGCCGTCCGGCGTCTGTGTTGCTACGCCGAGATGCACCGCATCATGCTGTAGCAGCAGGTTGCGGTTCTTGTCATGTGTGACGTTGCACTGCGGGAAATCTCTTAAAGCCTTAATCAGTGCGAGTCCAAGGAACGGCAGCAACGTTAGTCGTTCGGCCGCGTCCCTGCCTTCGTTGAGATGTTTGCGAAGCGCTTCAAGCTCCGTGATATCCATTTCTTCAACATACGCAAAGTGAGGAATCTCACGCTTGGCGGCCGACATGCGCTCGGCAATAATGCGACGTAGTCCGATGATCTTGATTTCCTTCACGTCCGTCGACGGCGCGGCCGCAGCGCTGACAGGGCTGCCCGTCGCGTGCGCTTTTAGATAAAGGTCGAAGTCCTTGCGTCGGATGCGTCCGCCCGGTCCCGAGCCCGGCACCAGTGTCAGATCGACATTAGCCTCTTTCGCACGACGGCGAATGGCGGGCGATGTCATCACGCGTGACCGTTCCGCCGGTTCAACGTCTACTGCAGGCACGGCGACAACAGGTTCGGGCTCACTCTCTGCTTGCGCTTCGGGTTCGGTCGTCGCGGCGGGCGCCGCCGTTCCGTCAGTGTCGATGACGACCAGCGCTGCGCCGACGGCAACGATGTCGCCTGGCTCGCCCGCGAGCCTCAGGACCGTGCCCGAGACAGGTGAAGAAAGTTCGACGGCTGCCTTGTCGGTCATCATGGTGCCAACGACGTCTTCCTCCGAAACCTGGTCACCGACCTTGATAAACCATTCGGCGATCTCCGATTCAACGGTGCCTTCACCGAGGTCCGGCAACTTGAAGATAAACTCGCTCATTCCGCCTCCATGACTCTTCGGATTCCGGCCGACAGGCGCTTGAGTCCCGGAAAGTACTGCCATTCGAAAGCATGCGGGTAGGGCGTATCCCATCCGGCTACTCTGCTGATTGGGGCCTCGAGATGATAGAAGCATTCTTTCTGCAGCGTTGCCGCAAGTTCCGCACCGTAACCCCCAAAGCGAGTCGCCTCGTGCGCAATCATGCAGCGACCGGTCTTCTTGACGGAGTCGGCCAGTGTCTTTACGTCTAGCGGTGACATCGTGCGTACATCAACGATTTCGCAATCGACGCCGGTTTCTTTCGCGGCCGCGATAGCGACATGAACCAGTGTGCCGTAGGTCACGATCGTGAGCTCTTCACCGGGCATCGCAATCTCGGCGCTGCCGAGAGGGACCGTGTAATAGCCTTCCGGAACTTCGCCCTTCGGATGTGAGGCCCAGGACACGCCCGGTTTTTCGGGATCGCCATCGAACGGTCCGTTGTAGATACGTTTGGGTTCGAAAAACACGACAGGGTCATCGGACTCGATCGCACTGATTAAGAGGCCCTTCGCATCATAGGGGTTCGATGGCAATACGGTCTTAATTCCGCTGACGTGTGCGAACAGAGCCTCGGGCGACTGCGAGTGAGTCTGGCCACCCCGTATGCCGCCGCCGCTGGGCGTCCGAATTGTGACAGGCGAAAAGAACTCTCCGCAGGAACGATAACGCAGGCGCGCAAGTTCACTGACGATCTGGTCGAAGCCCGGATAGATATAGTCGGCGAACTGAATCTCTGCGACCGGCCGCAAGCCGTTGACACCCATACCGATCGCTGTTCCGACGATGCCGCCTTCGGCGATCGGGGCATCGATGACGCGATGCTCACCAAACTTGCGTTGCAAACTGTCGGTGCAACGAAATACGCCGCCGAAATAACCGACGTCTTGGCCGAGCACAACGACGCTGGGGTCTTTGTCCATCATCACGTCGTGCGCGGAACGGATGGCTTCGATCATGTTCATCTGTGCCATGTCTTAGTCTCCACGCAAAATTTCGAGCATGCGTCGGCGCTGCGAGTCGAGATTCGCCGGCGTCTCGGCATACACATCGTCAAACATCGTTGCGGGGTCGAGGAACGGGCTTTCGGTCATGGTTCCGTACTTTTGCGCTTCTTTCCACGCCACAAGTACATCGGCGTGCAGTTGTTTCTCGAGATTTTCGTGCTGTTTTTCAGACCAGTGACCTTCGACAATCAAGTGTTGCTTGAGTCGTTCGATCGGATCGCCGAGCGGAAAAGAATCCCATTCGTCTTTCGGCCGGTACTTCGAAGGATCGTCGCTGGTCGAGTGTGCGCCGCCACGATAGGTGACGAGCTCGATCAACGTTGGACCGTTGCCACGGCGCGCACGGTCCGCGGCCCACAAAGTGACGGCATAAATAGCGAGCAGATCGTTGCCATCGACACGAATGCCGGGAATGCCAAGACCCAGACCGCGGGCGGCGAAAGCGCGCCGTTGTCCGCCGGCTGTGCCCTGGAACGTCGAGATCGCCCACTGATTGTTGACGACGTTGAGAATCACAGGCACCTGGTAAACGGCGGCGAATGTTAGTGCATGGTGAAAATCGGCCTCCGCCGTGCTGCCGTCTCCGACCCAGGACGTGGCGATGTGATCTTCGCCCTTAATGGCAGACGCCATCGCCCAACCGACAGCATGCGGGTATTGCGTACCGAGGTTGCCCGAGATGGAGAAGACATTACCGCTCTTGGTGTGATACATGATCGGCAGCTGGCGGCCTTTGCACATATCGCGCGTGTTCGAGAGGCACTGGCACATCATGTCGACGAGCTTAACGCCGCGGTAAAGATACAAGCCCTGGTTACGGTACGACGGGAAACACATGTCGCCGGGACGCAGTGCCATACCCTGCGCAATCGACACGGCTTCCTCGCCGAGAGACTGAATATAGAAGGAGATGCGACCCTGTCGCTGAATTTGCCACATGCGTTCGTCGAACGCGCGCGTTAGCATCATCCAGCGCAGTGCGACCTGCAGTTGTTTTGGATCGAGGTTCGGATTCCAGGGTCCTTTCGCCGTATGGTCATCATCAAGAACACTGACCAGCCCGTTGCTCAAGTACTCGATATCGCGCGTGCGTGAACCGATTGGCGGTTTATCGATGCTGCCGGCCGGTGACAGGTTCAGGTAACTAAAATCAGGTTCTTCGCCAGGCCGGGCCGTGGGGCGTGGAATCTGCAGTCTCGACTTTGTGATCATAGTTGGGCCCTAGTCTCTTATCGTCCTGCCGCGACCAAGTTGCGCGCCAGTTCGTCAGCCAGTTCATTGGTCGGCCGACCGCTGGACCTGGATTCGTCAAAAATCGCCTGCAGTCTCTCTTTGATGCGGCAAACGTCGGTGCGGACTTCATCTTCCGAGCTGCTTCCGTAGTATTCGCCGGCGACACTGATAATACCGCCCGCGTTTATTACGTAGTCGGGCGCGTACAGCATATCCCGTGCCGCCAGTCGCTGGCCGTCCTTGACGGTCGCAAGCTGATTATTCGCAGCACCCGCAATAACCTTCGCGCGAATTTTTGGAATGGTTGTCGACGTCAGCACCTTGCCGAGCGCGCAAGGCGCAAGCACATCGACGTCAGTATAAAGAAGTTCGGAGGGCGCCACTTCCGCAATCGGCATCTCCTTGCGAACGAGCGCAAGATTGTCCTCATTGACATCGGCAACCGTCAATATGGCGCCTGCCTCGTGCAAAAGGCGACACAGATGCAGCCCAACATGGCCAACGCCCTGTACGGCCACGCGCATATCCTTGAGTGAGTCCACACCGAGCCGAGATTTTACCGCGGCCTGAATACCCTGAAAGCAACCTAGCGCGGTCCACGGTGACGGATCGCCGCCCGCGCTCATGCCGCTTTGCGGCAAGCCTGAGACGAACTCAGTTTGTTCTCGTACATGGCGCATGTCGTCGACACTGCAGCCGACGTCTTCGGCGGTAATGTAGCGCCCGCCCAGTGTGTCAATCGCCCGGCCGAACGCTGCGAACAAGCGCGGAGATTTTGGTGCGTGCTTGCTGGCCAGGATAACGGCTTTGCCACCCCCGAAATTAAGGCCGGCAACGGCGTTCTTGTAGGTCATGCCGCGCGACAATCGCAGCGCATCGGTCAGCGCATCGGCGTCGCTGGCGTAGGTCCAGCGACGGCAACCGCCGGCCGCGGGCCCGAGTGCAGTCGAGTGGACGGCGATAATTGCCTTAAGCCCGCTGCTCTCGTCCTGGAAGTAATGCAGAGATTCGTGATTATCGAATTCGGCGTGGTCGAAGACGCCCATGTCTCTCCCCTTAAGAGGTCTGCATAGACAGACTAATATATCGCGATAAACTGCGATATATCGTGCAAAGAGTTGTGTTATTGCGCAAAAACGAGCATATTTTATGCGTGAATTTTAATTAATACGTATACATCATGCAGAGCGTTTCTCTCGACTCCATCGATCGCAAAATCCTCGATCTCTTACAGAACGAGCCCGGTATCAACGCCACCGCCATAGGCGAGCGTGTTGGCTTATCGCAGTCGGCCTGCTGGCGCCGCATCCAGCGCCTGCGCGAGGAAGGCGTATTCAAGGATCATCCCGTTATTCTAGACCGTGAAAAGATCGGATTGACGACGATGGTGTTCGCACACGTCAAATTGACCTCTCACGGCCGCAGCAATCTCTCGGCGTTCGCCGACGCGGTCAGAAGTTACCCGGAGGTCATGGAGTGTTACGTCTTGCTCGGCAACGTTGATTTCCTGCTGCGCATCGTGGCCGAGGACATCAAAGCCTATGAGCGGTTTTTTTTCGAAGAGCTGTCCCAGATGCCCGGCATCCAGGAGGTAACGTCGAGTATCGTGTTGTCGGACATCAAGCACTCGACAGTATTGCCGGTCTGACCGCGCAACGAATCTCTCACAACCTTTGGCGATATTTTCCGCGATGGCGCTGAAGCAGTTCGAAAGACTACTTCCTCGATCACGACCACAGCTCCTACGTTGATCAGTGGGATTGGGAGCAGGTCATTACGGCGGAGTACAACGGTATGGCCGAAGCAGCTGCACGAGATTTGCGAGAAGCACAATATCCATGTCCTGACGTAGTTCAGCCAGGCCAGGACAACGATATCGCTAGCGCGTACCCGGCATCATCTCGAACAAGGGATCGAATTCGACCAGCGTCGATCCGAATCGCGCCAATACCAGGCCGTCACCATCGAGCTCGGCTTTTCCCGCCCGAATCTGTTTCGCGAGTGTCGTTTGCCGCATCATCACCGGCAGCAGATCGCTGCGGTTGATTGTCACCGTTGCGTCGGCATCAGGTGCTGTAAAACCCACAATGTTGGTCAGTGTGCCATTGCTCATCTCTACTACAAGACTTTCACCATTGTCGGGCGTGACGAAATTGAGCTTGAAGTTGATGCCGTCCGCTTTACGGCTGTCCACGCGGATTGCTATCGCATCCCACCACTGCGATGTCGTCAGTGCTCTGATGGCGTCGGGACCACCCGTTTCTACGCCGAGCGACTCAGGCACGCCCGATCGCAGTTCCTTTGCCGCCGACAGAAAGGAGTTGCGCATGCTGGCGCTCTCGTACTGATACCCGAGCTGTTCGAAAATATCGGCAAGCAGCGCCTTGGCCTCCTTGTTATCTGGTTCCGCATAGACGAGCTTGTTAACGATTTCCATCGCGTGGCGGTACGCGCCCTCATCGTAAAGACTCTGGCCTTTCGCCAAAATACTCTCGGCGCCGCCCATCATTTCGACAAACAGCGGTGCCGAGTCTGTGGGAGATAGAGGCGCCAATGTCGCGGGATTGCCATCCCAGTAACCAAGATATCGGTTGATAACAGCGCGTGCATTGTGAAACTCGGAACCGTGGTATTGCCGTACCGACCACTGGCTCTTCAGGCTATCCGGCACTTCGTACTCGTTGTGGATTTCATTGATCGTGACGCCCTGGTTGGCAAGATGCAGCACCTGGTTGTTGAGGTTGGCGTAGGCGTCACGTTGCGCGCGCATCACTTCCTGGATACGTTCGTTGCCCCAGCGCGGCCAGTTATGCGAGGCGAGCATGACTTCGGCCTCGCCACCAAAGCGGTACAGCGCCTCATTGATCCCCTTCGACCACATCAGAGCATCGCGTACCAAAGCGCCGCGTAGTGTGTAGATATTGTGAATCGTCGCCGTGATGTTCTCGGCGGCCCAAAAGGTCTTCAGGTCCGGAAACCAGGTATTCATTTCGGCGGGCGCCTCGGTGCCCGGCGTGTTTTGAAAGATCATGCGAACCCCGTCAATTGTGTGTTCTTCGAAATCCGCTTCGATGATTTGAGAGGGTGGAACCAATCCAATCGTTCCACTTGCCGTGGCTTTGCCTATGGCGGAATCGACCTGACCGAAGGGGCTGACCGGCAAAACGCGACCATATTGATATGATGCACGCCGCGCCATCGCGGTACCGGCATAGACATTTTCCGCGATCGCGTTTTCTATAAAACCGCGTGGCGCGAGAATTGGCACCTTTCCGGACTGGATATCGGCATCGTCGACGACGCCACGGATGCCACCAAAATGATCGGCGTGCGAATGCGAATAGACTACGGCGACAACAGGCCGCTCGCCCAGTTCAGCGTTAGCAAACGCCAGTGCGGCCGCCGCAGTTTCCTTCACTAGCAGTACGTCGAACACGATCCAGCCCGTGTCGCCCTTAATGAGCGTCATGTTCGACAGGTCGAAACCGCGCACCTGGTAGATCCTGTCGGCAACGACCTCGTAGAGGCCGTAGTTCATGTTCAGCGTCGCTTGTCGTTGCAGCGAAGGATGAATGCTGTCGAGATCGTCGCCCTCAAGCAGAAAATCGTACTGGCCCATATCCCACACGAGTTCGCCGGATTCGTCGGTAATGCGACGGTAAGCCGGCGCCGCGATAAAGCCGCGTTTCTGTTCGTCGAAATCGCGCTGGTCTTCGAATGGCAGGTTTTTCCGTAGCGCTCGTTGCTGCGCGATCGTGTGGCTGGAGGGCGGATTGAAGTCGCCGCTACTGGCGGAGGGGGATTCTTGGCTGCAGCCGGCAGCGAGGCCAGTCAGGACGGCTAGCACGTATAGGGCAGTTGTTCTGGTCATGACGCCTCCGGTAATGTGGCTGTCAAAATAGGTCACAATAAATCATATTGTTATTATCGATCACCTGCTTCCGGCATGCACTGGTGCCGTGGAGCGA
>Ga0255049_10000461_pt1 | contig 25317 bp, 20 predicted proteins | sample JV7_2_3_MG_FD_183615 | JGI IMG/M metagenome (GOLD analysis project Ga0255049, IMG submission 183615) | Seawater microbial communities from Jervis Inlet, British Columbia, Canada - JV7_2_3 | ecosystem: Environmental > Aquatic > Marine > Inlet | place: Canada: British Columbia | collected 2016-10-06
GAAGATCGGCGTCGAGAGCAGCCAGTGCGTGGAGTGGGCCGAGCAGCAACAGGCAGGTAAAAAGACTGAGTCCCCGAATGCATGGGGACGAAACATGGTTAGACATCACGAGTAGCCTTTATTGGTGTTTGCCGGAAAGCGTCATTTGTTACAGGCCGATTGTCAATAGGAATTCGACAATTCGAGCCGTTTGCTAGGTACCATAGTGAGCACCCTGAAGTCATATATTAGAGCAAAAGGGAGACAGGCATGCTGAAATCGATCAGTGCTTTTTGCGCATGTTGTCTGGTCTGCTTGCTGTGCAGTAGTGCGATTGCGCAGGAATCGAGCAGCGAGTCGGACGCCAGGCCGGTAAAGACTTACGCACGAGTATCCTCGGGCACCCGGCAGTTTCAGTGGGACACCGAGAGCGGGTCGGGCTGGATCAAGGTACTCGTTGAGAAAGCAAACCTTGGTTTCGACGGCGCGGAAGTTATCGAGGTATTTTTTCCACCGGCTTATGAGGGTGAGTCCCACTTTCATGAATTCGAGATCATTTACGTCATTGAGGGAGAGCTCGGGCACATCGTGAATGGCGAGGCGCATGTACTGACACCGGGCATGGTCGGCATCGTCCGCTATCCGCAGGAAGTCGTTCACAAGACGCTGTCGGAAGACGGCGTCAGGGTGCTGGTAATCTGGCCAAAGGGCAACGAAGTGAAGGGCCTTCAGGGCATGAAGGAAGTACCGATTGAGTAGGAACTTTTGTTGATGAAGAAATACGCGCCGAGGGTATTCGGACTGCTCGCAATTCTGACAGCGCAAACACCGCACGCCGGCGAGGCACGGGATATCGTTCGGTCGGCGATCGATTACTGGCGTGGTTCGTCATCGTATGGCGAAATGACGATGACGATACATCGGCCGGACTGGGAGCGCAGCATGTCGATGCGGGCCTGGACCCAGGGCGACGATCGATCGCTGGTGCGAGTTACTGCGCCAAAGAAGGACCGCGGCAACGGCACGCTAATCGACAACAACAACATGTGGAGCTACTCGCCGAAAATCAATCGCGTTATCAAAGTTCCGTCGTCGATGATGGGACAAAGCTGGATGGGTTCGGACTTTTCCAACAAAGACATCTCCCGTGTCGACGATATCATCGATCAATACGAGCACAGCATCCTCGGCCAGGGTAAGCAGGATGGCCATACGGTCTATCAAATCGAATCCATTCCGCATGAAGACGCAGCCGTTGTCTGGGGAAAAGAGATACTCAATATCCGCGATGACAACGTCCTCGTTGATCACAGCTTTTATGATCAGGATGGCGAGCTTGTAAAAGTTCTGGTGTCACTTGAAATAGGCGATTTGGGTGGGCGTATTGTCGCGATCCGACAGCGCATGAAAAAGGTAGATGAAGCTGACGAGTGGACCGAAATCGTCCTGGATTCCATGGAATACGACCTGGAGCTCAAAGATAGTCTCTTCACGCTGTCCAACCTCAGAAATCCGCGTGACTGAGGTCCACCGACCGTGAACATCATTCTGCGCCTGGCCTGGCGCAACCTGTGGCGGCAACCGAGGCGTACCTGGCTGACGACGGGCGCGATGGTTTTCTCGAACACCCTGCTCATATTTATGATGTCGCTGCAGTTCGGCACCTACGAATTGATGATTGATAATTCTCTGCAGTCGTTCAGCGGTCATTTGCAGGTACAGGCACCCGGCTACATAGATGACAGCAAAATGCGCCAGAGCGTGCCCGGTGTTCGGGCGCTTGCAGAAACGTATCGTCAGGATGCCGTTTTCGAGAACGTCGCGGCGCGCGGTACGGCGTTCGCGCTGGCTTCCAGCGATGATCGAAGCTACGGCATTCAGGTTATCGGAGTGGAGCCAGGATTCGAGCCGGGCGTGTCGAACATTCCGGGGCTCGTCAAGGAAGGGCGATATCTCGATGGTATTGACGCAACGGAAATCATCATAGGGGCAGTGCTCGCCCGAAACCTCCGTGTCGATATCGGCGACGAACTGACGATGCTCGGCACCGGCCGTGACGGTTCTTTTGCTGCGGCTATTGTGTCGATCGTCGGCATCTTCGACAGCGGCATTGCGGCTCTGGATCGCAGCATTGCGGAGATCCCCCTTGGCCTCTTCCAGGACACGTTTGCGATGGACGGTGCCGGTCATCAGGTTGTCATTACGACAGCGGACCTCGCATATGTACCCGCCGCGAAACTCGAGGCCGAGAATCTTCTTCCGCCCGACTCCAGCCTGGTCGTGCACGACTGGGATGCCCTGCAACCCGGGCTCAGGCAAGCGATCCAGGCAGACCTGACAAGCGCATGGTTCATGTACATCGTTCTCGTGGTTCTCGTTGCGTTCAGCGTGATGAATACACAACTAATGTCGGTTCTGGAACGGACCAAGGAGTTCGGCATCGTCATGTCACTTGGCCTGACGCCAGGACGGCTCGGCAGGCTCGTCATGCTCGAAACGGCGTTGATGGGGATCATGGGTCTTCTGCTGGGGGCGGTACTGGGAGCCCTCGTTACGGCATGGCTCTCCGTGGTCGGGTTTTCCTACCCCGGCATGGAGGAGATGGCAGCCAACTTCAATCTGCCGGCGCGCATGTATCCCAAGATATCGCTGCTAACTCTATTCGGCGGGCCGGCCATTGTCTTAATCGGCACACTGGCGTCGGCTTTGTATCCGGCCCTCCGTCTGTATCGATTACAGCCGGTCGAAGCGATGAGGGCCGCGTGATGCGACAGCTTCAAATCCTGGCGATCCTCGCATGGCGCAATCTATGGCGAAATCACCGTCGCACGTTAATCATGATTTCGGCCGTTACGATCGGTGTCTGGGCAATGATTTTCATGACGGCGCTGATGCGCGGCATGGTCAACGAGATGCTGCGGGACGGCATCCAGGTCCTGCCAGGACATGTACAGATTCATCATCCCGATTATCGGGATGATCCGAGCATCAACAACCTCATCCCGGGAACCGAGGACGAACTGGAAAGTATATTCGGTGGTCAGGAGTTCGAAGCCTGGGCCGGCCGAGTCAGAGTACCGGCTGTAATCACAAGCGAACGCGAGTCGCGTGGTATCACGTTGTTGGGAATCGACCCGATTGCCGAAGCGCCGATTTCTTTCGTGTTTGACGACATTGTCGAGGGGCGGTTCCTTAAAGACGGGGCCGATAGTGGCGTCGTGATCGGGAGAAAAATGGTCGACAAACTCGACACCAGGCTCGGCAAGCGTGTTGTCCTCATGAGCCAGGACCCGGAAAATGAAATAGCGGATCGCGGTTTTCGTGTCGTTGGAATATTCGACTCCGACCCGGACAGTCACGAAGAAACCTTCGTGTTCGCGGGCAAAGAGACTATTCAGAAAATGCTCGGCGTAGAAGATCGCGTGACCGAGGTCGTTTTTCTTGGGCAGGACATTAGAAACGTCGAAGCACTTCTCAAAAAGGTTTCCGGACTCACCGATTCGAGTCTGGATGTTGAGCCCTGGTATGAACTCGACACATACCTTGGCGCGATGGTCAAAATGATGGACGGCTTCGTACTCGTCTGGGTCATCGTCATTTTTCTGGCGCTGTCATTCGGTCTCGTCAATACGCTGGTCATGGCGGTCTTCGAACGCATCAGGGAGATCGGTTTAATGCTGGCGCTTGGCATGCCACCGGTCAACATCGTCGGCCAGGTCATCGTTGAATCGCTGGCATTGCTCACTATCGGTTTGGCGCTCGGCAATGCGCTTGCGTGGCTGGCAGTGGTGACTCTCGAAGACGGGATCGATATCTCTGCAGTAGCACAGGGAATGGAGATGATGGGCGCATCGAGTGTCCTTTATCCCGTCTTGCATATGACTGATGTCATCACGGCGAACATCGTCGTGCTTGTTCTTGGATTCCTCGCGAGTCTTTCGCCGGCATGGCGCGCATCGCGTTATCAACCGGTTGAGGCAATTACAAAGGTCTGACTATGACTGCCGTACGATGTATCGATTTGTGCAGAACCTATTACCAGGGGGATCAGGCGATCAAAGCGCTGGATCATGTAAACCTGGAGATCCAGGAAAGCGGTTTTGTCTGCTTGTCCGCCCCCTCGGGCGGTGGCAAGACTACTTTGTTAAACGCGATCGGTGGCCTGGATCGGCCTGATAGTGGTGAAATCTGGGTTGCCGGCCGGCGTATCGATAATCTGAGCAAAGGCCAACTGGCGAAACTTCGATTGCACCAGATCGGTTTTGTGTTCCAGGCCTACAATCTCATCCCCGTCTTGTCTGCGCGGGAAAACGTCGAATTCGTCATGCAGATTCAGGGCGTTCCTGCTGACAAGCGTGCCGATCAGGCCAATGCAATCCTGGACGAAGTCGGCCTGAAAGGACTTGAAGACCGCAGGCCGGCCGACATGTCCGGTGGTCAGCAGCAACGAGTCGCCGTAGCACGTGCGATCGTTTCCCGTCCCGCGCTGGTTCTGGCAGACGAACCGACGGCGAACCTGGATTCACACAGTGCCGACGGACTCATGGAACTCTTCGTGGAATTGAATCAGCATCACGGTACGACTTTCGTCATAGCGACACATGATCAGCGCGTAATGGCCTATGCGAAACGGCTGATCAGGATGCTGGATGGGCGCATCGTTGATGATATCGATCAGCAAGCCGCCTAGAACCTGCCTCAATGATCCGCATGGCCGCAAAGGCGCTTCCCGAATGGGTTTCGACGCACTGGCCCGGAATACTTTGTTGCGCGCCTTGCGAATGCGCTACGGCCATTCGACGCGGCGCGCGTCGCGTCTCCGAGCCAGTGCGTCAGAAACGCGGCTCATGAGGATCATTGAGACAGGTTCTTTCAAGCTGGCGTTTCTTGCTGTTTTTCTATTCAGCATTCCGTGCTATGCGGACGAGACTCGTTTCGAGTTTACCGGTCATACCAAAACGCGGCTTATCGCGCAGTACTTCCCGAACGACAGCATCTTTCACGACCTGACCGGCTCGAACTCAGTCGACGTGGAGGGAGACCTGCGACTCAACCTCGAAGGAGATCGGGGGCCGTGGTCTTTTGACGCGTCTTATCAACTGTTCGCGCTATATGGTGATCGCGTAGAGTACTCTCGTAACCTGCCGCCATCTCTAAACGTAATACAGAACCGTTTTCCGAATGACACTCGCCGACTGTTCGACCTGACCAGTGTAATTAGCGACAGTGGTAAATTTGCGTCCCTTCACAGGCTGGATCGATTGTGGCTGGGCTACGCGAACGAAAAGACGGTAGTCCGCTTCGGTCGCCAGGCAATCTCCTGGGGAAATGGCCTGTTTTTCGCGCCGATGGACGTCATCAATCCCTTCGATCCAACGGCAATCGATACCGAATACAAGACGGGGGACGATATGCTGTACGCGCAGTACCTTCGCGACAACGGCGACGATTTCCAGGCTGCAATAGTCTTTCGCCGCAACCCGATGACCGGAGACTTCGAGAGCGACGAAGGGGCGGTGTCGATCAAATACCACGGCGTTAGTGGAAATACAGAATACGACGTGCTGGCGGCGCTCAATCACGACGATGCTACGATCGGAATCGGCGGTAACAAGAGTATCGGCGGAGCTGTGCTGAGGGGCGACATCGTCGTTACCGACACGAGTTCCGATACGACGGTGCAGTTCGTTTCGAACCTTAGTTACTCCTGGACCTGGGGTGGCAAGAACGTAAGCGGCGCCATCGAGTATTACTTCAACGGCTTCGGTCAGAAAGACGGCGCCTACGATCCGCCAAGTCTGGCGGCCAATCCCGAATTGCTGGACCGACTTGCGCGAGGAGAAGTGTTTTCGATCGGCAGGCACTACCTGGCGGGCAGCCTCATGATAGAAATATCGCCACTATGGCTGGTAACTCCGAACGTATTTCTCAATGTCGAGGACGGAAGCGCACTAGTGCAATTGGTCACGCAGAACGACCTGAAGGAAAACCTGGCATTTCTCGGCAGCCTCAACGTGCCGATAGGTCCCAAAGGCACAGAATACGGCGGAATTGAAACGCCGGTAGCGGACCGATACTTTTCGACCGATCTGAGCATTTTCGCGCAATTCGCCTGGTATTTTTGAAAACGTCAGCCCTCAAGGAGGCGCTTCGTGATCGGCGGCAGCGTCGCCCGCATCGTCACGATGTACCTGCCGTTCAGCCCGGCGGCGCTCGCCTGGCCCCATGACTGGGCAATCGTTATCAGTTGGTGCCTGCTTGGCGCGATCTTGCTGCTAATGAGAAAAAAGTAAGTCAAATCCGGGTTTTAGCTTGTCCATAGGTAGATGTACGGATCTGATTTCTGCCTCAGTTAGAGGATCATAACTTCTCCACTTGGAGCGGGCGGGTATCGACGCAAACAGACGTACTCTGCCTCCTGAGAAAGAGCCTGTCCGCTCCAATTTTCTCCCACGGCATACTCATGACCATGGGTAAATGCATTTATCTCTCTTCTCATATCGCGGCCCTTGCCGCTTTTTGTGTCGTTCAGCGGGTCAGAAGCCGACGGCGCCAAACCGGCATCCTGGCTGTCGAAACCAATTTCATCCATTGGACGGATTGGCATGCAGACAGATATTCCAGATAACGAGTAATCAAAGAGATACTCGACCAAGAAATTCAGTGAGATCGCTTCTGGCGGATTTCTGATCGTTCCAAAGTTCGTATTCTTTGGGAAGCGTGCCGGTGGTGCGCAGCCGAATATCTCTCGATTCTGCGATCAGTCTGATCTGATCTGCGGTAACCCGGTAGTAAGCGTCTGCCGAGGTAGCGACAGGCTTCAGGTAAACAGGTTCGCTGGCGCCAATTGCTGCCGGTGTCCAGCCACTCAGTTCGAGCGACAGCGGTTCACCGTCTGCGTACAAGACAATCGATTCAAAGCCATCACGATGCTCCGCCAAGGTGGCCGTCTGCATCGTATTCCATATGCCAACCCACAAAAAGTATTGGTTTGCCCCGCTCCGATTGACCTGTAGAGGGCCCAGATGCACATAATTTCTTGCGAAGGCTGCCAGTGAGGGATTGTCTCGATACAACACCAGTGGCGTATTGTTGAAGGTGACGGTTACACCGGTTAACGGGTCAAGTTTGTCATTGATGACAGGAGAGGGTGAAGCACAGCCGATCAGGATCGCGACAGCGATCAGACAGGTCAGATAATTATTTAATCTTCGCTTGCACATGTGTACTAAAAGAATGCCTGATACCCAATATTGAGGAAATAGGACTCGCGGTTCATATCGGTGTCGCCCACTTCATGTTGCGAGAAGCGCTTTCCAGCTTCAAACTCGATGCGATACCGTCGGCCGCGACGAAATTGAATTCGCAGGCCCGGTGTGAATAGCCATTCATGGCTTGAATCGGACATGATCTGGCGCCGGTCGATTCTGAATCGCGGATTGATTCGCCACGACCTGCCGAGCGGAAATCGGCTATCCAGGTTCAATGAAACTACCGTGGCGGTGTCAGAGTCCGAGAGTCTGAGACTGATCATCGATACATCGCCTTCTCTTAACAGGCTGCTGGCTACGACAGTGGTGGAAAAATAACTGTATGTTGCCTGCGGCGTTGCCGCTACACCGCCTGACTCGGGAGTGGCCTCGATAGTCGTTTGATTGGCGTCAGCGTTTATTTGCAGCTTTGGAGAGAGTGAGTGCGATAGTCCGAGCGTATACGACGTCGTCAGTGGTGTCCGGTCCAGGCTCAATTGGCGTATTTCTTCCTCGGTCATAAGCACCATCAGCTCGGAGAAAGTCTGCACCGGCTGGCCGATCAGCGCATTCCCGGTGCTCAAATAGGGACTATGGCGACGATCGACCGAGCCATGAAGGGTCAGGTGTGAGGCAAATCGCCAGCTTCCCTGAACAAATGTACTGCCGATTTCATTGTGTGAGGTGTCGTAGTCAACGAGACCCCACAAGCTCTGATTCTCACCGAAGTAACGAAACTCGGTCCCTATCGCCTGCCGGTCGTCGATGCCTTCGATGTTCTGCTTGACATAGAACAAACCCAACTCAAGGTTTCCAAGAATCGGCCCAAAATTGGCGCTTGTGCCGTAAAATGTTTTTTCAGAATCGATGCCATCGGAGGCCGAGTTCACGGGTTTACCGGCAACGGCATTCAGGAATATCCGTTCGCTCGCCTGGTAGCTGAGATTCAGCCCGTCGAATCGGCCGAGTACGCCACTCGAATTTCTCGACTGGCGGCCGATTCGCCCGCGCAGCCGGGTCTCGGCATCCGCCAGGTCCGCATACGCGTACGATATTCGCAGATCGTTGCCGGACCCCACGTCGTCGCCAAGAAAGTCGTTACGGTAGCCGGCCGACAAGCGACTGCTGAAGTCGAACCTTTGTCCTCGCCGTCTCGCGTCGACGTTGACGTCGGAGTAAAGTGCAGACTGGCTAACGACATCATCCTCTTCGTTTAGTTGATTGACATCGCGGCGGTAGTACTGCGAGAAGAATGTTTGTATGCGCCAGTCGCCCGCACCGGAACCAGGTTCTCTGCGATTCGACTCACGGATAGCAGTCTCGGTCTGGGATGGTCGCCGGTCAATCGCGAGCAGCGCCGCAAGGCGTTGACTGACCCGGCCGGCCCCGTCGCTGTCCGGATAGAGCAATAAGTAGCGTTGGTACTCTGCTTTGGCGTGAGCTTTTTGCCCCTTCTTTTCGCGCGCAAGGGCGAGGTATTCCTGCGCTTCGGCGTGCCGGTCGTGATTGGCTGCACGCAGTACCTTGGTATAGATCTGAACTGCTTTCGATACCTGACCGGCAACCATGGCTTTGCGTGCGTCGGCCATAAGTTGGTCAACCTGATCGAGGCCGATCGACGCTAACGCCGCACTCTGCGCATAGGGTGACAGGTCATTGCTGTTTTTCTGCGGCGTACGGCCAACGTTGCTGGCTGCCATTCTCGATGCGCGGTCGATCCAGGCTGTTGGAAATGTTTCCTGTATCGTGACGAGTTCGAGCTGGGCTTCACGCATATTTCTGAACTGACCGAGACGCAGCCGGTACCAGGAAACGCCGGCAAGAACAATTTCGGATTCGGAGAGTTCCAGCCCAGGCGATATTTCGACAACCGCTTTCTCGGACTCGGCGTGAGGCTGGCGGCTCGACGACAGATTAATAACGTATTGAGGTTGTACCTGCGCCTTGACCGGAACTCTGGTTCCGCCGGCCCTTGAGTTTTGAAGCGTGTTTGTAGTCGGCGCATCCAGATATACCCGGATGTTCATGTTACTCGACGCGCCACTGTGCTCGATATCGAAACTCACGGTCTCGCTAAATACAAGAGTCAGCGTTGGGCCAGACGCAGTGTCGCCGTCATAGTTGATCTGGACGATTTTGGCCAGATCGGCTCCCAGCGGTCGGTGTTGCTGCCGCGATTGGGCAATCAATGGCGATACGCCGTTGCAAATCGCGGTTGGTTCTACATGTATGCGTAACTTGTCGCCTCGTCTTGCCGGCAGATGATCGATGTATTCAACACCACAGGCCAGGTTGACGGAGATTTCCGCAATGAAGGCGTCGCGAGTAACGTTTGATCCGGCAATGAATCTGGGTGCTGCGAATGTGGCCGAAGCTGCACACAGCAGTACGAGCCCCACCGTTAACTGCCCGCGACGATACGTCATCGCTTATCAATCCCAGTTCGAATCGCTAATGCGATGGAAGCTGTTTTTCTTGTGACACGACCCGGCGCAATCGCGATTCTCGCTGACTGTCTCGTAGCTGCCATTGCCTTTCTTGTGATCCTTCTGTTTGTAGTCGTTCGCATGGCAACCGGCACAGTCAGGTTGAAACGCTGCGTTCTGCCAGAGGACCAAACCTGTACTCGTCAAATGACAGTCCGTACACGGCTGGTTGCCGCGGTGATCGAGTGGTTCGTAAGCCAAAGTGGTGTGCCGGAAATCCATTTGTGCCCAATCATTGCTGTTGTGGCAGACGTTGCATTCTTGAGTCGTGACGAAATGGCCAGCGTTCTTTCCAGTCGCCGTAACGCCGTTGTGACAAGACGAACAGGAACCCAGTACCTGGTCGTGATCAACGGTAATTACCGGAGACCAGGTCGCTCTGGTGTGACAATCTTCGCAAACACTCGTAGATTGTATGTGCTGGGGATCTTTGCCTGTCGCCGTGACGCCGTTGTGGCAACTGACGCAATTACCTACGACACTGGCATGATCGAAGTTCGCCGGTGTCCAGGCGATCGTTGTGTGGCAGTCGTCGCAGTTGTTGCCGCTTGTAACATGGGTCTGATGTTTTCCGGTTGCCGTAATGCCGTCGTGGCAAACGGCACAGCTGCCCAACACCTGTGTGTGATCGACAGTCACTACCGGCGCCCAAACTGTCGGGCTATGACAATCCTCGCAGACGTTCGATGTCTGTATATGCGTCGGGTTCTTGCCCGTCGCATCCGTGGCGTTGTGACAGGTCACGCAATTGCCTGTGATATTGACGTGATCGAAATTTGCGGGCAGCCATGTGGCGGCGGTATGGCAATCGTCGCAGTTATTACCGCTCGCGATATGCATCGGGTCTTTTCCGGTCGCAGTAACGCCATCATGACAAGCGCCGCAGTTGCCCAATACCTGAGCATGGTCGACAGTGGTCACCGGCCGCCAGACCGTTGCGCTGTGGCAGTCCTCGCAGACGTTCGACGTCTGAATGTGCGTCGGGTTTTTGCCGGTTGCGTCCGCGCCGTTATGGCAGGCCACACAGTTGCCGGTGATATTTGCGTGATCGAAATTGGCCGGCACCCAGGCCACGGTCGAGTGGCAGTCATTGCAGTTATTGCCTGCCGTGATATGGGTCGCGCCCTTGCCCGTGGCGGTCACGCCATCGTGACAGGATCCGCAGCTTCCCAGCACGTTTGCATGGTCGACCGTAAATACGGGTTCCCAGATCGTCGTACTATGGCAATCTTCACAAATATTCGTTGTTTGAATGTGGGCCAGGCTCTTGCCTGTGGCATCGCTGCCGTTGTGGCATCTGATGCAATTGCTGACGTTATTTGCGTGGTCGAATACCGCCGGCACCCAGGCAGTAGTGTTGTGACAATCGTCGCATTGATCGCCGGACACGATATGAGTCGGTGTTTTTCCGGTTGCCTGAACGCCGTTGTGGCACGATCCGCAACTGCCGGTCACCGAAGTGTGATCCATAAACGGCACGACACTCCACGCAGCAGTTATGTGACAGTCAGAACAATCTCCTGACGTCAGGACATGATCTGCAGACTTCGATGATGAGCGGACGAGCCCGCCCTGCGAATGACAGCTGACGCAGGCCGGTTTGGTTGCGCCGAATGTCGCACTGACATGGCATGCCTCACAGCTCACATTGGCGTGTGCACCATCAAGCACGAATCCGGTACTGAAATGGTCAAATGATTCCTGCGCCGAAGCGCGTGCCTGTAGCAGCACGAGCCCCAGCAGTGCCAGTACAACTACACCCTTCCAGTAGAATGTTCCGTTGGACTGATTTCTGGACGATTGTCCCGAAAATATCATTGCAGTGACCTCACGTCCCTGAATGAGGTGTCGCTGTGACAGCGGCCGCAGTCGGATCCGAACTCGCCATCGTGATCGTCGTCCGCCCGATGACAGTCAGCACATCTGCCACCGGTCTTTTTCATCGACTTCAATGAACTACGGTGGCAATCGAGGCAGGCAACGTCTATGTGTGCACCATTGAGTGCGAAATCGGATTGGGCATTGTGATCAAACGACCACAGGTCCCAGGCGACCGGATTGTGGCAAGACCCACAGTTGTTCTCGTATATCTTGTCGTGCGAATCGTCTTCCAGGTGACATGCAACACAGTCACTATCTGTGCTGGCGAAAACCTGGCTGTCGTGACAGGATTCACACTCGACATTCTCGTGTTCGCCGAGCCGCGGGAAATTGGTCAGGTCATGGTCGAATAACGGCGCGTCCGCCCAGCTCGTTTCGTCGTGGCAGTCGTTACACTGCTCGCCCTGTAGCCCGTCATGAACTTCATCATCGAGGTGACAGGACGAGCAGGCCGTCCCGGGCAAAGCCTCGACAATCGCTTCGACATGACAGTCGGCACAGGCTACTTCCTTGTGCGAACCGTTCAGGACGAAATCCGTATTTTTGCCGTGATCGAAAAGGCTAATGTCCCATGCTTCACTCGAATGGCACGTTGCGCATTTCTGTCCATTGTTACCGTCGTGAGCATCGTCCTCCACATGGCAGTCAACGCACTCAGTACGTGTATTCTGATAGGTCTGGTCGTCGTGGCAGTCACTACAATCGGCTTCAAGGTGCTTTCCGACCAGGGCAAAGTCGGTCGTATCATGATCAAATTCGATTTCGGTCCAGTCGTTCGGAATGTGGCAGGCAATGCAGTCGGTGCCGAGGCGTTCTTCGTGAACGTCATCATCTTCATGACAGAAGATGCACTCGCTCGGCGCATCACGGTGTTTGTCGGCCGGCTCATGGCAGTCGATACAGGTTGCCTCCAGATGTTTTCCAATCAACTCGAAGTCCGTAAGTGTGTGATTGAAGGTCTCCTCGTTCAGCCCCACGATGTCGGCGTTGCGACCCTCATGATCGGTGTGACAGGCGGCACATCGACTGGCAGCGACATCGTCAGACCTGCCGTGAAAACCGGTCTTTTCGTCAACGTCGCTTGCAATGTCCTCGTGGCAGTCGAGGCAAAGCGAATCTTGCTTCGAACGGCTGAACCGCTTGTGGCATGACGAGCAGTCTGTCTCCACTTCGGCATGCCCTCGCACCACTTTGCCGGGCATGACCAGAGACTCAACAGATTGAGCGTTGGCAAAATGACCGGTGAAACAAGCTAGCATAGCGATAAGTCCCGTTAGTGTTGGATTCCATCTAGTCATTTCGACCAGTCACATTCCCGGCTAATACATGTGTACGGCAAGCACGTGCACCAGAGCCGAAATTATCAGCATGAAAAACAGCGGCATATGCAGCACGTGCCACATGGAAAACATTCGTTCGTAAAGTGTGAACTGGGCAACCCGTCCGGACAGGCGGATGAACCTGCGAGTGAACGAGGAACTCGCCTGTTTCAATCTTTGAAAATCCTGCGCCACGGTCGGCGAGGCGACAGCCTGCGCCTGTAACTCACGACGAGCGATTCTCGCCAATGAGAACCGGACGAAATACTGCCTGACTGTCCAAAAGAGGCTCGTGCCAATGCTCAACGAACCAGTGACGCTGTCCCCCTGCATTTCTGCCGACAGGGCCTCGAGCCTGGCGACGTATTTCGGCAAGAGCGTCGCAAGGCCGTGGTTTTGCTCGAGCGATCGTGTCAAATCGTTGCGCAACTCGGCGAGGCTTGTCTTGTCACCGTATAGACCACGATGGATACGTGCATAAAGATGTCGCCCGACTATTCCGCTGCCGGCAACGAGCAGCATGCAATACAAAGCGACCTGACTATTAAACGAACCCAGGTGAAAATTGCTGTGATAAAGCACGAGCAGCGGCCCGACGAGGCCCAATATCATGTGGGTACGAAACCAGTGTGTTGTTGAGCCAAGGAATCGGAGGGCTTTTATTCTTTTGCGCAGTGGATACAGCAACAGCAACAACATCATCGAGCCGCCTACGATGCCAAGCCAGTAACCGAGGCCGTCCTGCGGGTCTATCAGGCCCTGGTCGCGCAGTAGCCACCCGATTCCCATGGCGATAAGCAGGAGTGAGTAGCCGTAAAAAGCACTGCTCTGCCTGTTTCCTCTGGTACCAAAGGCGTGCCTCAATACAGTCGTGCTGGCAGGCGATTGCTCAAAGACGATCTCGTTCATTCGTCAGGGACTCCAGCATCGCCGTTGACCGAGGGTGAGCCGCGCACGGTCAATTCGACCACGTCGTCAGCAGACGGCGATATGGATCGTCCGTCGACTTCGAGGCCGGCAAGCGCGTCAATCGCAAGGCCGGATCGGGAGATTCGTGCCGTTATGAAGAGTTTGTCGAAATCGGCCAGGCTCGTGCCTGGCACCATTGCCTGTTTGTCTGACAGTACAAAGTCGTACGGCAGATCAGCAACGGATCTTCTCAACGCTGCGACCGGCATCCGTTGACTCCGGGATGCTTTGGCAAATATGAAAACTGTATCGCTATCTACGACCAGTGACCTGGCTGCACTGTCGAGATCGAGGTGACCCCTGACCATGACCTGCGAATCCAGCGGTGAAACGCTTGCTGCGCCAACATCAAGTCGCAGTGCTTCCTCGAATTGATTATCTGTCTTGCCCAGAGCTTTGGCCCGTCCGTAAGCAGTGGACGCATCCGTATGCCGGCCCAGGTGTTCATAAGAGCGCGCCAGCAAAAGCCAGCCTCCGGCATCATCGGGTTCGCGCTGCAGCCTGTCGGCAAGTCCATCCACCATGCTTGCCACTGATCCCAGCGCCCTGCCCGTGCTGCTGGTGCGTGCGGGGTATACAGAAGCTTTGCCAGCGAAGGAGTGGTCTGCCCTGACAGTCACGGCGCCCGGGGAACCGATGCCTGAATAAAGTCCCAACGCGAAAAGGGGAACGAGCAGGACGATCGCGACCAGCGATTTGCTTGCTGCTCTCCGGTCACGGAGAAATGGCAATACCACAGTGAATGTAGCAGCGAAAATCATCGCGGATGCCAATCCCCAAAACAGAACAGTCATTTCCTATCCTTCCCTGGTTCCCACAATGTCGGCGACATTTCTGTCGCCCCAATCCCTGGTAGTTCTGCAGGCGGAGCGAACACATATCGCGCCATTATTGCATGGAAAAAGCATTTAAAATCAATGACATGTCGCATATCGGCGACAGGCACAAGAATTTCAGCAGCTTACGCCGAAGGCCCGGTTAATTATGTCGACTGATCGTCATATTTCGGGCACAGAAAATCTGCAAATTTTCGGTAGGCGGCGCAGATTCTCCGATGCGTGAACCATTTCATATCGGCCGCGCGGGCAATCGGTATCCTTTCGACAATCACTTTCATACGTGTGAATCTCGAGTGAACCAGAGCCCTCTGACCTTCCTGTACTTGTTGCCGGTATTTGCGATTCTCATCTGGTATTTGCGTCGATACAGTCGGCTTGAGCGTCATAGTCTGGCGGTGTTACGAACGGCAACCGAGGCGGGGCTGCTTGAGCCCCCAACGCTTCACCCGGACATTAACCGGACGATATGCATTGGTTGTGGTTCATGTGTCGCCGCATGTCCGGAGCAAGATACGCACGCGGTACTTGGCATGATCGGGAAGAAGGCCCGGTTGATCGGGCCATCAGACTGTATCGGTCATGGTGCCTGCAAAACTGTCTGTCCAGTGAACGCGATTACACTCGTTTTCGGCACCGCAACTCGCGGTGTCGACATTCCAGTCGTGAAACCGAATTTCGAAACCGACGTAGCTGGCATATTCATCGCCGGTGAACTGGGTGGCATGGGACTTATCCGCAATGCCATTGAGCAGGGGCGGCAGGCCATGCAATCAATATCAGAGCTGGTACAGACCAATCACAACAATGATCATGATGTTGTAATCGTCGGTGCCGGGCCTGCGGGATTCGCCGCGACGCTAGCCGCCAAAGCAGGCAGGCTGCGATCCGTGACGGTCGAACAGGAAACACTGGGCGGTACGGTCGCACACTTTCCCAGACGCAAGCTTGTTATGACACAGCCCGCCGAACTGCCGATCGTCGGTAAAGTAAAGTTCAGGGAGATTTTGAAAGAGGAACTTATCGAATTTTGGGAGGGCGTCGAAAAAGAGACCGGTGTGTCGATAAACTACGACGAGCGTGTTGAGTCAATCACCGCAGCACCAAATGGTGTCGGCTACGTTGTTCAGACTAATAGATCTCAGTATAACGCTCGGGCCGTTTTGCTCACCATCGGGCGGCGCGGTACGCCAAGACAACTCGGTGTTCCCGGTGAGGAGCTTTCAAAGGTTACCTACAGGCTCATCGATCCGGAACAGTATCGCAATCAGCGTGTTCTGGTTGTTGGTGGTGGGGACAGCGCACTCGAGGCCGCGACCAGCGTCGCTGCCGAGCCAGGTACGACCGTAACGTTGTCCTATCGATCTGGTGCTTTTAGCAGAGCAAAGCAAAAAAACCGTGAGAAAGTCGACGCGATGGCTGCGGAAGGCAAGATCCGTGTGTTGTTCAATTCGAATGTGAAAGAAATTCGGACGGAATCGGTGATAGTAATGGTGGACGACAGCATCGAGGAAATCGAGAACGATCACGTCATGATTTCGGCCGGTGGTATCTTGCCGACGAAGTTCTTGCAGAGTATCGGCATCAAGGTCGAAACCAAATGGGGAACCGAGTGAGCCAGCTATTCAGGTGATGACAATGGTGCAATCGACTTGAGATAAGTCGCTATGGCCACTCGGTCGTCTTTTGTGAGTTTACTGGTGCTGTGGTCGATGACCGTACTCATTTTGCTACCGACGAAGTCCCCGTCGGGAAGCATTCCAATATCCAGAAAGTACTCTATGTCGCTGACCGACCACTTTCCGACGCCGTCGAATTTGTGTGGTGTGATATTCGGAATTTTGCTCTCGTCCGGACCGTTCGGGTTTCCTGCGAGTTCCTGCCCGTACTTCAATACGCCCAGGGTGCTCCGTGGCGTGTGGCATTCACCGCAATGACCCAGGTGGCGTACGAGATAGGCGCCACGGTTCCATTGGTCAGATTGTTCCGGGTTGAACGAATATCTGGCGGATTCGAAATTCTTGAGCTTCCAGGCGCCGGCCGCCATGCGTGTGGATATGTACCACGCCAGTTCGTGCTCAGGCGTGGTTTTCTCGACCGGCTGCAGGCTGAACAGATAGGCTTTCATCGCCAACAGGTCATCACGCAAGACTCCTGTATACGAGGGATAGGGAAAAGCAGGGTAGTAGTGGTCTCCCTCCGGATTAACGCCATCCCAGAACGCGTTCAGAAAATCGTCGTCCGACCACGAGCCGATGCCGGTGTTGATATCAGGCGTGATATTGGGCGAGAAAAACGTGCCAAATGGGGACTCGATTGCACGGCCACCGGCGAGGGGCGTGGCCTCGTCGCTGTCCTCGGTGTGACAGTCGATACAGGCCCCGGCATGGATCAGGTATTCACCCCGCTCGATCTCCGTCTGCTGCGCCCGGGCATGTGTGCCCATGATCAGCAGGGCCGCTATCATTGCGGCTCCAGGTAAGGCCATCGAAAGTCTCAGTGGTCGTGTTCCTCGCGGTAACTGTCGTGACAGCCTTTACAGGCCTCGCCGACTTTGCGGAAGGCACGCCCTATCGCTTCCACATTATTGTCGGATGCGGCCGCGCCCAGCGCAGCCATGGCCTTTTCGGCTTTGGCTATCGCTTCGGCAAACTTTTCGGGCTCCTCCCAGATGATCGGCAGCGCTTCGGAGCCCTCGATATTCGACCCTTCCTGGAATACTGAGCCTAACTCAGCACCGAGGTTCGCAATGGCCTGGGCATGACTCGATATGTGGCGTGGATCTCCGGCAAGACCCCGCGTTTGCATTGAAATCGCGCCCGCGTGGCCCTTCAGGGACGTCATGATCGACTCGCGGTATTTGTATGCGTCTTCCGCGCTTGGCTCAGCGAAAATCTGCGCTGACAGGCCTGCCGTTAGAATCGTTGCTAATACCGCACTCATTATTTTTCGATGCATTGGGGTACTCCGTTGGTTTGAGATCTCGATCCGGGAATTTAGCAAATTGTGCGGCCAGTTGTCGCGTCGAACCCCGACTAACAGGGTACAGGATGCACGCTGTATGGAATGTCTGTGGCGCTCTGATTATGCGTTTCGGAAAGGAACTGTCGTCACAGTACGCCGAACCCACTATGATACGCGCATGACGCCAGGGGTGAAAAACGTCCTCGGACCACAGCGCTAGTGGCATTTAATTCCCTCGTATTTCTCATTTTCTTCGCGATTGTTCTCGGGCTTCATAGTCTCCCGCTTCAGTGGCAAGCAAAAAAGACGAATTTGCTGCTCGCAAGCTATGTTTTCTACGCTGCATGGAACCCGCCGTTCATCGTGCTGCTGTGGATATCGACGCTGACTGACTGGTTCGCAGCCAGGCGGATCGCTGTTACCTCAGGTGCGACGAAGCGCCTTTATCTGATTCTCAGCGTTGTCGTAAACCTCGGGCTGCTCGGCTACTTCAAGTACGGTGGATTTCTGGAGGAAAATCTGGCTGTCGTCCTGGAAACAATGGGTGTTTCCTATGCGCCGCCCGGGGCCAGCATCATTTTGCCGCTCGGCATCTCGTTCTACACTTTTCAGTCGATGTCCTACAGCCTCGACGTCTACCGGGACAAGATAAAGCCACATCATTCTTTTCTCGATTTCGCGTTGTATGTCACGTTCTTCCCGCAACTGGTTGCAGGCCCGATACTGCGTGCCGGATTTTTCTTGCAGCAACTCGCCGAAGAGAACAAGCAGCGTGTTTCTCAGTTCGGCTGGGGGCTCGCCATCATCACGGTCGGGATGTTCGAGAAAGTCGTTCTTGCAGATGGTGCGCTGGCTCCTGTCGTCGAGCGTGTTTATGGCGAGGCAACCGCGGCGAACGGTGTTGATGCCTGGATCGGCACGATGGCGTTCGCCGGGCAGATATTCTTCGACTTCAATGGTTATTCGATGATCGCCGTCGGCCTCGGCAAGTGTCTCGGGTTCGAGCTGCCCTGGAATTTTCTGTCGCCTTACGGTGCAGTCGGATTCTCGGACTTCTGGCGGCGCTGGCACATCACCCTGTCGACCTGGTTGCGCGACTATTTGTATATCTCGTTATCGGGCAACCGGGCGGGCACGGTGCGGACGATAGTCAACCTGATGCTGACGATGCTGCTTGGCGGCCTGTGGCACGGCGCGTCGTGGTTGTTCGTGTTATGGGGCGGCGTACATGGTTTATTCCTCGTTATCGAGCGCGTCGCGAAACAGGTTTTCGCGAACGCTGCATTTGTTCGTTCTGCCGTCACGCAATTCGGACTGGCCATCATCACCTGGCTCGCGGTTTGCCTGACCTGGGTCTTGTTCCGCGCAGATGATCCGGCCTCGGCTGCCCATCTGCTGACATCGATGCTGACGCTTGGATCGGGCGATCAGCTATTGCGTAATGCCGAAGTCTTTACAGTAGTCGGGGTTATCGCATCTCTGCTCGCAACACACTGGTTCATGCGGAACAGAAGCTTCGAGTCGGTCTTCAAGGGATTTTCCTGGCCGGTCGCAGGACTCATACTGGGTGCGATGCTGATAGCCATTGTGCTCTCACCGGGAGAAGAGCGTGATTTCATTTACTTCGAGTTCTAGCGAATGAATTCCGGGCAGAGTCGCGTGAAATGGTTGCCGGCCTGGGCGCTGGCACTGGTTTTGCTGCTGTTCGTGGTAGGCAGCTGGGAGGCATTGATCAGGAGCGCAGCGCTCGGCCCCGAGTTCATCGACAACCGGGCGCTCTGGGTGTCCGAGCGTCACCGGCTGAACGGTTACGGCGGCGACGCGATTGCCGTATTGGGAGCATCACGCGTGCAGCGTGCGATCCATCCGGAGACCCTGGCGCGCGAACTCGGCGGGCCGGTCGTGCAACTGGCGGTCGAGGGCACCTCCGCCATTCCGTTGCTGGAAGACCTGGCCGTCGATCCGCGATTCAGGGGCACGGTGCTTTTTTCGGTAGCGCCTGCATTCTCGTTCAATCGAAGACTTTCCAAACTCGATGCTGGTAACCAGGCGGAGTGGGTGGCGTATTACAGATCGCAATCGCGCTCAAGGCGGTTCGAATACGAACTGCGCCTCGCGACGCAGGATCTGTTCGCTTTTCGGTCTCCCGACGCATCCGTTACCCGGGTCCTTCCCGATGTTCTGTTGCGCGGCAAATTGCCTGAATCTAACTTCAAGATGACTTTCGCTGATCGATCTGTGAGCGTCGATTACTCGAAATTCCGGACTCCGGAAACCCCGCAGCGGATGGTCGATCTCTACCTCGAGAACACCGAAGCTTACGAAGCGGACGAGTTCGCCGACCTCATCAATTATGTGTCCGCAATAGTTACGATTCTCAATGTAAAAAATTGCCGCGTAATTTTTCTCCGTCTGCCGTCGGGCGATATCGTGCGAGATCTCGAAAGACGAATGTTCCCGAATGAGCGTTTCTGGGGCTACATGAAGCGAAACATCAATGCAGAGTTCATCCACTTCGAAGATTTTCCCGAGCTATCAGGTTATCTCAGCGTCGACGGCTCACACGTTGCGTCAGAGAAATCGGCAGCCTTTACGAAAGTGCTTGCTGGTGTCATCCAAAATTAAGAATGGGGACAGACCCGGGGTCTGTCCCGGGGCCTGTCCCCAAAATGGTGTAGATTGATGTTATGACTTCCGCGTCACGGCAACGTTGGATCAAGCTGCTGATTCGCATCGGCATCAGCGCCCTGTCGCTTGTCCTTTTTGCGATGCATGTCCAGGGCAGTCCCCGGTTCGAGATTATCGACCGGATCGAGAACTATCTCTACGACGTACGCGTGCGCCTGACGATGCCGGGAACGATCGATGACCGTGTCGTTATCGTAGATATCGACGAGGCGAGCCAGGCGGAGCTGGGACAATGGCCGTGGCCACGAGATACGCTCGCCGACATCGTCGATAACCTGTTCGATGGCTACGGCATCAAGGTTCTTGGATTTGACGTGCTTTTCGCCGAGGCGGAGGAAACTTCCGCGGAACGCGTCATTGCCGAGTTTGCGTCCAGCGATTTCGCCGAGCAACCGGGATTCAGGGACAGGCTGCAGCTTATGCGAGAGTCCCTGGACAGCAACATCCGCTTCGCCGAAGCCTTGATTGCGAGGGATGTCGTTACGGGTTTCGTGTTCAAGGATTCGGTGGCTGCCAACGAACCTGAGACGACCGGAGTTCTTCCAACGCCGATTATTCAGCTCTCGGAGATTGCCGACGTCGACGTGCCGTTCGTCGAGGCAAGGGGTTTCGCCGGCAACCTGCCTGCGTTGCAGGAGAACGCTGCGGCAGGAGGTTTCTTTGATTCTCCGCTGATCGACTCGGACGGCGTGTTTCGCCGCTCACCGCTGGTTCAGCAGTACGATGGCGACCTGTATCCCACACTCGCGCTTGCGGTAACGTGTCTGGCTATCGGCTCGGCACCAATTACTCTGTCGTTTGCAGAAAATCGTAGCGGCGAACTTCGTGGCGTCGATCTCGAGTATCTGCGATTCGGTGAGCAGGTAGTTCCCGTAAATGAGCGAGTGGCGGTTTTCATCCCGTTTCGCGGCCGGCAGGGCAGTTATCACTACATATCTGCAATGGACGTTGTGGCGGGCAGCGCACCACGAGACTTACTGAAGGACAAGATCGTCTTGCTCGGCGCAAGTGCTGCAGGATTGCTCGATCTCAGGTCTACGCCTGTTGGACAACGCTACATCGGTGTCGAGGCGCACGCGAACCTGATATCGGGGCTTCTCGATGGAACGATCAAGCAGCAACCCGCATATTCTGACGGTCTTGAACTATCGATGCTGTTGCTTCTGGGTCTGCTGACTGCATCAATTCTGCCGCTGCTTTCACCGATCATGGCGCTGTTGTTCGTGATTACGTTACTTGCGAGCGCAATGGGCAGCAACCTCTGGATGTGGTCATCTCTGGGCCTCGTCGTGCCTATTGCATCATTGCTCTGTTACACGCTAGTCGCATCGCTTTTGCAGATCAACTATGGGTTCTTCGTCGAGTCACGCAACAAGCGTCACCTGTCGCGCATATTCGGGCAATACATTCCATCGGCACTCGTTGAAGAGCTGGACGAAACCGGTGAGGAAGTTTCACTCGAGGGCGAAAGCAAGGAGCTCTCGGTCTTATTCTCCGATGTTCGCGGTTTTACGACCATATCGGAGGGTCTCGATGCAGTAGAGCTGACGCGGCTCATGAACGAGTTCCTGACACCGATTACGAATGTCATCCAGCGGAATCGCGGCACGATCGACAAGTATATGGGTGACGCCGTTATGGCGTTCTGGGGGGCGCCGCTGGCCGATCCGGATCATGCCCAACACGCCGTCATGACAGGGCTGGAGATGATCAGGACCGTGGACGGCCTCGCAGAGTACTTCGAGTCGCAGGGCTGGCCGCCGATCGCAGTCGGTGTCGGTGTCGCAAGCGGCGTTATGAACGTCGGTAACATGGGCTCCGAGTTCCGTGTCGCCTATACAGTCATGGGAGATACCGTAAACCTCGGCTCCCGGCTGGAAGGACTGACGAAACAATATGGTGTCAGCATGATCGTAAGTGACGGCACGGTTCTGATGACACCCGGCATCACTTATCGAGAACTCGATCTGGTCAGGGTCAAGGGTAAGCGTGAAGGGGTCGCGATCTATGAGCCGCTGGGCCTCGAACAGGACATAAGCGACGAAACGAAGGTTGCACTCGAGGAATTTACAAAGGCGCTTCAGGCTTATCGTCGCCAGGACTGGGATGAGGCCGAACGATCTTTGCTGAACCTGAAGCAATCGGATGACGCGCTCCTATATAATGTGTACCTTGATCGTATTGGGCAGTTCAGGCAGGAGCCACCACCGGCGACCTGGGGCGGAGTTTTCGAACACCTGACTAAATAGGCGTGCCGATGGGCACGCCCAATAGGCGTGCTGATGGGCACGCCCAATAGGCGTGCTGATGGGCACGCCCAATAGGCGTGCTGATGGGCGCGCACACTAGGCGCGCGCGTTGAGAAGGGACTTCGAGTGCCAAAGACCAAGCTTGGGGCAATGACGAAAGGCATGATCTTGACTCTGGTGCTGCTGTTTTGTGGCATCAACGCTGTCGCGTCGGCACAGGAATCCGATGCTATTCAAATAGCCGCATCCGCTGCAACGCAGCAACTACTCTCGGATGCCGAGGATCTTCTTGCCCGGGGCTTGAGCCAGCGCGCCTATGAATTGCTGAGCCCACAAGAGTCACAGCTCGCGGGAAATCCACTCTATGATTATCTGCTCGGCATAGCCGCGCTCGACTCGGGAAAAGTCAGTGAAGCGATTTTTGCGCTGCGCCGGGCGCTCTCGGTGGAACCAGGATTCTCGGGTGCAAGAATGGAACTGGCACGCGCTTACTTTGAGACAGGCAACAATGCCCTGGCGCGGCCGCTGTTTGCCCGATTGCTCCATGAGAGCCCGCCACCGGCGGTTCGGGAAGTATTGAATCAGTACATCGACGCCATCGATGCGAAACAATCCGCACCGAGAAGCAGGTTTATTCCGTACGTGGAATTATTCGCGGGCCACGACAGCAATGCGAACGGCTCGACATCCGATCAGCAATTCCTCGGTTTCACATTGAGCCCCAACAATATTGAAACGGAATCACCGTTTGCCGAGCTTGGCGCAGGTTTCGACTGGTTCGCACCGAAGAGCACACGATTCGGCTGGCGATTGGGCGCAAGGGCGAGCCATCGTGACAATTTCGACGCGCCTTTTGTCAATGCAACGATCGTGAGTGGTCTGGGCGGCTTCAACTGGCAACGCGGTTCGTTGTTCGGCCGGCTATATGCCGACGGCTACTGGGGCGCGCGCGACGGCGACTCCAATGAAAATTATGCCGGCCTGGATCTGCTCCTCGGTTGGCGTCCTGGTGGTGACTGGGATCTGTCGGCAAACATTCGTGCGGGTGCGCAGCGCTACGATCAGAGCATCGAAGTGCTTGACGTTGATCGGGTCCTTTATACGCTGGGCGTCACGCGCAGGTTTGCGCCTGGCGGTTGGCTTTCCTTTCAGTTGGTAGGCGGTGAGGACTCTGAGAAACAGAGCGGCTCACCGTATGGCAATTCAAAATCCGGCGGCCGCATCAGTTTTTCAACACCAATTTCGAACTCGGCCCTGTTGTATGCGTCGGTCGGTAGCCTGACCACCGATTACGAGGGGCTGTTCTTCGGCGCGGCACGGGAAGATGAACAACTAACCACAACCGTGCAACTGGAGTTTCGCGATGTCCTGACAGATGGACTATCGATCATGCCGCGTGTGCGATTCGTCGACAACGAATCCGACATACCGCTTTATGAGTATGACCGAACAGAACTGGGGATATTCTTCAGATGGATGCCGAGACAATGATCAAGCGAACGATGAGCATCTATTCAACCTCGCTCGTGTTTGCGCTGCTTTGCGCCGGTTCTGCGTTAGCCGAAGATGCCGGCCAGGTAATCTTCGCGAAAGGCTCGGTTACGGCGGAGCGGGAGCCACGGGTTGAGCTGAGCAAAGGTGATGCAATTCTCGTCAATGACACGATTGCTACCGGAGTATCATCACGCGCTCAGTTTCTCATGATAGACGGCGCAAAAATTGCCATGCGCCCGAACAGCCGTTTACGGATCGAAGAGTATGCGTTTCCGAGCGGTGAAACTGCAGTACCGGGACAGGCGGTTGTAACGACAAGCAACGACCGCAGTGTGACGAGTCTTCTGAAAGGTGGTTTCCGTACGATTACCGGCGCCATTGGCAAAGATAACGAAGAGAGTTACGAAGTACGAACGGCGGTCGGCACACTCGGTATCCGCGGCACGGATTATGCGGCCGTCTTCTGCCAGGGCGATTGTAACTGGGCGCCTGGCGTCGCTGCGGGTGCTGCGATCGAAGACGGCCTGTATCTCGGCGTGACAGCCGGCGTCATTTTTTTCCGCAATGAGACCGGAGAGATCGAGCTGGGGCCCGGCGAATACGTGTTTATTCCACTCGTGGACCGTCGGGCGCGACGCATGCAGAGTCCGCCCGCAGTGTTGCTTGATGCCCGTGATCTCGACTTCGATTCGGACACGGTCAAAAGACCAGGCGCGCCGCCCGATGACGATAAGCCACGGCCTCCTGACGATGGATCTTCGCGACCGCCGAGCGACCCGGATGGCTCTGGAACGGGATTCAACAGCAAGCTTAGTATCAGGCGTGCGCCGGATACGAGTTCTGCCGCGAAGCCGGATAGTACGAACCAGGACGATGACACCGACAGCAGCGACGAGCCGCCGGAGCAGTCGATCATCGGTACGGATCCTGACGGTACACCGATTGACATCACGCCGGGTGATGTGACGCCGCAGGGCAACAGGACGATGAGCTACTCGACCGGGCTCCTCGGCTTGAATGACGCCGCGTTCAGCGGAACTCAGGTCAATGGCCCGGGTGAATATCAACTGGATCCCGGCAACAATATTGTCGGCTACGTTGCCCCATACCCGGGACCCATCGGTCCCGAACCGGGCACGTTCGATATCGGCACATCATCGAATGTCGAGACCGGGTTCGATTCGGTTACGGTACTCCGCTGG
>Ga0255049_10000465_pt1 | contig 25157 bp, 20 predicted proteins | sample JV7_2_3_MG_FD_183615 | JGI IMG/M metagenome (GOLD analysis project Ga0255049, IMG submission 183615) | Seawater microbial communities from Jervis Inlet, British Columbia, Canada - JV7_2_3 | ecosystem: Environmental > Aquatic > Marine > Inlet | place: Canada: British Columbia | collected 2016-10-06
GCGCTTTGTGGCGACTTATGGAGTCAGGATCATGCGGTGCCATCTCCCGCAGGCGCGAAAACAAAGCCGCGATCTCTGCAGACAGCTCCGCTTTGGATTTCAGGTTCTCCTTCGCAGATTGCGCCCATTCGGGAGGCCCAAGATACGCATCGACGTAGTCCGGGTCATATTCTCCCAACTGCAGGGCAAGTTTGACGTAGCGTTCCGCTTCCTCATCCAGCGCGAAAGCCGGTGCGGCTGCGAAGGCGATCAGGCAAAGCGCAACAAGCTGTTTCATGGGCCTACCGTTTCTTCCGCTTTTTCTTTGGTTTCGGTGCCGGGAGTTCCCGCTCAGTCAGCACAATTAGCTCTGACAGCCAGTCGCCGTCCTCGATCTTGTCCTCGATAAGAAAGGAGTTCTTCGCACCAGGATACGGTGGCGCTTCGACGACGTCTCCGATAAACGTTCGCCCCGCCTGCGTCGGCTTTACAAAGAGTTGATCATCGCAAATTAATGCGACGACCTTGCCCTTCGAGTAGACCGTGCACCCCCCGAACATCAATCGCCACGTGATGTCGCAATCGTCATCAATCTGGTCCGTGACGTATTCAATAAAGTTACGATCATTCGTCATGAGCTATCCACACGCTGACACCGGCACCTACATCGCTCGCCCGAGCGCCCTGTTGAAGTCGTCCAACGTCAATTGCCGAAACGCGTACTTGTAGCCGAAGTACAGCGCCAGACCGTAGAACAGAATATCAATGACCTGGAACGTCTCCGTGATCAGGTTTATCACCAGCTCCATATCCAGCTGAGTAAGGACACTCAAGAGGGACGATCCGGTTTGTGCGGAAAGGTACCAGGCGATCGTAAATACGTTGCCGAGCAGGCAACCGACGAGCGCCATCACGGCCCCAACGACCCCGAATACCTGGTCAATGCCTTTACCCATGGTTCGCATCGCGATTCCAACCAGGAATCCGAGTCCCACGGCCATCCAGCCAATCTGGTACTCGGTCGCGACCGTAACTCCGGCCCAGACCGCGGCGCCTGAAACAGCAGCAACGAGTCCCGCCATGCTGCCCACGACGAGGTTCTGCTCCTGTCGGAATACCTCCAACGCTCTTTCGGCGTCATGTTCTGATATCTGGAACTCCGGCTGCTCCTGATCATCGGCCTTCTGTTCTTCTGGTTCCGGCGGCTTTGGAATTGAATCCGGTGTCAGGTCGTCGCTCATCTGAATCCCCTTTGGCTTATCGACTAGAACTTTCCTGATTTCAGGCGGCGCCGTTGTTCGCGCAGCCGTTGTGCGAGCGGTACAGGTTCCTTGTAGGCGATCCCGCGCGCCTCATAAGTGTATTCAATGGTGCCGATCAGCCACAGGAAATAGCCCATCAGTTCGATGAACTCCTCAACCGCAAGTTTGGCAACACGGCGATAGTCGTCGCCAAGCAACGACATCCACAGAGGTTCGTGACCGACCAGTCGCACAAACGCAAACAGGATAACGGCGCCTGCAAACAGCAGCGCGAGACCTGGCGATGGCCAGATGCGCGCCCACGCAATCTTGAGCCGCCTACGCGACCGATATGTGTAGACGATGACGAACGCGGCAGGAATACCAATTAGTACCTGCCAGAGATTGTCGAGCAGGAAACGATCGAGAAAGTAGTCGAGTTCACGAATCATGAACGCGAGTGCCAAACCGCCGAAAGGAATCGCGATGGGTCTCTGCGACGGGCAGTATTCAGCGACCCAGAGCATGAGCAATCCGCAAACAGCGATGATGATGGGTTGGATGATTTCGATTGGCGAATATTCGCTCGTACCGAACTGGTCACCCGGGTTTACAATCACATGCAGCTTGAGGCTGCCCGGAAACGAGATTTCGAGCTGCGTCAGCAACCAGGTCAGCAGTGCGATGCCGACGAAGTACGCAATGTAGCGAGGCCAAACCATACCCGACTATACAATATGTCAGGCACGTAGCCGGAAGACAGGTGAATCGTTGGTATCGAGCAGCGCGTAGTCAATCAACCACTTACGTGCGTCCTCGGCATCTTGCTCAAACCACGAGCGGGTATCGCCCAGTCGGAAGCTGTAGCCCCAGCTGTCCATGTCGCCCATCAGGCGCTTGCGCCCGACGCCGTCAAGCTCATCGGCGAGCACCACCTGCAGGTAGCAAACCGCCGCTTCCTCAAGGTCGTCGCCACCCGCGTCGGTCTCGAGATGCTCTCGCCTGTCACCGGACATGCAGATGATGTGGCAGGTCTCGTGTAACAGCGAATGAATGGGAGTGTCGCGACGAACATGGACAGTGCAACCGACAACGCCAGCTTCGCTGTCTCCCCAGAAACTTCCGGTGATCGCCTCGCCGTCTTGTTGCACTTCAATACGCAAGCCGTACCTGGCAAGCAGGGTTTCGATCGATGCCATGGGCACATCGGCTACGGCAAGCACGATTTACAGGGTGGAGATTTGCTTGAGTACGGCGCGCACCAGGTCGCGGACGATGGCCTCGCGCATCAGGTCTTCTTCATGGGCCTTGCCGAGCACAAGCGTCTCGTCGTAGGTGTAATCACGGGTAAACGTAATGTCCTGCGGCGCCAGCAAGCTGGTTTCGCCTGCCACCAGTGCGTATTCGACCGAGTAAAACACCTCGTATTCCGTCGGCACGTTGCGCGCGGAGACCGACAGCACGCGTTGACCGGTCTGGTCAGAAACAATAGACAGTATCGCGGTCGCTTCTTCGGGTGAGTCAACGAGATTGACGCCGGATTCACGCAGCTGCCGGCGTAACTCACGATGGAACTGCGTGTTGCGCTCAACGGCCGCAATATAGGTGCGTTCCATTTGCGGCGGCGTTGTCAAATCGCCCTGCAGGTGGAAGCCGCAGCCAGTCAGCAGCAAGACCAGGACTACAGTAAGGATCCTAGACAACGACATTAACCAGTCGACCCGGCACGACGATGATCTTGCGCACTTCCTTACCTTCAATAAAGCGCTGCACATTCGGATCAGCGAGGGCCTGCTGACCAATCGCATCACGGTCCGCATCGGCCGCGACCGAAACGCGTCCACGCAGCTTGCCGTTAACCTGCACGACGATCTCAGCCATGTCTGACTCGAGTGCCGACTCATCCACCTGCGGCCAGGGCACATCAATCAGCGCTGTCTCGTGGCCGAGTGCGGCCCACAGCGAGTGGCATATATGCGGCACTATGGGCGAGAGCATCAGCACGACGGCTTCGAGTGCTTCGTGTACAACCGCGCGCCCCGCGTCGGAATTATCTTCGAAACGCATGATGGAGTTAATCAGCTCCATCGATGCCGCCACCGCCGTATTAAACGTCGAGCGACGACCCAGGTCGTCACTGATCTTGGCGATGCTCTGGTGTGTCTTGCGCCGCATGTCTTTTTGCGCCGCATTCAATGAAGCCACGTCCAGATCGGCGACCTTTCCACCGTCTGTGTGACTGTGCACGGCTTTCCAGAAGCGCTTGAGGAAGCGGAAGCTGCCCTGCACGCCGTCATCCGACCATTCGAGTGCCTGTTCCGGCGGCGCCGCGAACATCATGAACAAACGCACGGTGTCGGCGCCGTATTTCACGATCAGTTCCTGAGGGTCGACCGTATTGCCCTGGTTCTTGGACATCTTGGCGCCGTCTTTCAACACCATGCCCTGCGTCATCAGGTTAGTGAATGGCTCTGAAACATCCGTCAGCCCCTCGTCGCGCATGACGCGCTGGAAAAAGCGTGCATACATGAGGTGCAGAATCGCGTGCTCAATGCCGCCTGTGTACTGGTCGACCGGCGTCCAGTAGGCCGCGCGTTCATCGAGCATCACCTTGTCATTGTCCGGGCACGCATAGCGCGCGAAGTACCAGGACGACTCGACGAAAGTGTCAAACGTGTCTGTTTCGCGGCGCGCATCTTTGCCGCATTTCGGACAGGCGACGTTGACGAACTCGGGCATATCCTTGAGCGGTGATCCGTGACCTGTGAACTCAACATCTTCGGGAAGTACAACCGGCAGCTGGTCTTCGGGAACGGGTACCGCGTCGCAATCGTCGCAATAGATGATCGGAATCGGCGTGCCCCAGTAGCGTTGCCGCGAGACACCCCAGTCGCGCAGGCGGTAGTTTACCGTACGGCGACCGCGACCGGATTCTTCGAACCAGTCCGCAATGCCATTGAAGGCGTCCTCATAACTCAGGCCATCGTAGTCCCCCGAGTTAACCGTGACACCCTTCTCGATGAACACAGCCTCGTCAATATCGATCACTGAACCATCCAGAGGCGCGATAACCTGCTTGATCGGCAAGCCGTGCTTCTTCGCAAATTCCCAGTCGCGTTCGTCGTGACCCGGTACCGCCATGACAGCGCCCGTGCCGTAACTCATCAACACAAAATTCGCGACCCACAACGGCACTTCCTCACCGGTCAGCGGATGAATGACGTTGATGCCGAGCGCCATGCCCTTCTTTTCCATCGTCTCGAGCGTGGCTTCGGCCGCGCCTGTCTGTTTGCATTCGTCAATAAACGCCGCGACCTCTGCATTCCCTGCTGCTGCTTTCCCGGCCAGTGGATGTTCAGCGGCAACTGCCATGTAAGTGACACCGAACAGCGTGTCGGGTCGCGTCGTATATACGGTTAGTGGCTCATCCTCGCCCGCAACTTCGAACGTCAGCTCGACACCTTCCGAGCGACCGATCCAGTTGCGCTGCATGGTCTTGACCGAATCGGGCCAGCCCGGCATGCGGTCCAGTTCATCGAGCAACTCGTCGGCGTATGCAGTGATCTTCATGAACCATTGCGGAATCTCGCGGCGCTCGACGAGCGCATCCGATCGCCAGCCGCGACCATCGATGACCTGCTCGTTAGCCAGCACAGTCTGGTCAACCGGATCCCAGTTAACGACCGAGTTTTTGCGATACACGAGACCCTTCTCGAACATCTTCGTAAACAACCACTGTTCCCAGCGGTAGTACTCGGGACGGCAGGTCATTACCTCGCGCGTCCAGTCGTACGCGTAGCCCAGGCGATCCATCTGGACGCGCATGTCTTCGATGTTCTCGTAGGTCCATTTGGCCGGTGGCACACCGCGCTTGATGGCAGCATTTTCGGCCGGCATGCCGAATGCGTCCCAGCCCATAGGCTGCAGAACATGCTTGCCCTGCATGCGATGGTAGCGGGCAATGACGTCGCTGATTGTGAATACGCGAACATGGCCCATGTGCAATTTCCCGCTCGGGTACGGGAACATCGTCAGGCAGTAGAATTTTTCCTTATCGGTGTCTTCACCGACTTCGAAACAACGCGATTCGACCCAGTACTTCTGGGCTTCCATTTCAACGGTTTCGGGGTGATACGCAGTGCTCATGGGTGCTTCAGTTTTTCGGCTGGCCAAAAACCAGAAGCGTACAGCAACAGGCGGCGAAGCGCAGCAGTGACGGGGTGTTCAGAGGTTGACGCGACCCCGGAGCCAGAAGCCGGCCACGATCAGGAAGGCAATACCGAGAACCAGCCGGTTGCCGACTGAAGAGTACGGTGTGCCGCCTTTGTAGGGCTGCACGCGTCTCGTCATTGTAACGGGTACGAACTGCTGTCCGGACTCAAGTATTTTTCCCTTTGGCCCGATGAAGGCGCTGACACCCGTATTGGTGGCCCGAATCGTGTAGCGACCCACCTCCAGCGATCGCATGCGAGCAATCTCCAGGTGCTGATGCGCCGCAATGGAGCCGCCGAACCAGGCGTCATTGCTTACATTGATCAGAATTCCCGCGTCCGGCATTGCGTACAGCTGTTCAGCGCCGTAGGCGTCCTCGTAGCAGATCGCGACAGCCAGTTCGACGCCGTCCAGGGTGTGAATGAGTGGCTGGACGTCGTCACCTGCCGTCAGATCATTGTGCGGCAGGCTCATCATGCGCATCCACTCGCGGACGGTTGCGGGCACCGGGAAGTACTCGCCAAAGGGCACGAGATGCCGTTTCCGGTACGCCTGCCGTTCTTCTCCGTTGACTGCGATGATCGCGTTGTGGACCTTTGGTTTGCCCGTTCGCTCGGCGACACGCTCGAGAATACCGAACAGTATCGTCTGCTCATTGATGCGGCTGTCCGATTCGAGCCCGAGTATGTAGCCCTCGACACGATCCGTGGCCGCCGGAATCGCGACCTCGGGCCACACGACGATGTCGCTGCCCGCAACCTTGCGTGTTTCATTGCGGTAGAAGTCGAGCGTCGGTTGAAACTGCTCAATCAGCCATTTTCTGTCCTGCGAAATTCCGCCCTGGATAATTGTGGCCGTCAGCGGCTCACCATCAGGCTCGGTCCAGTCGACAGTCCTGAGACCCGCACCAACGAGACCCGGCAACAACACGAGGCCAACTGCAATCATTTGCTGCCGCCCGCGCGTCATGATGGCGACGAGAATAGCGGCAGTACTCAGCACCATCAGCGCCGAAATGCCGTACACACCGAGAACCGGCGCCCAACCAGCCAGCGCAGAATCAACCTGGCTGTAGCCAAGCGACATCCAGGGAAAGCCGGTGATTAACCAACCGCGCCCCCACTCGACAATCACCCATACAGCCGGCGCGACCGCCAACAGGAACCAGGATTCACCCTGTGCCAGCCGACTGATCAGCCACCCCGTCATCCATAGATAGACCGACATGAGCAGAACAAGCGCGAGCATGAGCAGCAGCGCGATCCAGGTGGGCGCCTGGCCGAACACCGCAACAGATATGTAGATCCAGTAGGTACCGGTAAGGAACATGCCGAAGCCGAACCAGAATCCGTGCTTGGCCGAATCACGCGGCGAGTTAGTCAGGCAAACATAGAGAAATGGCACCAGCACGAGGGGTACCAGCAGTGACCACCCGAACGGCGCGAACGCGAGCGTCGTGAGGCAGCCCAGCACAAAGAAAATGAGCTGGCTAATCCGGGGCCGGTCTGCCGGCAACAGCAGAAGAGACGGTTCGCGTGCCACCCGTCAGGCGCTTCGCTGCACTTGCAGTGAGTCGATGCGACGTTTGTCGGCCTTGACGACCGCGAAGCGGAAGCCGCCGAACTGGACTGCCTCACCACGACGCGGGAGCCGGCCAAGTTCGTGCATGACGAGACCGCCGATTGTGTCGTACTCCTCGTCGCCGAGTTCGCACTCAAAAAATTCGTTGAAGTCTTCGATACGCGTCAGCGCACGGACAGCGAAACTCGGTTTGCCATGATGGTCCCCGTCCGGACGAATGAATGCCACTTCTTCGCGATCGTGCTCATCGTCGATTTCACCAACGATTTCTTCGAGTACGTCTTCGATCGTCAGCAGACCTGAAACACCACCGTATTCGTCAACAACGATGGCCATGTGATTGTGACTATCGCGAAATTCCTTGAGGAGTGCGTTGAGGCGTTTCGACTCGGGAATCACGGAAACAGGACGCAACAATTTCCTGAGTGGCACATTGTCCGCGTCATCACTACCGAAGTAACGCAACAGGTCTTTGGCAAGCAGTACGCCAAGCACTTCGTCGCGATCTTCACCGATGACGGGGAAGCGGGAGTGACCCGACTGAATAATCGTCGACATGATTTCGTCGAAGTCTTCCTCGATGTCGATTACGACCATGTGTGAGCGCGGCACCATGACGTCGCGCACCTGGGTCTCGGACACCTCGAGCACGCCGGAGAGCATGCTTTTCTCTTCGGCATCAAGATCAATCGAGGATTGTTGAATAAAATCGTGGATTTCTTCGCGGCTCCAGGGACTACCGTTGAATGCACGCTTGATACGCGCAAACAATCCGGTGCCTCCTGTGCCGCTGATACTTGGCGGTTTGTCGTTCATTGACCTGCGTTTTGAGAATCTGTGGTTCTACCGAGGGACATTGTAGCAGTTGAGGCTCAAGACCTCTCGTAGGGATCCGTCACACTTCCGGAAGCCAGAATCCTGGTCTCCAGGGACTCCATTTCGATGGCTTCCACGTCATCCTCATGGTCGAAACCAAGTAGATGCAGGGTTCCGTGGACAAGCATGTGCGCCCAGTGGTCCGGCAAGGTCTTACCCTGCTCTGCCGCCTCAGCGGCAACGACCGACGCACACACTACGACGTCGCCAAGCAAGCGGCTGACATCTGCAGGCAATCCGCCTATGTCGCCGGCCGGAAAAGACAATACGTTTGTGACTTTGTCCTGCCCGCGATACAGGCGATTCAGCGTCCGGATCTCATCGGCATCGACTACCCGGATGGCAACTTCGACGTTTTCGTCGGGCAAGCGGTCCGACTGCTCGATCGCCGTCGCAATCCAGCCATGTATGTCAGCCTCTTCGGGAACGTCCGGGTCGTCGCAAGCGACCTGGACGTCAACTGCTACCGCCATTCTCGTCGTCCAGTTCGTACGCCTCGACGATTTGTTGCACCAGCGGATGCCGGACGACGTCTTTGGGCGAGAAGAATGTGAATGCAATATCGCTTACGTTCTCGAGAATACGCATCGCGTTCTTGAGACCCGACTCCTGCCGGCTCGGCAGATCGATTTGCGTGATATCGCCGGTAACGACAGCGCGCGAACCGAAGCCGATTCGTGTCAGGAACATCTTCATCTGTTCGACGCTCGTGTTCTGTGCCTCGTCGAGGATGACAAACGATTCATTAAGCGATCGACCGCGCATGAACGCAAGAGGCGCGATTTCGATAACGTTGCGTTCAATAAGCCGCGTCACCCGTTCCGCACCCATCATGTCGTACAGTGCGTCGTACATCGGCCGCAAGTAAGGATCAATCTTTTGCGACATGTCGCCCGGCAGGAAACCCAGGCGCTCACCCGCCTCCACAGCCGGTCGCACAAGTACGATACGGCGGACCTGCTCTCTTTCGAGCGCATCAATGGCACACGCTACGGCGAGATACGTTTTGCCGGTGCCGGCCGGACCGACCCCAAACGCCAGATCGTGATCACGAATGCTCGCCATGTAGACCGCCTGGTTGGCGCCACGTGGTCGTATCAGTTTGTGGTGTGTTTGTATCGATACCTCGGCGGCGTCGTTGGCTGCATCAGCGATGGCCGCCTTGGTTTGACCTTCATTCATGACGGACTCCTGCAACAATATGTGCACGCGCTCAGGGTCTAGCCGCTCCGTGTCGGTCATTTCAAATAACGACAACAGCACATCGCCACCGACTTGTGCGGCACCGGGTTTGCCAGTTACACGAAAGTGATTGCCACGACTCGCAATCTCGACATCGAGTCTGCGTTCGATCTGGCGCAGGTGTTCATCAAACTGACCGCAAAGGTTCGCCAGGCGGTTGTTATCGGCGGGCTCGAGGACAAGGTCCCGAGAAATCTGAATCGCATTCAAAGTGCTTAAGAGATTACCGCGATGCGCGGAAATTGGGAAGTGAGACGTTCACATATACCCGAAACAGGATAGTTCGTGGTTCAATAGGGAGAAAGAAGAAGCATACATTGGGGAATGTTATGGGGATTCGACAGCTCGCAATCTACGCGATTGCGTCGTCTTTTTGCGTATCCGGCGCTCTCGCCGACGATGTGCCACCAATCGAAGCGTACGGCCAGCTTCCGACCATCTCGATCATGGCGCTGTCGCCGAGCGGCACGCGGGTAGCGTTTCGGCAAAGGGATGACGAGAACGACATGATCGTCGTTCTGGACCTCAAAACGGGCCGATCGCTGGCTGGCGTATCCATCGGGGACCTTAAGCCGAGATTGCTAACCTTCCTCGACGAAGACACCGTATTTGCACGTGCGGAACAAACGACGGGCGACATTAACTTTCGCGAAGACTTCGAGCTCAGTCGTCCGTATCTCCTCGATATTCCGAGCAACGAAGCGAAACTGATTTTTCGTCATAGTGATGACGTCTTCGACAACCAAACCGGGCTGGGCCGGATTGTCGGGCAAAGCGCGGACGGGAAAGTGATCTTCATGCCTGCATTCGTTACGCATGCGGCGACGACGCAGCCACGCTATGGCCTGTTCCACGTCAGCACAGACGGCAAAACGGAACGGCAGATCTCCAAAGGCACCGACGACACAAAGGACTGGTTTGTAGATGCAGACGGCCAGCCGCTGATCGAGGTCGAGTTCAACGACCAGCTGGACACGTTGCGCGTGTTCACCTATGTCGACGGCGAACGGATACTGGCACATGGCGAGGAATCCAAGCTTCCCAATTTCTTCCCGGATGCTGTTACTGAAGATCGGAAAGACATGATCTTCAACCTCTATCGCGTTGAGAATTACTCTGCGCTATATCACCTCCCGATCGAGGGCGGCGAATTGCGCGGGCCGTTCATGGCCGGTGAAGGCGTGAGTATTGGTGGGGTATTTGTCGACGCAAATCGTGTCCTCCTGGGGGTCTCATATGAAGGGTTCCAGCCGAGCTACAAATTCGCCGACGAGGAACTCGACGCACGGGTAACGTCGATCCAACAAATGCTCCGCGGCACGGCAGCGCGGCTTGTCGACTGGACACCTGATTTCAGTACGTTGCTGTTCCAGGTGAGCGGCGGCTGGAGCTCTGGCGGGTATTTGATTGCGGAGAAGGATGCACGGCCACGCCTGATCGCGCAGACGCGCCCTGATATACCAAGCGAGGCGGTGGCGCCAACGAGCATTCTCCAATACGAGGCTCGTGATGGCCTGTTGATTCCAGCGCTGCTAACAGCAAAGAAAGACCTGCTCGACGCCGGCAATATGCCTCTCATCGTCCTGCCACACGGCGGACCGGCCAGCTACGACAGGTTTGACTTTGACTGGATGGCACAGTTCTTCGCCGCCCAGGGTTTCGCCGTGCTGCAACCGCAGTTCCGCGGTTCGGAGGGATTTGGTCGAGACTTCGAGAAGGCCGGCGACGGGGAGTGGGGCGCCAAGATGTCCACCGATCTCGATGACGGCGTAGATGTTCTTATCGAAGAAAAGCTGGTCGACCCTGAACGGGTTTGCATCATCGGCGCTAGTTACGGCGGCTATGCAGCCCTCGCTGCGGGCGCGTTCTCCAATTTTCCCTATAAGTGCATTGTCTCGATCTCGGGAGTCAGCGACCTGTACCGCATGCTGGCCGAAGAGAAATGGGCGGATGGGGACAGCAGCTGGGTACTACAATACTGGAAGAATCGAACAGGCAGTGACAAAACCAAGCTTGTCGAGCTAAAGGCCATCTCGCCGATCGAGTTTGCCGACAGCTTCAAGGCTCCGGTGTTGCTGATTCACGGTGAGGACGACACGGTCGTTCGTTTCAATCAGAGCAGCACCATGCACAAGGCGCTCAAGGAAGCCGGCAAGAAGGTTACGCTTATCGAGCTGGATGGTGAGGATCACCACCTGTCGAGCAGCGAAACGCGCCTGGCTGCACTCGAGGCCATGGCAAAATTTATCAACAAGAATCTCTAGGCTGCCTGGTCTCTGACCAGCCTGCCGCGAAGCGAATTGGGCAAGGCCTCGGTAATGAGGACGTCGACGAACTGACCGATGTGCGACGGGTCGGCATCGAAATTGACCCAGCGCATGTTCTCGGTCTTGCCAGCAAGCTGGTTAGCATCTTTCTTTGAGGTTTTCTCGATCAGCACGCGCTGCGTAGTGCCAACCATCGACTGGCTGATGTCGAATGCCTGCTGGTTGATTCGCGCTTGCAATATCTGCAGTCGCTGCTTCTTCACTTCCATCGGCGTGTCGTCTTCGAGGCTGGCCGCAGGTGTACCGGGTCGCGCGCTGTAGATAAAGCTGAAGGACTGGTCGAAGCCGATCTCGGCGATCAGGTTCATCAGGTTCTCAAAATCGTCATCGGTTTCACCCGGGAAGCCAACAATGAAATCCGACGACAGTGATATGTCGGGGCGTGCCTCACGCAGCTTGCGAATCTTCTGCTTGTACTCAAGGACCGTATGGCCGCGCTTCATGCGTGCAAGAACCCGATCCGAGCCGTGCTGAACCGGCAGGTGCAGGTAGTTGGCGAGCTTTGGCACTTCGGCATAAGCCTGGATCAGGCTGTCCGTGAACTCGACCGGGTGTGACGTTGTGAAACGAATGCGCTCGACGCTGTCGATCGCGGCAACGTAATAGATAAGTGTTGCGAGGTCTGCTATCTGGCCATCGTGCATCGGGCCTCGGTAGGCATTGACGTTCTGGCCAAGCAGGTTGACCTCGGAGACGCCCTGCTCCGCCAGGCTAACGCATTCAGCAATCACGCCGTCGAAAGGCCTGCTGATCTCCGCGCCGCGTGTGTAGGGCACGACACAAAAGCTGCAGTACTTGCTGCAGCCTTCCATGACCGATACGAACGCTGTCGGACCTTCGGCACGCGGCTCCGGAAGGCGATCGAACTTCTCGATTTCAGGAAACGAAACATCGACAACCGAACCGCTGCTGGCGCGAGCATCCTCAATCAGCTCAGGTAGCCGGTGCAGTGTCTGCGGTCCGAAGACAACATCGACAAACGGCGCACGCTGTGTGATGCCTTCGCCTTCCTGGCTCGCAACGCAGCCGCCCACACCGATCATGACGCCCGGGCGTTTCTCCTTGAGCGGCCGCCAGCGGCCCAGTTCGGAGAACACTTTTTCCTGGGCCTTCTCGCGTATCGAGCAGGTGTTGACGAGCAGCAGGTCCGCCTCGTCCACATCACTGGTCAGTTCATAGCCATGAGACTCGCGCAAGACATCTGCCATTTTGTCCGAGTCATACTCGTTCATCTGGCAGCCCATCGTCTTGATATAGAGCTTCTTAGGCATGGGCCTTACCGGATAAAGCCCATCGATTCCAGCTTGACGAGAATACGGTGCGCAGCCAGATCCGGTGTGATCTCCACGGTGTCGATAACCATCTCCGCGTTCTCCGGCACCTCGTACGGATCTGAAATACCCGTGAACTCGGTGATTTTGCCTGCGCGCGCGAGGGCATAAAGACCCTTGCGATCACGTTGCTCGCAGACTTCAACCGACGTCGACACGTGAATCTCAATAAATCCACCAAGAGGCTTGATCATTTCACGCACAGCGCGGCGCGTAGCCGTGTACGGCGCGATCGGTGCACAAATGGCGATACCGCCGTTCTTGGTGATCTCGCTCGCAACGTAACCGATGCGGCGGATGTTGAGATCGCGGTGTTCTTTGGAAAACCCGAGCTCGCTCGACAGATTCTTGCGCACGATGTCGCCATCGAGAAGGCTGACCGGACGGCCACCCATCTCCATGAGCTTGACCATCAAGGCATTCGCAATTGTCGACTTGCCTGATCCGCTGAGCCCGGTGAAAAACACCGAGAAACCCTGCTTGTGACGTGGCGGATGGGTGCGACGCAGCTCTGCAACAACATCAGGAAACGAGAACCACTCAGGAATCTCGAGACCTTCCTGCAGGCGGCGACGCAATTCCGTGCCGGAAATATTCAGCACACTGTCGTCATCGTTCTTCTGGTCGATCGGAATGTACTGAGCACGATTCTCGGCGTAAACCATGAGCTGGAACGGCACCATGGTGATGTCGAGCTCGTCGCCGTGCTCGACCAGCAGTTCCTGCGCGTCGTAGGGACCATAGAAATCGTTGCCTTTGCTGTCCTGGCCCGGACCCGCGTGGTCACGGCCCACGATGATGTGCGTGCAACCGTAGTTCTTGCGAATGATGGCGTGCCAGAGCGCTTCGCGCGGGCCACCCATACGCATGGCCAGTGGCAGCAGGCTCAGCATCGTGGTTTGCTCGGGATAACGATTCAGCAGTTGCTCGTAGCAGCGCACACGCGTGAAGTGATCCACATCACCCGGCTTGGTCATACCGACGACCGGATGAATCAGCAAGTTTGCCTCGACATCACGGGCAGCGCGCAGCGTCAGTTCCTGGTGCGCACGGTGCATCGGGTTGCGGGTCTGGAATGCAACAACTTTGCGCCAGCCGAGTTTCTGGAAGCGTTCACGAACTTCAGCCGGAGTATCGCGCAGGTGTTTGAAGTCGTAGTGTGTCGGCAGCTCGATACCCTTGAGCGTGCCACCAACGTACACCGGGTTACCGATGTTCTTGAGGAAATTCACCGCAGGATGCTGAAGATCCGTCGTGCCATACACGCCCTTGGCTTCCGCATCGAGATCAGGCGTCCAGATATCACCGACTTCGAGCGTGGCGAGAATGACGCCCTCTAGATCACGCAGCGCGATCTTGTCGCCCGACTTGATGTCGCCGGCAAAATCTTCTGTGACGTCAAGCGTGATCGGGATCGGCCAGAGCACGCCACTCTTCAGGCGCATCGTCTTGACGACCGAGTCGTAGTCTTCCTTGTTGAGGAAGCCTTCGAGCGGCGAAAACGCACCGTTTAGCAACAACTCGATGTCACACAGCTGACGTTCGGTCAGGTCCCACGACGCATAGTCGCCCGCCGCTACTTTCTCGGTCTCGGCCTCGTCTGCCGCCAAATACAAATCTTTCAGTTCGCCGCCATGCGGCTTTTTAAACGCACCCATTATTTTCTAGTCCCAGAAATGAAAGCGCGGCGCAGGCTATTTGCAGGCCTGCCCCGCGTCAAAAAAAAACGAATTAGCAAAAGTCTTCCGCTAGAACGGAATGTCGTCGTCGAAGTCATCGGGGCCGGCCTGCGGAGGCGTGCTCGGCGGCCCCGAATCCTGACCTGAACTCATCGGCGCTGAACCACCACCGCCACCGGCACCGGCACCGCCGCGACCACCGAGCATTTGCATCTCGTCAGCGATGATTTCGGTCGTCCAGCGATCCTGGCCACTCTTGTCCTGCCATTTGCGCGTACGCAGTTTGCCCTCGATATAGACCTGCGAGCCCTTACGGAGATACTCCGCAGCAATTTCGGCAAGCCGGTTGAACATGGCGACCTTGTGCCATTCGGTACGGTCTTTCTGCTCGCCCGTCTGCTTGTCTTTCCAGCTCTCGTTCGTGGCCACTGTTAAATTGGTCACCGCCGAGCCGCTGGGCATGTAGCGCGTCTCAGGATCGCCCCCGAGGTTGCCGACGATGATGACTTTGTTGATTCCGCGGGCCATATCAGGTCCCCTGTCTATTGGATTTGGTGTTGTTTTTGCTCACCGATCAGGTGAGGGTCGCCTATTGTAGAGCCTGATGGGCCAAATACCAGCCCGATTTCTCTAGGATTGCCGGCTAAACAGGCTCGACGAGGCCAGCCAGATCGCGGCGAGCAATGCGCAGACGAAAAACACGTCCGAGGGACGGCCGGACGCAAGGAATCGGCCGCCAATCATGCCACCGACAAATGCGCCAAAAAACTGTGCGCTCGAGAACACACCCAGTGAAGCACCGCGTACCTCTCCATCTGCAAGCAGGGACAAGCGCGCGGGTAGGCCCGCCTCGAGAAAAGTGAAGCCCGCGAAAAACATGGCCAGTGCTATGAACACCGGCACAGTACCGAAACTGCCAAAGGCGAGCATCAGTTCTCCTGCCAGGAGCAGCGTCACCGCGATGGCGATGGTCCGGGTCTTGCCCTGGCGCTCATCGCTGAGGATCAACGGTATCGCCCCAAACAGCGACACACCGAGAGCGCCGATGTACATCTGCCAAAAATCGGTCACGGGCATCCCGAGTCGGTTGACGAGCAGGAACGGCAACGCGACGAAAGTCGCTGTCAGGATCGCGTGCAGCAGGAAGACATACAGGTCGAGACGAAGCAAATCAGGCCTGAATGCCGGCAGGATATTCCAGCTCTGGCGTACTTCCGGCCTCTCGATGCTGTCCGGCAAACCCTTGAGCAGCAAACCAGCGACGACGGCCAGCCCGGCCGCAAGCCAGAACAGTGACGGCACGCCGAACTGCCCCGCGATGACCGGTCCCGCGATAAAGGCAACCACAAATGCCATGCCGAAGCCGATGACGCCAACAATAGCCATCGAACGGGTACGAACTTCCTCGCGAGTCGCATCGGCGATGAGCGCGGTCAGCGTCGCCGATATTGCGCCAGCACCCTGCAACAGGCGACCAATGATGACGCCCCAGATCGTGTCTCCCATAGCCGCCACGATGCTGCCCACGGCAAAGATAATCAGGCCGCCGACAATAACGGGGACCCGCCCTACCCGATCGGACAAGGCGCCGAACGGAATCTGCAGACCGGCCTGTGTTAGCCCATAGGCGCCGACAGCCAACCCGACTAACAGCGGCGTGGCGTCCACCAGCTGGGCAGCGTACAGCGACAGAACAGGTAACAGTGAAAACAAACCGAACATGCGCAGCATGGCGATCCCGGTAACCACCCCGACGGCGCGCTTTTCCGCAGGGAGCATCGCAATAATCAGCTTGTCAGAGTCTGTCGTCATTGAGGGAGTCTTTGCGCCGAAGTCGCAGGGCGGCGTATATTAGCAGGTTGCTCGGCATATTCTGATACCCAAATGAAATCCATCGACATTCGCGGCGCAAGAACACACAACCTGTGCAATCTCGACCTGAGTTTGCCGCGGGACAAGCTTATCGTGTTCACGGGCCTGTCCGGCTCTGGCAAGTCTTCGCTCGCCTTCGATACGATCTATGCCGAAGGGCAGCGCCGCTACGTGGAATCCCTGTCGGCCTACGCGCGGCAGTTCCTGTCGATGATGGAGAAGCCCGACGTCGACCATATCGATGGCCTCTCGCCCGCCATCTCCATTGAACAAAAGTCGACCTCGCACAACCCGAGATCGACAGTAGGCACGGTCACTGAGATCTATGACTACCTGCGCCTGCTCTATGCACGTGCCGGCATCCCGCGATGCCCTGACCACGGCACCGATCTCGAAGCACAAACAGTCAGCCAGATGGTCGACCAGGTTCTCGCGATGCCCGAAGGCACACGCCTGATGCTGCTCGCGCCGGTCGTTGCAGAACGCAAAGGCGAGCACGTACAGCTCATGCAGGACCTGATGGCACAGGGCTTCATCCGCGCACGCATCAATGGGGAGGTTTATGAACTCGACCAACCACCCCCGCTCGACCTGAGAAAAAAACACAACATCGACGCGATTGTTGATCGCTTCAAGGTCAAAGAGGATATTCGCCTGCGCCTGGCGGAGTCGTTTGAGACAGCACTGCGCCTCGCCGACGGTGTTGCGCGAATTGCATTTATGGACGATCCGGACCAGGAAGAGCTGATCTTCTCTGATCGGTTCGCCTGCAATATTTGCGGTTACTCGCTCACCGAGCTCGAGCCGCGCCTGTTTTCGTTCAATAACCCGAGCGGTGCATGCCCGGGTTGCGACGGGCTCGGCGTCAAGCAGTATTTCGACCCCGAACGTGTGGTCGTCAACGAGGAACTGGCGCTGGCCGGCGGCGCCATTCGTGGCTGGGATCGCAAAACGACCTACTACTACCAGATGATCCAGAGCCTGGCCGCACATTACGACTTCGACCTTGAAACGCCTTTCAACGAGCTGCCGAAAAAACTGCGTGACATTGTTTTGTTCGGTAGCGGCGGCGAGAAGATCGAGTTCTACTACGAGAATTCTCGCGGCATGCAGGTCAAAAAGCGGCATCGCTTCGAAGGCGTCATTCCGAACCTCGAGCGACGCTATCGCGAAACCGAATCCGGCGCTGTGCGCGAGGAACTTGCGAAGTTCCTCAACAGCCAGGCATGTCCTGACTGCGGCGGCACTCGCCTGAATCGCTCCGCGCGGCACGTTTTTATCCTCGATCGTTCCATTCCCGAGATTTCGAACATGTCGGTTGGCGAAGCGGTCCGGTTTTTCGCCGACATGGAGCTTGATGGCTGGCGCGCGACAATCGCAGACAAGATCGTCAAGGAGATCGGCGACCGGCTCGGGTTTTTATCCGACGTGGGGCTCGATTACCTGTCGTTGGACCGCAGCGCCGAGACATTGTCGGGCGGGGAAGCACAACGCATTCGACTCGCGAGCCAGATTGGCTCGGGCCTTGTCGGTGTCATGTACATCCTCGATGAGCCCTCGATCGGCCTGCATCAGCGCGACAACAAGCGCCTGCTCGGCACGCTGACGCATCTGCGTGACATCGGCAACACCGTTATCGTTGTCGAACACGACGAAGAAGCGATACTCGCTGCCGATCACGTTGTAGACCTCGGGCCGGGCGCGGGCGTGCATGGCGGCAAGGTCGTTGTTGCGGGTACGCCCGAGGACGTACGGAACAGTTCCGAGTCACTGACGGGCCAGTACCTGTCTGGCAAACGCCGGATTGCCGTGCCTGAGAAACGGGTTTCTGCTGACCCCGAACGGCAAATCACGATCGTTGGCGCGACGGGCAACAACCTCAAAGAGGTAGATGCATCGATACCTGCCGGTCTGATGACCTGTGTCACGGGTGTGTCCGGCTCGGGCAAGTCGACCCTGGTTAATGACACCCTGTATAAAGCTGTCGCGGACCTCCTGAACAAGAGCAGCCGTAACCCCTCGCCACATAAAGAAATTTTAGGTCTCGAGCTCATTGATCGCGTCATCGACATCAGCCAGAGTCAGATCGGTCGCACACCGCGTTCCAACCCGGCGACCTATAGCGGCCTGTTTACTCCGATTCGCGAGTTGTTTGCCGGTACGCAGGAAGCGCGCTCGCGCGGCTACATGCCCGGGCGTTTCAGCTTCAATGTCAAAGGCGGTCGCTGCGAGGCCTGCCAGGGCGATGGCGTCATCAAAGTCGAGATGCACTTCCTGCCCGACGTCTACGTGCCTTGCGACGTCTGCCGAGGAAAACGTTACAACCGGGAGACACTCGAGATTCGCTACAAGGGCAAGAACATTCACGAAGTACTCGACATGACCATCGAGGATGCCGCCGTGTTCTTCCAGAATGTGCCGGTTGTCGCGAAGAAGTTGAATACCCTGATTGACGTCGGCCTGACCTATGTTCGTCTCGGCCAGAATGCGACAACCCTGTCGGGTGGCGAAGCGCAGCGCGTCAAACTCGCGAAAGAGCTTTCAAAGCGAGATACCGGGAACACACTGTACATACTCGACGAGCCGACAACCGGTCTGCACTTTCACGACATCGAACAACTACTCGGTGTACTCCACCGGCTGCGAGATCGCGGCAATACCGTCGTGGTTATCGAGCACAATCTCGATGTCATCAAGACGGCCGACTGGGTCATCGATCTCGGCCCCGAGGGTGGTGATGGCGGTGGTGAAATTATTGCGACCGGCACGCCCGAGGATATTGCGGCCAACAAGAAATCCTTTACGGGTCAGTATCTCAAGCAGCTTGTAGGAGCCCGCTCCAGCGACCGACAGGCGAGCGCCTAGTTCAGTCCACCTCCAGAGCGGCGTTTCGACTGCACCACAAACGCATCCCTGACGAGTTCCCGAATCGTGGCGTTGCACTCGCCGCAGAAGTCGGTGAACTCTGCCAGCCTGGCTGTATCGGGCCAAACTCCGGTTGTGGAGTCGAGCTGGCCGGTGTCAATGTTGTGGCTCGTCAGCACTCGAATGTAATCGCGCCGCTTATCCGCCGGGATGGTAATCGGGGGAAGGCCGGCCTTTAGCAGCGGGATGTTTGCCAGTAAGCGTGCGATACGCCCATTGCCATTCCAGAACGGATGGACCTGGCCAATGCCGATGTGAATTTTTGCGTAGACCCGGTGTGCGTTGCTAACCGTCACGACGTCGATGTCGACCGTATTGATGAATGCGATGATTTCGTCCATCAGGATCGGCACATCAGCCGGCGCCGCAAACTCGAGGAAAACCGGCCGGCCGTCTGGCGCCAGAGCGTGTGTGCCGTTGGGCTCGACCTTCCAGGCGCCGTTCGGCTTGTAGATGTCGGTCACATGCTCTGTCTGCACGGCCTTGTGAAGCTCGAAAATGACGCTCTCGGTCAGCGGCCTGTCGAGACCCTGGTAAAGCAGGTCAATCGCGCAGGCATGACCGATGACCTCTTCATGGTCCTTGAGCGGCTTGCCTGAAACGGTCAGCCCCTCTGAGAGCAGGAAGTGGGTATCCCCGAGCGTCAGCGTGTTGCCCTCGAGCGCGGTCGACGTGTGCGTCCACAGGTCGCGAACCGCGCCGAGCAACGATTGCTTCAGGTCGCGGTCGAGGCCGCGAAGAAAACCCAGTGGTTCCGGCAGCGGCGGTTCCTCGACACCCGGCTTTGGGCGGTACAGGTAGCGCGTGGCACGGCCGGTGCCGGAGCGTTCGAGGACGCCCTCTTCTGTCCATTCGGACAACCAGCGCCTGAGCGTGCGATCCGGCACCTCGACGCCAGCGAGCGCCTCGATCTGGGCGCGCGACAACGCCTGCGCGCCGTGACGTAGCGCAGAGAGCGTTGCTTCTCGCTGGTTTTTTCTGGCCATTTTTGATGGGTTTCTGGAATTACCCGGCCATTATAACCCACTTATGGCCGTCTAATTCAAATTACCCGGCCATTTTTCTGATTTGCTGGTTAAGAGCGCGAGCGAAAGTGGATTGATCAAGTGTGCCCTGTAGCTGCCTACCTCAGCTGCTTGCCAAACCCGTCCCAGACCTCGACGTCGCCGTAGTTCAGCGAACGAACTTTCTCTTCGATCTGCTCGAGGTCGCCAACAATAATCCAGGTCAATTCTCCGGGCCGGATCATTTGCCGAACGCGCTCGTTAACCTGATCCAGGCTAACTTCGTTGATACGCAGCGCGGCACTTTGTGCGTGGTCGAACGGTAGTCCGTACGAGTCCGATGTGACGATACTGCTCAGGAATCCACGATTGCTCGAGAACGTACCGGGCAAGGAACGAGTCCTGTTGAGTTTGATTCGGTCGACTTCCTCTGTCGTTGCGGGCCTTGTCGACACATACTCTTCGAGCTCACGCATGATCTCCTGCATGCTCTCCATTGTCTTATCCGACTGAACGCTACTGGACACAGCGAACGTCTGGTCGCCGCTCGCATTTCGCGCGACCCCGGAACGGGCGCCATAGGACCAGGACTTGTCCTCACGCAGATTCATATTGATGCGTGACTCGAAGGTGCCGCCGAATACTCCGTTGGCGAGCGTCAACTCGGTGCTGATTTCCGGATCGTAAGGCGCAATAGCGTGACCCGCGATGATCGTGCTTTGCACGGCATCCGGCTGATGAACCAGGATGACGCGCGCCCCGGCCTGCTCCGCCTCACCGATTGGCTGGCGTCGTGATGCGCTCTCGACATTCCAGCCGGCGAACGCGCGGTCGAGCGACTTTTTTACCTCGGCGAGGGATATATCACCGATCACATACACCGTCATGTTATCCGGCGTGATTTCGAGGCGATGAAATTCACGCAGCGTATCAACCGAAAAATTGCCAACAAGCTCCGGTGTCCAGATCATCCCGAGCGGGCTGTCTTCGCCGTAAATGGTCCGATTGAAGTAGCTATTTGCGAATCGCGACGGGTTTTTTTCGATCGTGGCAAGCAAAGCAAATAGCTGCTGCTTGAACTTGGCGAGCTCGTCCTCGGGAAATGTGGGGTTGCGCAGCATTTCTGCCGCCAGTTCGAGTGATTCGTCCAGATGCGTGCGAAGTATTCGATAGCCGAAAGAGCTTCGCTCCACACCGGCGCTGGTTCTCGCATTCATGCCGATGCGATCCAGCTCCGCCGCCAATTCATTCGCGTCATATTCCCTGGTGCCCTCGCGGAGCAGGCCAAAAACTGCGCTCGCTGTGCCCGGTGCGTCGGGAGGATTCGCCGTATTGCCCGTGTTCACCCGAATGGAGACGTCGACAAGCGGAATGCTGCCACGAGTAGCGACGACGAGGTTCATTCCATTCCTGAGTGTCGCTGTCTCGATGGGAGGGAACTGGATCCCGGATACTTCAGTTACCTCAGGGATCGAGGATCGGTCGACGGTACTGGTGACCGACTGCAGATCGGGAAACGGCTCAACAGTCAGCTGGTAGTAGTTCTTCGACAACCAGCGATTGGCAATGGTACGCAATTCGTCTGTCGTGGCCGCGTTGTACCACTCGATTTCCTTTTTCACCTGCAATGGATCACCAGCGAACAGCTGGCCCTCGACAAGAAATCGACCGATGGTCGATTTGCTCTCGAGCGAACCGAGCATGTACATGTTGATGCCCAATTTCGCGTTCTCGGTAATTTCCGAACTTGGGCCCGCCAACAGGTAGTCGGCGATCACCTGGTCAACAATATCGAGGACAGCGGCTGGATCCACTCCCGGTTTGACATCAATGGTCAGGTTGTACTCACCGCTGACGAGGCGCCCGTGAGCGTTTCCCGATACTCCCGTGGCGATTTGCAGGTCGTCGACGAGTTTGTTGTACAGCGGTGAGTTCTTGTTGCCGACAAGTGTCTCGTTGACGAGGTACATCAGCGCCGTATCCTTGTGATTCGTTCCGGGCAGGACCCAGGTTCTCGATATGCGCGTCTGGCCAACCTTGTCGTACATCATTTCGATGCGGTTTGTGTCGATTGCAGGGATCCACTGCTCAGTCTTGGCCAGTTCGACACCGGTCGGCGCCCCGGCGAAATAATGGCCGACCTTCTCTTTGGCGGTTTCGAGGCTGACATCCCCGGCCAGCACCAGCACGACATTCGACGCGCCGTAGTATTGCTCGAACCACTCGTGCACATCTTCGAGTGTCGCTGCATCCAGGTCTTCCATGGAACCAATGATCGAGTGCCGGTACGGATGGTCGACAGGGTATACACCCGCTCGGATTCGGTCCGCCATGCCCGAGTACGGGCGGTTCTCGCTCTGGCGCTTCTCGTTCTGTACGACGCCACGTTGCTCGTCCAGGGCCTCCTGCGATACCGCCCCAAGCAGGTGTGCCATTCGATCGCTTTCCATCCACAGTGCCATGTCGAGAGCACCGGTCGGCACAGTCGCATAGTAGTTGGTGCGATCCTCGCTGGTCGTGCCGTTCATCCCGGTCGCACCTGCCTCCGTGAATGGCGTGAAGAACTCGCCATCGCGATTCGCCGTGCCCTGGAACATCAGGTGCTCGAACAGGTGTGCGAACCCGGTCTTGCCGTCAGGCTCGTCGGCAGAACCGACGCCGTACCACATGCCGACAAAGACCGTCGGTACCGAGTGGTCTGTGTGTACCAGTACGGTCAGTCCGTTATCGAGTCTGAACGCTTCGTACTCAATCTCGACCTGGTCGGCGATATCGTCCGCTGCCCTGGTGACAGGAGCCACCATGGCAATTGACAGTGTCGCGAGCGCGACCCACGTGAAAAGAGTTCGATTGACTGTCTGCATCCGCAGGACCTCTGCTGTTATCTGCTGCCGTTATTGACCCGTTGCGTCTCGTAAGGTTTCGTCGACGTAGACAGCCGACGCGCCGAGGTACTGGTTTTTGAGAATTCGATGACTTTGGCCTGTCATCAGGTCATAAGCCCAAACGGCGAAACGTTCACCGCCACCAAGCACGGTCCGCCAGGGCTCGGTCAGTATCAGGACCTGCTGATCGGCCGCATAAGCAAGCGCTACGAATTGCCCATCCGGCGGCAATGCGAGCCGGCCGCGGACGTTGCCGTCGAGATCAGTGAGCAGGTATTCAGTCCCATCGCCTGACTGCGTGCGGGCCTGGCAAGCCAATTGGCCGCGATCAGCAATCCAAACCGATCCTTCGAGCTTACATGCTGCCGACAGTGTCTCTCGCCGCTGCAATTGCCGTGTCTCGACATCGTAAGAATGAATGGCGCGTTGCTCCGAAATGCCAGTCTCGAACAGGACCATGTTGTCGGATACGTCGATGATGGTTGAGAGCTGGTTCAGGTTGTGGGACATGATCTGCGCATTGATGCCGGAACTTCGTCGTCGCGATGTCACGTGCAACCGCGAACCATCGTCCCACACCAGTGCGGAATGTTCGCGCAGGTAACGTGCCGCGACACCTGAGTACAAGATCCCCGCCTGGCCAGTTTCAATATCCACCCAGGAGATTCGCGGTACCTCACGTGTTTCCACCACCGCGGTTTCGGCCACCAGGAAACGATTGTCGCCAAAGCCGGAAATGTCATGGATTGTCACCGCACCACGATTGGCGACAATGACGCTTGTGCCTTTCACGAGGTCGAGCTCGCCCACATAGTTGCTGGACGCGAAGTACAGGTGCCCGTGGAGATTGGGCTGCTCACCGCGCTCGCAGGACTGCAACAATGGCAACAAAATCAGGATTTTGGCGAGACTTTGGCGCACAAGAGTACTGGATTAGATCGGGATGCCTACAGTAACCTTGTCCGCATGAATTCACCAACAACGAAGCACCGCAGGTCATCCATTCTGGCGATCGTTCTTTTCGTCCTGGTTTCTGCCGGCGCGTGCAACGCACAGGAGCCTCCGCCCATGGAGATGTACACCGAGCAGGAAGGCGGACTGATTCTGACCAGTAGCGGTGCATCGCACTTCGCGCAACTCGCGCTGGACTGCATTCACAAAGAGTATCCAAACAAGCTCAACCAGGTGCTCGAGGACGACGAATTCCTGCTCTCACCCAAAACCCTGCACCCGGCCTTCTATGGCTGCTTTGACTGGCATTCATCGGTACATGGTCACTGGATGCTCGTAAAGCTGCTCAAGCAGTTCCCGGCGCTGGCAGAGCGAGAGCGCATCGTCGCCGGGCTGAGCATCTCGCTGTCTGCGGAGAATATTGCCGGCGAAGTGAGCTATTTTGGTCATGAATCCAGTAGCTGGGAACGCACTTACGGCTGGGCCTGGCTGCTGCAGTTGGCGACGGAACTCGGTGAATGGGACGATCCATTTGCTGCGGAACTCGCCGCTAACCTCGCGCCTTTGGTCGAAGTGATTCGCGACAGATACATCGAGTTCCTGCCACGACAGGAGTACCCGATCCGGACCGGTGTACATCCGAACACGGCCTTTGGCCTGTCTTTCGCACTCGATTACGCCCGCTCGGCCGCTGACGATGAACTCGCCCAATCCGTAACTGAAGCGGCGCTGCGCTACTACAAGGACGACAAGAACTGTCCTCTGTCATGGGAACCGAGCGGCGAAGACTTCCTGTCACCGTGTTTCGAAGAGGCCGCCTTGATGGCGAGGGTACTATCAGGTGTACCACTCATCGAGTGGCTCGCTCCTTTTCTCGGAGAACTGGTCGGTGCCCCGCCGTTGCAACCCGTCAATGTCAGCGATCGATCGGATCCCAAGATCGTACACCTCGACGGGCTGAACCTGAGCCGCGCGTGGAACTTGTACATCATCGCTGCTGCCGTCGATGATGAGTGGATGCAAACACGGTTCCGCACCTGGGCCGGTGACCA
>Ga0255049_10000468_pt1 | contig 25033 bp, 21 predicted proteins | sample JV7_2_3_MG_FD_183615 | JGI IMG/M metagenome (GOLD analysis project Ga0255049, IMG submission 183615) | Seawater microbial communities from Jervis Inlet, British Columbia, Canada - JV7_2_3 | ecosystem: Environmental > Aquatic > Marine > Inlet | place: Canada: British Columbia | collected 2016-10-06
CCCGGCCGAAGTCCTGGCCACGCCCTCGGACCGCAAGGACCTACGGATCGCACTGGCCTGGGCCGCAACCGAAGGGATCCCCTGGCGCACGCTGGGCAACGGCTCCAATCTGTTGGTGCGTGACGAGGGCGTGCGCGGACTCGTCTTGCGCGTCCGGCGCGTGCTCGACGGGGTGTCCATCGACGGAGACAGGCTGATGGCCGGTGCCGGCGCGTCGTTCCCCGCGGTGGCCCGTGCCGCCGCACGCGCAGGTCTGGCAGGGCTGGAGTTCGGCGCCGGGATCCCGGGGACCATCGGCGGAGCGGTCGTGATGAATGCGGGCTGGCACGAATACGAGATCGGCAACTCGATCGAGTCGGTGGATTACCTGGACGAGACGGGCAACGAGACGAGCATCGTCGCGGACGACGCGACTTTTGGATATCGCCGATCGATCTTTCGCGAGCGGCGCGGGATCGTGCTCGGCGCAACTCTTGCGCTGGCGCACGGGGACCCGGACGAGATCCGGCAACGGATGGACGGATTCGCGGAATCGCGCAAGCAGAACCAACCGACGGACCTGGCTTCCTGTGGTTCGGTATTCCTCAAGCCCGAGGGGGACTTCGCCGGCCGTCTGATCGAGGCCGCCGGTCTGAAGGGCGCGTGCCGCGGCGCCCTCGAAGTCTCGCAAAAGCACGCCAACTTCTTCGTCAACAACGGTGGAGGCACCGCCGCCGATGTCCTGGCGCTCGTGGAAACGGTGGAGGCCGAGGTCGAGCGGCGTTTCGGCGTGCGTCTGACCCGCGAGTTCGAAGTATGGTAAGCGGCGAAGCCCGCAGAGATCCTACAGACCCTCGTCGTCAATCAAGCCGCTCAGCCGACTGACCAGGGACGCACGCGCCTCGTCGTCGAACACGACCTGATCGGCGCCGTGGGTCAGCAACCCGTCGAACAGAGCCCGTTTGTCCTCGACGACCTGCCGCACCTTTTCCTCGATCGCGTCGCGCGTGACGAAATGGAGAACGCGCACGCTGCGTTGCTGGCCCATGCGGTGCACGCGGCCGACGCGCTGCTCGAGCACCGCCGGGTTCCATGGGACCTCGAGATTGACGACGATCGACGCTGCGTCCTGCAAGTTGAGCCCGAGCCCGCCGGCGTCGGTCGAGAACAACACGCGGAATTCGGGATCGACACGGAATTCGTCGAGCAGTGCCGTACGCGCCTGACTCTTGAGGCCGCCGTGAAACAAACCCGAACGGATGTCGCGGTTCGCCAGCACGTTCCGCACGACGAACTCGGCCAGCTGGAGCATCCGTTTCCACTGGCTGAATACGACGATCTTCTCCTCGGATTCGTCGAGCAGTTCTTCGAGCACCTGCGCGAACTCCTCGAGCTTGGGCGACCCGATCGCACGTATCTCTTCGGGTTCGGGCGGGCAGCGGTCGGCGATGCGCGCTTCCCACGGATCCCAGGCATCCTGGGCGCTCGCGTTGCAGAGCATGCGCATCCGCGTCAGTGCGCGCAGCAGCCGCTGGATTTCGACCCCGGACAGCGCTTTGCCCTGGCGGACCAGCGTCGCGACCCGGATGGCCTGGCGCCGGTACGGTCGGCGCTGCTGGGACGTCATGCCGGTCCAGAATGTGTTGTCGGTGCGATCCGGGAGTTGATCGAGGACCTCGCGACGGTCGCGGCGCAGGAAAAACCCGCGCAGGCGGCGGCGTAACACCTCCAGGCCCTCGTAGGCCAGCACCCGGCCCTGCGCATCCTCGACGATGTGGAATGGGCGCAATCGCCAGCGCGGCCCCAGCGCCCGACGATGCAGGAACTCGACCAACGAATGGAGTTCCACCAGGCGGTTTTCCAACGGTGTCCCCGTCAGCACGAAGGCCCAGCGCGAATCCAGGCGCTTGACGGCGCGCGCGGTCTTCGTGCCCTGGTTCTTGATCCGCTGGGCCTCGTCGAGGATCACGAGATCCGGCGCGGTCGCCCGGATCGCCTCGAGGTCCCGCAACAACAACTCGTAGTTCAGGACCAGGAAACCGCCCTGCCAGGCGGCGTAGGTTTCGAGCCGTGCCGCGCGTGGGCCGTCGATCACCTGCGCCTGTTCGTGGCAGACTTTTTCGATCTCGCGTGCCCACTGATGCTTGAGCGAGGCGGGACAAACCACGAGCGCCCTGGACGCCGAGTGCACGCGGCGAAGCAACAGGGCCGCGGCGATCGATTGCGCCGTCTTGCCCAACCCCATGTCGTCGGCGAGAAACGCGCGGCCGCAACGGGCGAGGAAGCGCGCTCCGATTTCCTGGTAGGCGTGGAGCTTCATCCCTAGGTGCGGGACGATCTCGGACCACGCCGCGTCGAGCGCCTCGACGTCGGCGTGCCGGCCGTCGTGAACCGCGGCAGCGAGCCGGCGAACCGTCGGGTCCTCGTCGAATCGCAAACCCGCCGCGAGCGCCGCGGCTTCCGCCGCTTGCAGCGCGTCCGCGAGCCAGGACACGGGCGACGCACCCTCGGGAGCGGCGCGCAGGTAGCCGTCGTCCGCGAACCAGCGCCCGAGTCCGTCGCCGAATTCTACATTCGGAGTATCCAGACGGATTTCTTCCATCGGTTGTGGCGTGCGGTCGGTCCACACGCGCGGCGAAAACCACACCGACAATAGATCGCGCGGGATGCGCTTCGGCTTGCGCAGGTACCAGCGTTGCACGCGTTCGATGTGCTCGCAGGTCCCTAGTTCGGTCTCGGCGAACTCCTCACAGGCACACGTCGGCCGCTCCGCCTTGGGACCGCGCAGGCACACCTCGTGGCGCGTACCGGATCGTTCGATGACCGCAAATCGCGGTGGCTCGTGCACGCCCGAGACGAGTTCCACCCGGAAACGCTTGCGCAGGCTTCGTTGGCGGCGCAGGGAGATCTCCTCGGTGCGGGCCAGCGCGATCCGTTCGTCGCGCGTCAGCGTTCGCTCTCCACCCCCGAGCACGACGAATCCGACCATCGCCGTAGCCGCCACGGAGTTACTCCGTCGCGCGCCGCGACGGGCCCGCCCCTCCGCGCTCTTGGGCGCCTCGCGCAACGGAAAACGCAGCGTTTCGACCGCGGCAACCGCGTGCTTGCAGGCGGGTTTCGCCCCTTCGGGACAGGTGCACTCCGAGTGCAACTTTCCGGCGCGGAAACGCACGGTCACCGTGTAGGGCACGGTCCGGTGGCCGCGGACACGCGCGTCGATCGCGCTCCCGTCGGGAGTCAGACGCAACCATTCCACTCGTCCGAGCAGCGCGTCGCGGCGCCCGCCCCGGAACGTGCGATGGCCGGCCCAGGCTTCGAGGTCGGACTCCAGCAATCGCCGGTCCGCCGGAATCGGCGGTTTGGCCGGTGTCGATATCTTGCCTCGCGGCACGCGTCGCTCCTGGGCGGGAAAGCCTGTTGGGCGCTTTCCGGTGGGTGAACCTGTTAGTTTGCCCCATGACGACCCGATTCGGCAACCCGAACGGTGCCCCCCAGCGCGTGACGAACAGCTGACCGGCAGGCTACGCTATGCTCGCTCGGGGATGCGGATCGCCTAACGCGCACCGAGCACGGGATCGAACGTGGCCAAACGTACGGAAAAAAAGACGACGACCCATCCACTAGCGGCGCGTTTCTTTGCGTTTGCCGCGGAACGATTCCCCGCCGCGGTGGACGGTCTCACGGCCGCGCTCGAACCGATCCTCGACGCGACCACGGCCGGGGACGCGTCGGAGATCGATGCACTGCGCGAGGCCGCCCGTAGCGCTATCCATGCGCGGTTCGGTTCGACGACGCCGGCGGAAGCACTCGAAACGAGCCCCACCGTGAGCGCGGACGAACGGCTGGCGGCCGAGATCCGGCGCATGGCCGACGAGGTCGACGGGTTCCTGCGACGCGAAGCGATCCGGGCCTCGCTGACCAAAGACGAGAAAAGGCAGCTGTTGCGGGGGATGTGTCTGACGCGAGCCACCGATAGCCAACTCAAGGCATTCTTTCTCGGCGGGGAGATCCGGTACGAGGGTGCGGGTTTTCAGGGCAAGGGCTTCCGCTCGCTCGGTCAGGAAGCGATCTATGCCGCTCCTTTGCGGTTGCGCCGCGGCGAAGCCCATCGCGGCGAGGATGGAGGCTGGAAAGGTGACGTGCTCGCTCCACTGATTCGGGACGCCGGGGCCGCGCTGGCGATGCACCCGGAACCGGAGACCGTGCGCATGATCCTCTCCGCGCAGGCGGGCAAGGCCGGACCGCCGATGGATGGGCGCGATTTCCACATCGGCGACATCGATCGTGGGATCCTCCCCGCTTCCGCGCCGCTTTCGATTTCGACCGTGACGGCCGCGGGGATGGCACTCGGTTTCTGGCGCCGTGGCGAGGACCGCGTCGCCGTCTCGTTCATCGGCGAAGGCGGGACGTCGCTGGGTGAATGGCACGAGGCGATCAACCTCTGCGCCGCACGACGGCTGCCGGCGATCTTCTGCGTTCAGAACAACCAGACTGCGTTGTCGACTCCGGTCGCCGAACAAAGCGGTGTGCGGGTTTTTGCCGACAAGGCCATCGGCTATGGGATCCCCGGACTCACGCTGGACGGCACCGATCCGGAATCCATCGCGTGTGCGTTCGCCTGGGCCGCCGAACGCGCGCGGAGTGGCCACGGGCCGACGTTGATCGAACTGGTCTCGATGCGCGTGTGTGGTCACGCGCACCACGACGACATGCTCTACCTCGGGCGCGAGCCGCAACCGGGTTGGGATTATCCCGAGTTGACCGACAAGGGGTATGCCGATGCCGCGGCCTGGGATTACTGGTCCCGCCGCGACCCGATCAAACGTTACGCCGAAAAACTCGAGACCGAGGGGATCCTCGAGGCGGGCGAATTCGACGCGTTCATGCAGGCGGCCGATCGCATCGTGGCGGGCGAGGCCCGGCGCGTCGTCGAAGCACCGTGGCCGGAGGCTGCTGACGCGGGCGCCCGCGTCGTCGCGGGTGAAGCGCCTCGCCGACATCGCGAACCCCTCGATGAGCGCCAGGCCGTTGCGGCGCAACCGTTGCCGCCCGTCGAGTCGGCTCCCGAATTCGATCCGCACGGCAGCACGTACCTCGAAGCGATCATGCTCGGCGTGGGCGACGCGCTCGAGGCGGACGAACGCGTATTCGTTTACGGGCAGGATGTCGGGGGCCGCTATGGGAACGCTTTCTTGCTGCTGCGACCGCTGCTCGAACGTCACGCCTCGCGGATCATCAACGCTCCCCTATCGGAGGGCGGTATCCTTGGCGCCTCGGTCGGTGCGGCACTCTCCGGTGAGCGGCCGATCGCGGAGATCCAGTTCAACGATTTCGTCGCGACCGGATTCAACCAACTCGTCAACAACGCGGCCAAGATCCGTTACCGCTGGGGCGGATCGGTTCCGATGGTGGTGCGCCTACCCTGCGGCGGCCTGCGACGCGCCGGGCCGTACCACAGCCAGAACACCGAGCCGTGGTTCTACCGTACGCCGGGCCTCAAGATCGTGGTCCCCTCGACCCCGCACGATGCCCGCGCGCTGCTGGCCGCGGCGGTCGCCGACCCCGATCCGGTGCTGTACTACGAACACATCGGTTTGTATCGCGATCCAAAGATCAAACAACGGCTCGACGACGACCCGCCGGCCCCGATCCCGCTGGGGACGGCCGCGTTGCGACGCGCCGGATCCGATCTCGCGCTAGTGTCCTACGGGGCTTTCGTCCATCGCTGCATGGAAGTCGCGGAGCGGTTGAGCGCGGACGGGATCGAGGCGACCGTCCTGGATCTGCGCTGCCTGGCCCCGCTCGATCGCGACACGCTGGTCCGCGTGGCCGGTCACTGCGGGAAGGTGCTGATCGCGCACGAGGACTCGCGTACCGGGGGAATCGGAGAGAGCCTCGCTGCGATCATTCAGGAAGAGACGTTCGAGTCCCTCGACGCCCCCGTGCGTATCGTCGGCGCGTTGGATGCCCCGGTACCGTACTCGCCGCCGCTCGAGGATGAATTCCTCGCCAGCGTGGACCGGATCGAACGGGCCGCCCGCCTGCTGGTGGCTTTCTAGGGTTCGCACTCCGTCAGTTTCTTCGCACTGTTCCGGAGCAGGATCATGGCCCGGGCCATTACGCCATAGCCGATTTGAAGTTCCTCGGTGTTCTTGGCGTTGCTGAAGTTGCCCACGGCGCGGTAGAGCGAACTCGCGTCCTCGTGAACGAAATTCAAGTTCACCTCCGCCTCGGAGTTTCCGCTGGTCCGGTAACACGCGCGCAGGTTCTTGATGTTCGTCGACATCACCGTGAACTGCTTCCCGATCTTGTCGATGTTGGACGCGCAGCAGGTCTGCGCCGGAGACCCGGAGTTGTCGTCCGAACCCTGTCCCATCGACACCGCACCGTTTCTCAGCCGCGCTCCGGCATTGACCGCCTGGGCGTTGATCTCCTCGATCGCGCGCCGGAACTTCTGCAGTTCGGTCCTCGGTGTTTCCGGCTCGGGCGCCTGCAGCCCCGTGACCGGCACCGTTACGGCGATTGCCATCAGCACGACCAGAGTATGCGCGCGCATCGAAACCTCCCCATTTGCGGTCCCTGATTGGTACCCCGCCGCCCCCGCTCGCGCAACAGGCCGGCCTAGGGGGGATCCGCGCAGATCATCGGAACTCATTGCTAACAAGCCGGTTATGTTCTCGGGTGCTATCATGGCGCGTCGTTCTTTCAAGGCGCTTTCAAGTGACCGACCTTCCCGAATCCACGACCGGCTCGATCGATCGGCTCGCCGCCGAGTTGGACGAACTCGCCCGCCATGCACCTGCTCGCCTGGCGGATCGTGTTGCCGAAATGACGGTCAAGCAACAGGCCGAATTGGCCCTCCGTCTGGCGCCGCAACAGCGCATGGAACTGTTGTTGCACGCGCCCAAACCGATGCGGCTCGTACGCTCGCTCCCCGATTTCGATTGGTACATCACGGTGCGGGAAATCGGCCCTGCCGACGCACTGGCGCTGATCAGGCTCGCGTCCGCCGAACAGATGCTCCATTTGTTCGATCTCGAGGCCTGGCGCCACGATCGATTTGACGGCGATCGCGCCGGAGCGTGGCTCGCGGTGCTGCTCGAATCGGGCGAACCGGCATTGCTGAGGTTCCTTCGCCACGCCGACGAACGACTGCTCGCCCTGCTGCTCAAGCGCTGGCTGCACATCGAACCGCTGGAGTTCGAGGATGGCGCGGATGTCCACGGGCACGGGCTTGGCGATGCCGGAACCGCCGAAGGCGCGACGATGCCCGATGGTCACCACCGTTACTCGCCGACGAACCCTGAGCACGGGCCTGCCGCACAGCGGATCCTGCAGATCTTTTACGTGAGTCAACCGGAGCGCTACGAGCGGGCGGTCTGGGCGGCGCTCTGGGAGTTGCCCTCCGAGCTCGAGGAGGAAGGGCTGAAATGGAGACTCAGCCGTCTCGAAGAGCACGGGCTCCCCGGTTGGGAGGATTCGCTCGATGTCTACGCTGCGCCCGGCGCCCCGCTCGGAACGCCGGGCATCCCCATCCCGACGGATCCGGACGGATTGGCGGCGAGCCGCCGCGCGCTGATGCCGACCTGGAGCCCTCCCGTGCTGGTTGCGGCGACGGATCTGCTCGACGGAGAGCAACGCGAACGCGTGTTGTACGAGACGGCCTCCGTGGCCAATCGATTGCTCGTCGCCGACGGCGCCGATACGGGCGAACCGGAGCATCACCGAGCCGCGCTGGCCAAGGCCGCGGCGTACATCGGTATCGCTCTCGAAACACGTGCCGCGTCGGAGCCCGAGAAAATCGCGCGAGTGCTGGGCGAACGTGCGGTCGTCGAATTGTTTCGCGAAGGCTGGTCGCAGGCGGTCAAGCTCCAGCAACGCGCGATCGAACTGATTGCCGGGGGCTGGAGCGTCGATCACCCGAATCCTCTGCGTGCGATCGACCCGCCGCTGGATGAACGCTTGCGCGCACTCACGGAAAAACGACCTCGCTATGTCGAAGTGTCCGACGGCGATCTTTCCGGGCGGCCGCGCGAATTTCTCAATCGTGCCGAGATCGAGGAAACCAGGGTCGCGATCGAGATGGCTCAGCGGATGGGCAACCTGCTGTTCGGGCATCTCGGCTGGGACTCCGGCCCGGCGGAGGAACCGCACCGGCTCAGCACGTTGTTCCTGACGACGCTGGCACGGCATTCGGTGGATGGAACATGGACAACGGCGGGGCTTTCGGCAACGCTGGTGGCCGATTTCCTGCGCACGGTGGGGTCGCGACGCACCGCCGCTCCCGAATCGGCCTCCCGGGCGTTGGAGAAACTTGTTCGCGCGCTGACGGAACACTTTCAACTCGAATCGCGTGACGTGTCGGTCGCGCTGAGTTTCGGACGGTTCGCCTCAGAGCGGTTGGCCGACGAATGCGGCGCACTGGATCCCGGCGTGCCGCCGGACCCGCGTTTCGTTTCCTGTTTGATCCTGGAATAGTGGAGCAAGCGATGGCTACAGACGACGCACCACCCAAATCCGCCTACGAACTCGCGATGGAGCGATTGACCGCGCAGGACCGTGCGGCGGGGATCGAGAAACGCCCGCTGACCGACGTCCAGAAAAGCGAAATCGCGCAGCTACGACAGAAAGCCAGGGCCGGCCTGGCCGAGCTCGAGATCCTGCGCGACAAGTCGATCTCGGAGACGATGGGTGACCTGGAAAAGCTCGCGAAGATCAACGAGCACTACGAGATCGATCGAAAACGAATCGAGTCGAGGCTCGAGGACGACGTGGCCGGGGTCCGGGAGCGGGAGTAAGGGCTAGGAACGCTGCTCCCAGATCTTGGCCAGTTCGACGATCACTTCCACCGCCTTGTGCATGTCGCGTGTGGAAACCCACTCCGTCCGTGAATGGAAGTTGTGCTCTCCGGCGAAAATGTTCGGCGTCGGCAGCCCCATGAAGCACAACCGGGAGCCATCCGTGCCGCCGCGGATCGGTTGCAACTTCGGTTGTAACCCGGCACGGCGGATAGCCTCGATCGCGGCCTCCACGACCGCGGGGTGGGCGTTGAGGATTTCCTTCATGTTCCGGTAGGACTCCTCGACGCGGGTTTCGAGGCTCACTCCAGGCCAGTCCGCCACGGTCTCGCGCGCCAGATCCTCGAGTTGCTGCTCCATGCGTTGCAGGCCGTCGGTCGTGAAATCCCGCACCAGCACCTTGACTCTGGTGCGTTCGACGCTTGCATCGACGACGTAGGGGTGGACGTAACCCTCTTTATTCTCGGTCGTTTCGGGGGACATCTCGTCGGTCGGGAGCCTCCCGATGAAGTCCGCGGCGACCTTGATCGAATTGATCATGCGGTTCTTGGCAAAACCGGGGTGGATGTTGAATCCGACGAACGTGGCGTGGAAGGTGTCCGCGGCGAACGTTTCGTCCTGAATCTCCCCGAGCGTCTCGCCATCGATCGTGTAGGCGTAAACGGCACCAAAACGCTGGACGTCGAAGTAGCGTGTCCCCTGCCCGATTTCCTCGTCGGGCGTAAAACCGATCCGGATCGGCCCGTGGGGGATCTCGGGGTGCGCCAGCAGGTACTCGGCCGCGCCCATGATCTCGGCGGCGCCGGCCTTGTTGTCCGCGCCCAGCAACGTGTTGCCCGATGCGGTGATGATCGTCTGGCCGATCTGATCGTTCAGATGACGGTTTTCCTCGAGCCGGATCACGACGCTCGGGTCGTCGGGCAACACGAGGTCCTGTCCCTGGTAGTTCTCGTGGAGCAACGGTTTGACGTCCGCACCGCAGATCTCGGGCGATGTATCGACGTGCGCGACGAACCCGATCGTCGGGACCTGTTCCTTGCGCGTGGTCGCCGGGATCGTCGCGAACACGTAGCCGTGTTCGTCCATCGTCACGTCTTCGAGTCCCATTTCGGAAAGCTCGTCGACAAGCAAGCGCAACAGGTCGAGCTGACCCGGTGTACTGGGGTAACTCTCCGAATCTTCGGAGGACTGTGTGTCGATCGTGACGTACTCGAGAAACCGTTCGACGCAACGACTCGGATATTTGGGTGCTTCCACGATCCGGCCTCCTTTGGACCCGCCGCTCCAGGGCGACTCTCCCGTTCTAGCAAAAGCCATCCCATCCGGCCAATGCGTCTTTGTGACGGATCGCACTTGTCTCTCCGGTTGGGTTGCGCTAACATTCCGCGTCGCCGCGGGAGACCACCCCTTGGTGACGTTCGGAAGCCGAATGTCGCGAGTACTTGCAGTTATCCCCGCTCGGTTTTCTTCAACCCGGTTCCCCGGGAAGCCCCTCGCACCCCTCGGACACGGAACCATGCTCGAAGAAGTGTGGCGTCGCTCGGGAGAATCTGCGCGAATCGACACGCTCGTCATCGCCACCGATGACGAACGCATCGCCGACGCCGCACGAGAGTTCGGCGCCGAGGCGACGATGACATCGGGCACACACACTTCAGGCACCGATCGCGCCGCCGAGGTGCTCCGCAACCGCTCCGAGGACTTCGAGATCATCCTGGTCATCCAGTGCGACGAGCCGCTGCTTTCCGCCAGTTCTCTCGACCGCTTGATCGCCTGCTTTGATTCCGGCGCAGCCGACATGGCCACGCTCAGCGAGCCGCTCCACGACATCGAGGAACTATTCGACCCCAACGTGGTCAAGGTCGTCGTGGACGACCGGGGCCACGCGCTGTACTTTTCGCGCTCACCGCTGCCCTACCACCGTGGAGCAGAAACCAGTCTGGAGGCAGACTTTCGCGGGGCACTGGCGAATCGGCGCGGCGGCCTGGCAGGCTACCTCAAACATCAGGGGCTTTATGCCTACTCGCGTCGCGTGATGCTGGAACTCATGCAAATGAAGCCGTCGAGCCTCGAGTGCGACGAGGGTCTCGAACAACTCCGCGCTCTGGCCGCGGGCTATTCCATTCGCGTGATCGAATCCGATTTTCGTTCGTTTTCAGTCGACACACCCGAGGACCTGAAACACGTCGCAACGCTGCTGACGGAGGCCAACTAGATGCGAAAACAGAGGGGGACCAAGTATATCTTCGTGACCGGCGGTGTGGTGTCGTCGCTGGGCAAGGGGTTGGCGGCAGCGTCGATCGCACGCATCCTCGAGGGCCGCGGGTTTACCGTCGCGCTTCAAAAGCTCGACCCATACATCAACGTGGATCCGGGCACGATGAGCCCGTTCCAGCACGGTGAGGTTTACGTTACCGACGACGGCACCGAAACCGATCTCGATCTCGGGCACTATGAACGGTTTTCCGACATGGTCGCGACCAAGGATCACAACTTCACCACCGGAAAGATCTTCTCCTCGGTCATCGAGAAGGAACGCCGCGGGGAATACCTCGGCGCCACCGTTCAGGTGATCCCGCACATCACCAATGAAATCAAGGACTCGATCACCAAGATCTCCGATGGTGTGGATATCCAACTCGTCGAGATCGGCGGCACCGTGGGCGACATCGAGTCGCTCCCTTTCCTCGAGGCGATCCGCCAGTTCCGTCTCGACGTCGGACCGCAGAACGCGATCTTCATCCATCTGACGCTGGTGCCCTGGATCGCTGCAGCGGGCGAATTGAAAACCAAACCGACCCAGCATTCGGTCCGCGAGCTTCGCGCAATCGGTATCCAGCCGGACATCCTGATGTGCCGCTGCGACCGGCCGCTGCCCATCGAGATGAAACGCAAGATCGCGAGTTTCTGTAACGTCACGGAAGACGCCGTGATCATGGCGATGGACGTCGAGTCGATCTACGAGGTTCCGCTGACGTTGTCCGCCGAGGGGATCGACGAAATCGTCGTCAAGTTGCTTGACCTGCCGTACAAACGGAAAGATCTGCGCGACTGGCAAGAACTCGTGCACAAGATCAAGAACCCTCAGGGTGAAGTCACGATCGGCATCGTCGGCAAGTACGTGAGTTACGAGGATTCCTACAAATCGCTCTCCGAGGCTTTGCTTCACGGCGGCGTCGCCAGCAATGTCGAGGTCAAGCTGCAGTGGATCGAGTCGGAAAGACTGTCCGGGGCGGGGCTCGAGAAGGAGTTGTCCGCGGTCGACGGCATCCTGATCCCCGGTGGCTTCGGGCACCGCGGCGTCGCAGGGATGATCGAGGCCGTGCGCTACGCGCGGGAAAAGAAGATCCCTTACCTGGGGATCTGCCTGGGCCTGCAATGTGCGGTCATCGAGGCCGCGCGCAACCTGGCCGGATTGCCGCGTGCCGACTCGACCGAGTTCGACGAATCCAGCCCGGATCGTGTGATCTACAAACTGCGCGATCTACTCGGTGTCGACGAGATGGGCGGGACCATGCGGTTGGGGGCCTACCCGACCGATCTGATGGCCAACTCGTTTGCCCACCAGGCCTACGGGACGCGTTCGATCTCCGAACGCCACCGGCACCGCTACGAAGTCAACCAGGAGTACCTCCCGCAACTCAAGGAAGCCGGACTGATCATCTCGGGTCTCTCGCCGGACGGCAAGTTCGTCGAGATGATCGAGCACGAGGATCACCCGTGGTTCGTCGCTTGCCAGTTTCACCCGGAATACAAATCACGACCGCTGAACCCGCACCCGTTGTTCCGCGAGTTCGTTGCTGCAGCCTGCCGGCAGCGTCGCAACAAGCGTACATCCGGTGGTGGTTCGGGGATGGATACCACGAACGTCTATGCCGCGGATTCACATCGCTGAAGGCCTCGAGGTCGGTCCCGGCGCGCCACTCGCGATCATCGCCGGTCCCGATCTTATCGAGAGTGCGGACCACGCCTTGCGTATGGCGCGGGCGCTCGCCGGCATCGCGAGCGAGCGTGGCACGGCGCTGATCTTCAAGGCCTCGTTCGATAAATCCAACCGAACATCCGTCGATTCGCCCCGTGGACCGGGTTTGGCTCGCGGCCTCGATATCCTGGCCCAGGTCAAGGAGGCCACCGGGCTGCCCGTCACGACCGACTTCCACACCCCCGACCAGGCCGCCGAGGTGGGGCGCGTGGCCGATCTGTTGCAGGTCCCGGCATTCCTGTCGCGCCAGACCGACATGCTGGTAGCCGCGGGCGAAACGGGGCGCGCGATCAATGTCAAGAAGGGCCAATTCCTCGCCGCGCCGGACACCCGGCATGTCCTCGACAAGGTTTACTCGACCGGAAACAAGAACGTGATGTTGACCGAACGCGGGGCAACGTTCGGGTACAACAACCTGGTCGTCGACTTCCGCAACCTGCCACGGATGGCCGATCTGGGCGCGCCGGTCTGTTTCGATGCGACCCATTCCGTCCAGTTGCCCGGCGCGGGCGACGGCCGTTCCGGCGGCGAGCGCCGCTTTATCGAGCATCTCGCGCGGGCCGCTGTTGCGGTCGGTGTCGACGCCCTGTTCTTCGAGGTTCACGACGACCCCGACCGCGCGCTCTGCGACGGCCCCAACCAGTGGCCACTCGAGCGTTTCGGCGGGTTGCTGGATTCGCTGCTGGCGATCGATCGATGCGTTCGACCGCAGGCCTAGCGCTGATCGCGTTCGCCGTGCTGGCCGGCTGTCGCGGTACCCCGCCGGAGCCGCTGGCACCGGCGAGCCCCGCGGAGGCGGTGCTGGAGTTATTCGCACTCGCGCGTCTCGACGAGCCAGCTGACGAACGCGTCGACGGTTTGTTCGGTAGCGTGGACGACGAGCAAGCCCGCGCCGAACTGCTCGATGCGATCGAAGCACTGCGTCCGGTCGACGAGGTCGAAATCGTCGAGACCTACCCGATGGGCGATCTCGACCGCGAGAGCTTCGATCTTGTCGGACAGCTTCCGGGGGGTGGGATCGCACGCTACTCGGTGCAGTTGGACACGTCGATGGACCCCGGCATGATCGTCTGGTTCAGCGGCCCCGGTGTCGAGTGGCCGCAGCGCAACCGCGGCGGACCGGGGCTTTCGACCTCGGCGCCCCCCACGGCGACGACGGGAGGATAAGATGGCCACGAAGATCGATTTCCACGAGGAGACGCCCGTGGCTCGAGACACCGGTCGCCGTGTGCTGGAAATAGAATCGCGCGCCGTTCACGATCTCATCGAGCGACTCGACGAGCGCTTCGATCGCGCGGTCGACATGCTCGTCGAGTGCAGCGGCCGGATCGTGGTTACCGGGATGGGGAAGTCCGGTTTGATCGGCCAGAAGATCGCCGCGACGTTTTCCTCGACCGGGCACCCGGCGAATTTCATGCACCCTGCCGAGGCGATCCACGGCGACCTGGGGATGTTGACCCAGGACGACATCCTGCTGGCGCTGTCCAACTCGGGCGAGACCGCCGAGATCGTTCGCCTGCTCGAATTGGTGCGCCGGATCGGAGCGCGAATCGTGGCCCTTACCGGCGGCCCGGAATCGACGCTGGCCCATCATGCCGACATCCACCTGGATGTGAGCGTCCGCGAGGAGGCCTGCAACCTGGATCTCGTGCCCACCGCCTCGACGACCGCGACGCTCGCGATGGGCGATGCGCTGGCCGTCGCGTGCTACGAGCGTCGAGGTTTTTCCGAACAGGATTTCGCCCGCTTCCACCCCGGCGGCCGGTTGGGCCGTAAGCTGCAACGGGTCGGCCCGCTCATGCACTCGGGCGACGGACTGCCGGCGTGCGACGAAGAAGAAGAACTCGGACGGGCGGTCGAACGGATGGACGCGCTGGGCCTCGGTGTCGTCTGCGTCACGGGTCCCGCCGGCCGGCTGGCGGGCGTGCTCACCGACGGCGATCTCAGACGCCGCATGCTCGCCACGCCGGATCCACTGAGCGGCGTCGCGCGCGACGCGATGATGGCCGACCCGCTGACCGTACGCGCCGACGCGCTGGCGGTCGATGCACTCAAGCTGATGGAAGAGCGAAAGATCACGGCCCTTCCCGTCGTCGACGAGAGCCACCGCCTGGTCGGGCTGATCCACATCCACGACCTGTGGCGCACCGAGCTGTTCTGAGGAAGGGGTCCGTCTTGCCCGCCAGCGATAACGAGATCCAGCGCCGCGCGGCGCAAGTCCGGATGATCCTGCTCGACGTGGACGGTGTGCTCACCGATGGGAAGATCTACCTCGGTAACAACGACGAAGAATTTCGGACGTTCTTCGTTCGTGACGGCCTGGCGATCCGCATGGGCCAGTCGGCGGGACTGCGCTTCGGCATCGTCTCGGGACGGAACTCCCCCCTCGTCGAGCGCCGCGCACGGGAACTCGATATCGAAAACATCCATCAAGGAGTCCAGGACAAGGGCGAACGTCTGGAGCGGATCGTCGCCGAAACAGGCCTAAAAGCCGAGCAGATTTGCTTTGTCGGAGACGATCTGATCGATGTGCCGGCGATGCGCCGAGCGGGGTTGGCCGCCTGTCCGGCCGATGGATGCGAAGAAACCCGACAGTTCGCACACTACATCTGCGACAATAAGGGAGGCCACGGAGCGGTTCGCGAGGTGGTCGACCTGGTGCTGCGCGCCACGGGGCGCTGGGACGAGGTCATGCAACGTTTCCTGGAGTAGAGCGAGTCATCGATGCGATTCTTCTTCATCGTCGTCGTCCTGCTGCTGGTGGTTGGGTACATCGGCTTCACCGTGACCAACCTCGGCTCGACGGTCAGCATCAATCTGTGGGGTACGGAGTACCCGGACATCCCGATCTGGCAGGTCGTGATTGTCTCCATCGGCGTCGGCGCCGCTCTGATCGGGTTGCTCGCCACCGTGGAGGGCGCCAGCATCCGTTTCGAGAACCGGCGGCAGCGTAAGGAAATGCACAAGATGGAACGCGAACTCAACTTCCTGCGCACGACACAGCCGGCCGGAGAACGTGCGCGGGAACCCGATGCGATCGAGGAGTCGGGTGCGCCGGCGCTGCCGGCGGCAACGGTCACCGCGGCGCTGTCCGAACCGGCTTCGATGCCGGTGTACGGTGAAAAAGACGATTGGCCGCCGGACAACGACGATGACGACATCTACTCCGGAGGCCGCGCGGTCTAACGGCGGGCGGAACTCAGGGGGCGTGGGTCTCGGAAACCTTGTCGACCTCACGTTGAAGCTCGACGATCTTGGCTTCCCCGACGTGACTACGCAGGACATCGAGTTCGCGATCGATCAGTTGCCGGTACAATTCCCACGGATCCTCGATACGGTTGACCACGACCTGGCGGCGTAGCCCTTCGTTGTCCCAGGTCCCATCGGACTGCAATTCGGTGCCCTCGATCACGGTGAGAACATCCTCGCCGCAACACGCACGGATGAAGTTCGCGGCACCCGCCCCGACCTCGGAACGGACGGTACGGTAGACCAAGCGCTGCATCGCGTTGAAGCACGAGATCGACTGATCCAGATCGGCGGGCGGGTCCCAGACCGGACCATCCAGGGCATCCTCGGGGGGCGTCTGGATCGCCGCGTCGACCTCTTCTCGCGACAGGCGCATCGTACGCGTCGACTCTTCGAGTTCGCGCAGGTGCGGATCCTCGATCGGAGCGTCGTCGTCGGAATCCCCGTCGGCGGCGTACTCCGCCTCGTCGTCAAACTCGCCGTCGACGTCGACGTTGAGATCTTCATCTTCCTCGTCGGCTTGCGAGTCGTCGAGGGCGACCCGAACCGGCTCATCGGTCTCCGCCTCAACCGTATCGTCGTTTTCGGCCTGCGCGACCTCGATCTCCACGGCCCCATCGCCTTGCTCGTGAACCTCGATCTCGGTCACCTCTTCATCGGTGGCGTCCACGGCATCGAGCGCTTCTTCGGTGTCGTGCTCGTCAGCGAACCCTTCGTCGGTCGCGGGCTCGTCGTCGGCGACATGAACCTCCACATGTTCATCCACCGGCTCCTCGATCACGACCGGTTGGCAGTCCAGGTCGACGACATCGACGGAGATCGATGCCACGGGCTCGCGCTCCTCGACGACGTGGGGCTCGAGCGAGCTTAGCTCGATCGCCCTGAGCGCGCGCAGCGTCCAGAGAATCTGGCACACGCGAAAGTCCGGCAGGTCGACGCTGTCGGCAACCTTGCGGGCCGGTTGCGGCTCCTTCAGGGCGTTGATGACCTTCCATTCCTCGGCGCCTGCATCGAGACCGTCCAGGACGTCGAGGTAGGTCTCCGAGAGCGACAACCGATGATCCATCCCACCGCAACCTTCGATCACCCGCGCCCAGGAGGAGACACGGCGGATACCCTCGGCGACGAGACTCTCGATCGACGCCTCCAGCATGATCTCTTCGTGGGTCGGGAGCTCACCGACGTAGAGCGCAAAATCACCGTCTTCCCAGCGGAACGTGTCATAGACCACTTCGCTGAGTTGCTGGCGTACCATTTCATCGAGGTCACGGTCGTCGATCACCCCGAGTTCGCGCAGGATCGTGCCCACGCGTTTGTTGGAGAGCATACGCTTGGCGGTTTCCTCGCGGTCGTGCAGGGAGATCACGCCACGACGCAACAGGTAGGCAATCAGGCCGTCGTCGCTGTCGTTGCTCGTCGCGAACACACAACGCCCTTCCTGAAAGTGGAAGGTGCGCTCGCGCATGCGGCGGCTGACATGCAGGATGCCGGTCGAACCGCGCTCTGCGACGCCGAGCAGGACGTCCGCAAAATGCTTCTCGGCGAGGCTGCCCTGCCATTCGGCGTCGCAGGATTCGGCCAGGCTCACCTTCTCTTCGACGAGACCGAGAACCTTGAGACCCCACAACGTCTGGTAAATCTCGAAATTGGAAAGGAAGACCTCGCGGCACAAACCCTCGACGCTCTCGTCGCCCTGTTCCAGACGGACGACCAGAAGCTCCTCGCCCTCGCTCAGCCGGACGCCCTCGAGGGCTTCCCGCCAGTCGTCGCACAAGCGGTACATCGTGCGCGGGGTGCCCACGCTGGCGCGGATGCGGGCAAACGAGCGGATGCTACGGATCCCGGAAAGCAACAGTTCGCCCGTGCTCACGTTCAACGTGATCAGCTCGTCGGTCGGCAGCGGTCCTTCTTCGAAATGGTACTCACCCTCTTCCCAGGCGAAGAGATCGAGCACGATCCGCCTGACCTGCAGCAGCACGCCATCGACCAGTTGCTCGGACGGCAGGGCGCCGCTCTCGACGAGCAGCCCGCCGATGCGTTTGCCGCCGTGCATCCGAGAAACGGACTGCTCGAGTTGCGCCAGCGTGATGCGCCCCTGGCGTAGGAGCAACTCACCGAGCCGATCGTCGGGGCGATTGCTGGCCGCGAAGACGATCCGCCCGTCCTGCAGGTAGACGGTCTTGTGAACGTCCTTGTGGTTGAAGTGGATCAGGCCGGTCTTACCCGCGCGGCACAGCGCCCAGAGCAAATCGGGCAGCGCCAGGCCTTCCAGCCGACCGGCTTGAAGTCCAACGGAAAACGCACGGTCTTGGGACCTGTTCATGGCGGTTGCGACCCCTCTTGGCGGAACCCGGCCGGATCGGTGTGATCCGGCCCTACCACGTTTAAAGGTAGTGCCAGGAAAAAGCGCGTCAAGTGCGCCGGATCAGGGCGCGAAATCAGTCTTTTTGAGCACTTCGGGTCGGCGCGCTGGCCTCCTCGACGAGCATCACGGGGATCCCGTCGCGGACCGGGTAAACCCGGCCGCAGCCGTTGCATTCGAGACCCCGGTCCGCGTCCAGCTCGCGAACCGGTTGCCGGCAGTCGGGGCAGATCAGGATCTCGAGCAGCTTGGCATCGATGGGCATCGCGGTTCCTCGATCGAAAACGACCCCGGTATATCCCGTGGGGCCTCCGATGTCAAAACGACACGCCGACTCGCGGTAGACTCCTCACCCCGATGATCGACCTGCCGCCCAGACTCCGACAAGGCTTCGAACACGGCGGTGCCGGGATCAAGGTGTTGGTCCTGCGGCTCGGTGCGATGGGCGACATCCTGCGCACCCTCCCGCCTGTGCGGTTGCTGCGGCGTCACCTTCCCGACGCGACGTTCGGCTGGGCGCTCGATGCCGGCTGGGAAGTCCTCCTGCACGATCATCCCGAGATCGACGTCACGCTTGCCCTGCCACGCAAGAAGTGGGACGCGGCGGCGGCCTCGCCGCTGCGCTGGCCGGTGCTGCTCGGTCACGTGTTACGTTTCCGCAGGCGCGTCGCGGACTTCAAAGCGGACCTGGTACTCGACTTCCACGGGAACCTGCGCAGCGGTTGGATCGGGCGCTGGTCCGGCGCGGGTGTGCGGCTAGGGTATGCCGGACACCAGCAGAAGGAAGGCAACCACTGGTTCACGACACACCGCGTGTCTTCCGGTGACCGGCGCACGCCACGGGTCGAACGCAACCTCGACCTCGTCGAAGCCCTCGGGGTTGCGCGAGGACCGCTACCGAACGGGGGGCTGGGTTTGCCGATCAGCGGACGCCAGGAGGCGACACGAATCATCCGCGACTTGCCGGAGCGCTTTGCGCTGCTCTCCCCATCGGTGAGCGCGAAACAGGCGGCCAAGAAGCCGCCGGTCGCGTTACTGGCGGCTGCCGTTGACCGGTTCGCGGAGCACGATATGCCGACGCTCGTTGTCTGGGGGCCCGGGGAAGAAGACGATGCCCGCGAGGCGCTCGCGGCAATCGAGTCGGCGGCGGTCCTCGCTCCGCCGACGTCGTTGCCCGTACTGGCCGCCTTGATCGAACGCGCCGCGGTGTTCCTGTCCGGCGACACGGGTCCGATGCACCTGGCCTGCGCGCTCGATTGCCCGGTGCTCGCGTTTTACGGACCGACCGACCCGGTCGTCAACCGCCCCTGGAACGTCCCTTCCCGTACGGTCTACCCGCCGGAGCGACTCTATACCGGGATCAAGAAGGTCGACCGGCAACGCGGCTTTGCGGGACTCGACACGGATCGGATACGCCGGACCGTCGACGAACTGCTCGGCGAGATCCAGCCGGGTTAGCGCCGCCAGGTGCGCCGGTGCCGGTTCAGTCTGGCGACGTCGCGCGCCTTGCGCTGTTCCCAGTGCTCGGCCAGCCCCGTGTCCCCCCGCGCGTAGGTCGCGGGCCAGTCGATTTTCGGATCGGCAACCCTGTCGTTGAGGAAACAGATCTTCTGGTAGGAGCGCTCGATGCGACGGACGGCGTCGACGCGGCCATCCACGTCGAGCGGGTCGGGGTGAGCCGTGCAGCCGTCCAGGTCCACCACCCAGGCCCGACCGGCCTCGTCGATCAGCAGGTTCCCCAGATTGAGATCCGGGTGCTCGATCCCGGCGTCATGCAGCAAACGGGCCACGGACAGGACTTCGACCCACTCCGCGGCCGTCGGGGGCGATTCCAGCACGCGCCGTCGCATGTCACGCGCGGCGGGCACGGCTTCGATCGCCAGCCACCCGCGCCACAACCCCGGCGGGCCGCCCACGACGAGCAGCGCCAACGCCGCCGGTGTAGCCACACCGCGCTCGCGCGCGTGGCACGGGATCGAGAGGTTGTCCATCAGACGTTCACGCGATGGAAAACGGTCACGCCACAGCGGAGCGGCCACGCCGCCGCGGCGCAGTTGCTTGAGCACGACACTGCGGCCCGAGTTTTCGATGAACGCGATCTTCCCGCGTCCGGCGGCCTGGCCTGCTGCGATCAGGGACTCCCAGCGGGAGCGCTCCGACAGGCCGAACTCCGCGGCCGTGTCCGCAAACCCCTCGGCAAGCCACAACTCGCCGTCTTCTACATCGACTCGGACGTACCCGTCGAGCGAGGTCACTCGCGCCCTTTTCTTGACTTGGAACCGAAAATCCAGGAAACGGCGACGCCCAGCAGGTACAGCAGAATCATCGGCACCGCGAACACCGCCATCGTGGGGATGTCTCCCGTCGGCGTCAGGACCGCGGACATCACCGCGATGATCAGCACCGCGACCTTGAAGTGCCGCATCAGGAACGCCGGCGTCACGAGGCCCACACGCGAGAGAAAGTAGATCACGACCGGAAGCTCGAACACGAGTCCCATGCCGAGGATGATCCAACTCTCGAACCCGAAGGCCGAGCGCAATGTAATCTGCGCGTGGAAACGCTCGCCTAGATTCAGCAGCCAGCGCGCCGCCGTCGGCGTCGCCACGACGTAACCGAACCAACCCCCGGCGACGAAAGACATGGTCCCGAAGACGATGAACGGGAACACCATGCGGCGTTCTTTCGGGTACAGCGCGGGGGCAATGAAGCCCCAGGCCTGGTACAGCAACCACGGCGCGGAGATGAACAGTGCCGCCAGGGCCGACGCCTTCATGTAGATCGTGAACGGCTCGGTCATGTTGATGAACACGATCTCGCCACCCTCGAACATGTGCTTGCGGATGGGAGCGACGAGGAATTCGAGCAGCCGCCCGGCGATCGTCCAGCACGCGGCAAAGACCACGCCGAAACCGATCACCGCCTTGAACAACCTCGAGCGTAGCTCGTCGAGGTGTTCCAGCAGCGACATTTTTGCTTCAGGATTGGCTTTTGTCGGTGTCATCGTCCGGCCCGGAGGCTTCCGGCTCGAATTGGAGTTGGCGGGCAATCGCACCCTCGGCCTCCTGCACGGTCTCGTCGATCTCGCGGGCGGCCGCCTTGATCTCGGTGCTCTCGACCTCGCGCTCCAGGTTCATCTTGAAATCGGTCGTGGCCCGGCGGAACTCGGAGAACGCCTTGCCGATCGTCTTACCGATCTGGGGCAGTTTCCTGGGACCGAACAGAAGCAACCCCAGGATCAGGATCATCAGTAACTCGGGACCGCTAATGGACGTAAACATGGTGGATCGACCTTCCGCCCGGCTCAAAAATCTGTCAAGCGTACCCACTTTAGGGGTTTTCGTTGTTACAAGTCCAACCCGATCATATAATTTAATGGAGATCCGAACCCTTTTTGAGGAGACCTCGATGCGCCCGTCCCGCAACTACCCGATAATCACCCTGGTCGTCCTGGCGCTCGGCACGCTTGCCGGCGGTTTTCTCGGCAGCCAGGTCGACGCCGATTCGACCAAGCCGGAGGATCAATTCTGGACCTTCGGGAGGGTTCTCGCACTGGTCGAGGACGAGTACGTCGGGGAGACCGACTCCAAGGAGTTGGTCAACAACGCCATCCGTGGGATGCTCCAAAAACTCGACCCGCACAGCAACTACCTCAACGAAGAGGCCTTTGCCGAGATGCGCGACGAGCAGCGCGGCAAATTCAGCGGGTTGGGGATCCAGATCAACAAACGCGGGCCGGACCACCCACTCACGATCATCTCCCCGATCGACGGAACCCCGGCGGATCGTGCCGGTCTGCAGTCCGGGGACGTGATTTCCGAGATCAACGGCGAACCGACGCTGGAATTGACGGTCAACGGGGCCGTGCGCAAGCTCAAGGGTCCGAAGGGAACGTCCGTCACGATCACGATCGAGCGCCCCGGTCCCACCGAGCCGTTCGAGGTCACGATCGAGCGTGACGACATCCCCGTCGAGTCGATCCGCGTGGCCCACATGCTCAGCGGCGACGTCGGCCTGGTCCGCGTGGCGAATTTCACCTCGACGACCGCTACGGAACTCGACGACGTGATCGCCGAGTTGAGCGATCAGGGCATGACGAAACTGCTCCTCGATCTCCGCGGCAACCCCGGCGGGCTGCTCGACCAGGCCGTCCAGGTTTCCGAGCGATTCATCCCCTCGGGGAAGTTGATCGTCTACACCCGCGGGCGGATCCGGGGCTCCAAGGCCGACTACGTCGCCAAGCGCGGTGTCCCGCGCTGGGAACAGCCGCTGGTCCTGCTGGTCGACGGCAGTTCCGCCTCGGCGAGCGAAATCGTTTCCGGTGCGGTGCAGGATCACGACCGCGGATTGATCGTCGGCGAGACGACGTTCGGCAAGGGACTCGTTCAAAGGGTCATCCCGTTGCAGCAGGGCGGCGGCGCCCTGGCCGTGACGACGGCCAAGTACTTCACGCCCAAGGGCCGGCTGATCCAACGCGACTACAGCGACTTCGAGGAGTACTACATGACGCGTTCGGAGACCGACACCGCCGAAAACGGTGAGATCATCCCCGATGCGGGCAACGACGAAGTGTTCCTGACCGACGGCGGCCGCAAGGTGTACGGCGGCGGCGGAATCCGCCCGGATTACATCGTCGAGAGCCCCGACCCGCCGACGTTGATCTACCGTCTCGTGCGCGAAAACCTGTTGTTCGATTTCTCCGTGCGCTACTCGAACGAACACGAGAATATCAAGCGGGGTTTCGAGATCGACGACGCGATGCTCGAGGACTTCCGCGATTTCCTGACCGCGCGAGACTTCGAGTACGAGGCCGAGGATTATGAGGAAGCGGTCGAGTTCTTCTCGCTACGGATCAGGGCCCAGATCGGCCGCCTGCGTTGGGGCGCCGAGGAAGAGAGCCTCATCCTGGCCAACTCCGACCCGCAGGTGCAAAAAGCGCTCGAGGTGTTTGGTAAGGCCGCGGACCTGCACAGCCGTGTGTTGCGTCTCGGGGAATCCGACGACGATCTCGTCGCCGAAGTCGACGAGTCGAAGTAAACCGCGCTCAATCTCCGATCAGTTCGATCTTACCCGCCACGTCCGCGTCGTGGAAACGGCGCAGCGCGACCAGCCGCTTGCGGGGTTTGGCGGGCAATCGATCGAGGAACTTGACGGCGGAACGCGCGGCCTGCCGGTAGCGCTCCGCGATCTCCGGATCCTCGTCGACGAACGTCCCCTTTTCGAACAGGTGGTGCCGCAACCAGGCGCGCTGGTGTGGCTCGAGACGAGGACGGCCGGCGGCGAGGAAGTACGAGAGCACCAGGTGCTTGGTCACGTTGGCCTGCAACTCGAGTTCGAACAGGCTGACCGGCCGGCCCTGCCGTTTTCTCCAGACCAGTAGCAAGAGGTGGTCCAGCTCCTCGACCAGTGTCGAGAAGGCATCGACGTTCTCGTCGGCCAGGCCGCGTTGGGGCGGTTGCCGCTCGAGTATCTCGATCAGTTCGTCGGGGTAGTAAATGCACGCGCGAAACGCGCCCGGAACTTCACGCACCAGGGTGCGCGCCTGCGTGGTCACGGAGTCCACCCGGGTGATCGCCTCACGCCCGGCGTAAAACCGCCGGTAGCCCGCGTTGCCTACCACGAAGCGGCCGAGATCACTCAGGCCGCTCTCGAATCCGTACGTGCGCTCGATCATGCCACAAAGCTGTTCGAGCAGGCTGGACCCGCGGCTCAATCCGCATCCACCGGTGTGTACGTGAAGTCCTCGCCGTCGTAGCCGATCGACAGCGCGTCGTAGCCCGGCTTCATGCGGGCCAGGTCCATTACGCGCTGCCGGACATCCTCGGCGTTGTAGGCCCGCTGTCCTGCGCGAATTTCCCGCAGCCAGTCGATCAGTTGGGTGCGGTCGGCGCTGGATGCGCGATCCTCGACGCGGATCTTCTTGGCGATCTCGACGTTGCAGACGGATTCGAGCGTGGCGCCGAGCCGCCGCGCGCCGAACGCGTCCGAGAATCCACGGCGGATGAGTTCCTCACGGGCGTTCGAATCGAGCCGCAGCTGCAGCCCGTGGACATCCTGGTAGCGTCCAGTGATCTTGTCGAACTCGAGTTCGAGGATTCGCTGAGCGCTTTCGAGTTTGAGCCGCTCGAGGTGGATCAGCCGCACGCGGTTGACGAACTCCGGTTTCAGACGCCGCCGCAGATCACGCCGGACATCCTGCGCTACGACCGTTTCGCGTTGCTCGCCGTCCATGAACCCGACCGTCGCGGCATCCTGCTGGACATCGCTGTAACCGAGGTTCGAGGTAAAGAAGATCAGACAGTTGGCGAAGTTCAGCACGTTGCCGCGATTGTCCGTGGTTGTGCCGCGGTCGAGGATCGAGAGGAAAAACGTAATCAACTGCGGATGGGCCTTCTCGACCTCGTCGATCAACAGGATCGAGAGCGGGGCCCTGGACGAGCGTTCGTGGAACGCGGTCAGGATGCCGTCCTCGTCGGAGCGGATGAACCCGCGTGTCGCCCCCTTGAGTTCGTTGATGTCGGACGGGTAGGTGTAGTTGGGACCCTCGATGGTCAGCGTCGGGATCTCGATCTTCCACAGACCCGCAAGCGCGCGTCCCAGCGACTCGACGAGGTGGTTCTTGCCCACGCCGGTGGGCCCGACGAGGAAGTACGCCGGTGGGCG
>Ga0255049_10000469_pt1 | contig 25010 bp, 23 predicted proteins | sample JV7_2_3_MG_FD_183615 | JGI IMG/M metagenome (GOLD analysis project Ga0255049, IMG submission 183615) | Seawater microbial communities from Jervis Inlet, British Columbia, Canada - JV7_2_3 | ecosystem: Environmental > Aquatic > Marine > Inlet | place: Canada: British Columbia | collected 2016-10-06
CAACGGATGAGTCGACCTGCGCAAGCAAAGTCGTCGGCACCTGGATAAAGCCGACACCTCGCATATAACTGGCCGCGGCGAAACCAGCGATGTCACCGACCACGCCGCCACCGAGCGCGATAACTGTGATATCACGATTGGCACCGATATCGACGAGCTTGTCGAGAATCATGTGCAGCGTGTCGGTTGTCTTGAATGACTCTCCGTCCGGCAATGTGATCGTGTCAATCGTCTTGCCAGCCAGGTTGTCCTTGAGCATGTCGAGATACAGTGGCGCGACCATCTCATTGCTGACAACCAGGCAATCGGGTCCGGCAATGTAATCCGTCAAATCGAACGAACACCAAGTAGCCCGTTGCCAATGACAATCGGATAACTCCGATCTCCAAGTTCAACGTTGATTGTTCGGTTTGCGGCCATCCGGATAGGTTACCGGAAAGAATTCACGGCCGGGGCGATTATCGACCGAAGTAAAGCGCAGCATCGCGAGCCATGAGGGAGAGAAGTGCCCCGGCCGTGAATTCTTTCCTTACAACCTTTCCAATATCTCGTTTGCTACCGCCTTGACTTTTCGACCGTCGGTTTCGACGATCAAATCGGCAATTTCACGGTACAACGGATCGCGTGCCGCCATCAGGTCCTCAAGAATCTGGCGGCTGTCGCCATTTGCGAGCATCGGGCGCTCGCGACCTCTAAGCGTTCTGACCACCTGCTGGTCCACGGTCGTATAGAGATACACAACGAAGCCCCTGGCGCCCAAATGGCTGCGGTTTTGTGCGCTTACGACCGCCCCGCCACCGGTGGCGAGAACAATACCGTCCATCGCAGACAGGTCATCGATGACCTTGGCCTCTCGTTTGCGGAAGCCGTCCTCACCCTCTTTCTCGAAGATGAATGGAATGTCGACGCCGGTACGCGTCTCGATTTCATCATCGCTATCCAGGAAAGAGAGGTGCAGCATCTTGGCAAGCTGCCGACCGACGGCTGACTTTCCTGCACCCATAGGGCCTATCAAGAATAGGTTTTGCGGACTCATATAAGACTTAGGGGACAGTTTCCTTTAGGAATTAGGGGACAGTTTCTTTCGGTAACTGTCCCCCATACTACCGTTCCCAGTTCTACTAGTATTAGTAGATGCTTGAGCCTTCTTCCAGAATTCGTGGTGTCACGAATATCAGCAGCTCTGCCTTGTTGTTGACCCGTTGTGTGCTACGGAACAGCGCACCGAGGACCGGGATATCACCCAGGAATGGTACTTTTTTGATCGTCTCACGACGTTCTGTTTCGTAGATGCCACCCAGAACAACCGTCTGGCCGTCAGCAACAAGAACCTGGGTCTCAACGGAGCGTGTATCAATACTCGGTACCGTGCCGCCAAGGCCACCAGTCGAAATAATTTCACCAACATTATCCTTGTGAACTCGCAGGTCCATGATGATGTTGTTGTCCGGTGTGATCTGCGGCGTAACCGTAAGGCTCAATACCGCCTTCTTGAACTGAATGGTCGTTGCGCCGGAAGATGCCGATTGCTGGTACGGAATTTCCACACCCTGCTCGATGCTGGCTTCTTTCTGATTCGCCGTGATGACACGCGGTGTCGATACAATCTCACCGCGGCCTTCTGCTTCCAGCGCCGTCAGTTCGAGGTCTACCAGGTAGTCAGACTCCAGAACCGCCAGAGAGAAGCGACCAGCGGCATCTGCAATCGGAACGTTAACGTTGTAGCGATTGCCAAGCGTCGGCACTTCGATAGGGAAGATCGTGCCGTTAGCCGGATCTCCAAGATTATCGAGCGCGGAGCCGACCATCGTATCCGTACCGGACCCGGTGCCCGACACGAAAACGCCACCGCTGCCGCTACCACTTTCATGTAGGCCGGTTACGCCGAGGCGAACGCCGAGGTCACGACTGAAGTCATCGTTAACGACAACAATGCGCGTTTCGATCAGCACCTGCTTGATCGGAACATCCAGTGTACGAACCATGCGGCGAACGTTTTGCAAGCGCTCTGCCGTGTCCTGTACCAACAGTGTGTTGGTGCGATCGTCAACCGCGATACTGCCGCGATCCGACAACAACGAGTTGCCACCATCAGCGCTAATCAGATCTGCAAGATCACCGGCTTTCGCATAGTTGACCTGCAGGAACTCCGAATACAGCGGTTCGAGCTCACTAATCGCATGTTGCGCTTCGAGGTCAGCTGTCTCGCGTGCCGCGATTTCTTCAGCCGGAGCAACGATGATGACGTTACCGTTCTGGCGCATGTCCAGACCCTTGGTCGTCATGACAATATCGAGCGCCTGGTCCCAGGGCACGTTGCGCAAGCGTAGCGTGACGTTGCCTTGTACTGTGTCCGACACAACAATGTTGCGACCCGACGTTTCGGCAAGTAGCTGCAGTACAGCGCGTGTTTCGATGTCCTGGAAATTCAGGGTTAGGCGCTGGCCTTCATATTCTTTGGTCTCGGAGAACAGGCTTGATGCCTCTACGTCCTCTGCAACCGGATTGATCTCGATAGTGAATTCGTTGTCCGATTGATAAGCAAGTTGCTCGTACTTGCCATCAGCCGAAATAACGATACGCGCATCGAGATTGGTCCGCAGTGCGTCGACGGTAGTAACCGGTGTTGCGAAATCCACGACATCGAGCCGGCGCATCAATTCTGCGGGCAAGCTCGTATCTTTGAAAACAGCAACGACGCGGCCACCTTCCTGGCGAATATCAACCGGTGTAGATGGGTCCGTCAGGTTCACAACGACTCGACCACCGCCATCACGTGTGCGGCGGAAATCAACGCTTGAGATCGCACGCGCAGCACCGGAACCGCTATAGCTCTGTGTTGGGGCTGCCGATGAAGATGCGGCAGCACTGGCGAACTGGGTTGCGTTTTCGCTGTAATCGTCTCCGTCACCGAGCGTAATAATGACTGTATTGCCGCTGCGGCGCGTCTCGTAGCTAACCATCTGGTCGAGGTTGAGAACCACTCTCGTACGACCGTTCGCTTCTGCAGTCAATACCGTAGCCAGCGGACCGAGATTAACGTCGCGACGCCGTGATGTGAGTCCCAGGGCCGTATCCGGCAGATCGAGAGCGATCCGAGCCGGATTATCGATCGTAAATGCCAGCGGCTCCGGGGCCGTGTCGCTCATGATCAGCCGCAACTCGATTCTTTGGCCGGGCAGTGACTGGACCTGAATGTCCTGTAGGCGGTTGCCTTCCTGTGCGTTCGCGGTCATTCCCACGAACAGCAGCAACAAAGCCTGTGACAAGGCAGCCAGCTTTAGCACCGTGAGGTGACCGACCGTCTGTTTAATATTGAGCATCATTCCACACTCCCAGTGCATATCTGTTTTAGTCTGAAAGACTAATGGCGGCATCTCTCTCAATGTAGCCGCCGATCCCGTCAGAGATAATTTCAACCATGTCGATTTCTGATTCTGTTATTCCGATAATTCGTCCGTCGTTATGGCCCATGTAGTTGCCGGGCACGACACGGTGAATCAAACCGTCAGATGTTTGTACAAGCCCGTACATCGTCGCGCTGATATCCAGCGTTCCGACCATGCGCAACGTGTCGAGTGGGAAGCCTTCCAGAAACTCGGGGCTCCGATCTATGATCGGACGCGGGCCGCCGCCCGGCCCGGTAGCATTAACCTGCGGCGTATCGGGTATGAACGGCGAGCGTATCATCTCGGCATCCGCAACATAGGTGAAGCTTTGGTAAGGCGTAATTTCCGGCAGCGGCTCGACGAAGGTAGACTGAATGGCCTTGATCGCATTGATCTTTTCGTCAAGATCGTCATTGTCGCCGGTGCAGGCGCTCATTCCAGCCGCGAGCAACACCAGGATCATACCGTTACGAATCGATAGAAGGGCACTCATATCTGGTCTTCCTCTTCATCGATGTAGCGGTAGGTTTTTGCGGTCACTTCGAGGCTCAGACGATCAAAAGTATCCTGATCCTCGGGTGTAATGTTGATGTCGTGCAGCGTCACGATTCGCGGCAATGCTGCGACTCCGCTGACGAAGTTTGCGATTTCATGATAGCTGCCTGACAAGCGAATCTTGATCGGCTTCTCGGCGTAGAAATCTTTGGGCACTTCACCTTGCGGCTGAAACAGCTTTTCTTGCAGACCTGCAGCCAGTCCGGTTTGCGAAATATCTACAATCAGGCTTGGAATTTCTGTCTCACCCGGCAGTTGGCGCAACATCGTGCCAAAGCCCTGCTTGATCTCTTCCAGCTGCTTCACGTACTCATCATAGTTAACCGCTTTGCGCATCTTGATATCAAACGTCTGCAGAAGCGTTTCCTCGTCCGCCTGTGCACGCTGCAACTGCGGCGCCTTGTCCTTGATGATCGTCCAGTAAATGCCGAGGCCTGTTACCGCGGCAAACACAATGACGATGACAGCGGCACGAAACACGAGTGGCCAGCGGCCGACGTCGTTGACGTCTAGCCTCTTGAGTTCTTCAACGACGTTCATTCTTGTTCCTCCTCGCCGTCGACCTTATGCTCTTGCTTGAGATTGACGATGAATTCAGCCTGACGTGATGCGCCGGACGTTGTCGTCTCTACACGTTCAACTTCCGGGTCAGCCATCCAGTCCGAGGCATCAACCTGACGCATCAGCGCTGACACTCGCGTACTCGATTGAGCGATGCCGCGCACTTCAACTTTTGAGCCGGTTTGCTTCATACCAGTAAGATAGACGCCTTCGGGAATTTGTCGCGCCATCTCATCAAACAGATGCACGATCTCCGGGCGGCTTTTCTGTAGCTGTTCAATGATTTCCATGCGCGCCAGCAGTCGTTCCTTGCGGCGCTCCAGATCTGCGATCTTCTCGATCTTTTCATCGACCTTTTTAATCTCGGTGGTCAGCCTTGCGTTGCGAATGTCCTGATTCTCGATCATTTGCGAAAACACGAAGATCGTGCCAAGCACGCAGACGATCGCAATAACAACGCCGCCGACCAACGCGACACCAAAGTCTCGTTGACGCTTTTTGCGCTCGGCCTCGCGCCAGGGGAGTAGATTAATCCGTGGCATATTAGTCGAAGCTCCTCAATGCAAGTCCGCAGGCAGTCAACAGTGCGGTTGCATCTTTGTGCACGCCCTGTGATTTTGCCTTGGATGAAATCTTCATCTGGCCGAGTGGATCACCAATTTCTGTCGGAATTCCAACGCGGCTCGAAATGACGTCTGCGATTCCCGGGATGTTGGCGCAACCGCCACAAACAAGAATCATGTCTGGTTGCTCGCGACCACCACCTGAGGCCAGGTAGAACTGCAAGGAACGACTTACCTGCTGCGTCATGTCGTCGATAAACGGTTCCAGCACTTCAGGTTGGTAGTTACTTGGCAGACCGCCCTGCTTCTTGGCGCGTCCGGCATCCTCCATCGACAGACCATAGGTCCGCATGATTTCCTCGGTCAGTTGCTGGCCGCCGAAGTTAAAGTCACGCGTGTATATGACCTTGAGATCGGCGAGCACGCTGAAGGTTGTGCTGCTGGCGCCGATATCGACAACGGCCACCGATTGTCCCATGCCGTTGTCCGGAATCTGATGGCTGAGCAATGCACAAGCATTTTCAAGCGCAAAAGCCTCAACGTCGACGACATGTGCGACCAGCCCGGCTGCATTTACTGCGGCCTTGCGCTGGTCGACGTTGTCCGTACGCGTTGCAACGAGCAGCACGTCCATGAGTTCCGGGTCCTTTTCGTTCGGGCCAACAACTTCATAGTCAAAGCTGACTTCTTCCATCGGGAACGGAATGTACTGGTCAGCCTGAATTTCGACCTGACCTTCGAGATCTCTTTCCGAGAGGCTCGAGGGCATCTGAATGACCTTGGTAATGGCCGCGTCACCACTTATTGCTACAGCGACATCGGTTGCTTTTGCGCCGGCCCGCTTGACCGCGCGGCGGATTGCCTCTCCTACGGCCTTGGCATCAACGATTGCCTTTTCATTGACCGAACTTGGAGGCGTGGGCTCCGCAGAATACGACTCGACTCGAAAGCGCTTTCCCGTCTGGGAAAGCTCGATCAGCTTGACCGACGATGTCGTGATATCGAGGCCCAACAGCGGTTGAGATTTTTTGCCGAAAAACACGTATTTTTCCTTCTAGGTCGGTAAGTTGCGAGTCTAATGTAGTCTGGACCTGAGCAATTCGATTTAACTATATATCAACAAAATGTTAAATAAAACGTGACTTTGTTCACGATCCAACGATCCATATGGTACTGGTCAAGCCGGTACCATTCCGTGAACTGGTTCGTGCCCCGGGTGGACGACTCCGACACAAGGCCCGAACCGGCCGATTTGGGCATTTTTAGGGGAATTTGCGCTGGATTTGCGGCAACATTGCGGCCCACGGTCTTCGCTCGCTATCATCTGCGCCCTGGGCCCGGCGGGCCAGAGGTCTTTTGCCCCTGGATTGCCACATTGTCAGATCAACATCCTTTATTAATAGAATGAGTGGCGATGCCGCCAGCGCGGTATTTGCCCGGAAACACTGAGCAATATGCAAAACACGCCGAAAATGCGCCGAAAAATGAGCAAATCGATGCGCCAGCGCCTGTTGCGCTGGTTTATCGCGCTAACAGGGCTCGGCAGTGTGCTTGCCATCGGCTGCGTTGCGGGGGTCATCGGCGCGTATTACTACGCATCGCCGAGTCTGCCGGCCGCAGAGACTATCCGCGACATTCGACTCGAAGTGCCACTGCGCATTTTCAGCCGTGACGGCCACCTGATCAGCGAGATCGGTGAGCGGCGGCGCATTCCAGTGACCTATGATGAAGTACCGGCGCATGTCGTGGACGCGTTTGTCGCGGCCGAGGACCGGCGCTTCTTCGTACATCCCGGTATCGACTATCGTGGCGTGCTGCGCGCGCTATCGTCCTTGCTGCTGACCGGGGAAATCTCGGGCGGCGGCAGTACTTTGACCCAGCAACTCGCCCGATCCTATTTCCTCTCGCTCGAACAATCCTTTATTCGCAAGTTACGAGAGGCCTTTCTCGCTTACCAGATCGAACAGGAATTCAGCAAAGAACAGATCATGGCGTTCTTTCTGAACAAGATGTTCTTTGGTCAGCGGGCGTACGGCGTAGCTGCCGCGTCGCAGGTTTACTTTAATAAGAACCTCGCTGACATCAATATTGCCGAAGCCGCAACGCTCGCCGGCGTCTTGCCTGCGCCGTCGGATTACAACCCGGTATCGAGCGCCGACGAAGCCACGGTGCGTCGCAGCTACGTTCTGCGTCGTATGGAAAATCTTGGTTACATTACCGAGGAAGAGTACGACGAGGCCATGGCCGTACCGATGGTCTCCAACTTGTACGGGGCCGCCATCGAACTCAATGCGCCATACGTTGCCGAGATGGTGCGGCGTGACATGCTCAATCGATTCGGCAGTGATACTTACACGGCCGGCTACCAGGTTGTAACGACGCTCGACTCGCGCCTGCAAAATGCCGCTAACTATGCGCTGCGCAATGGCTTGCTTGAGTACACCCGGCGTCGCGGCTACCGCGGTCCATTGAGCAATCTCGAGCTGAACGAGGAGACCCTGTCGTTGCCGTTCGCTGAATGGCCGGTCGACGTAACGCAGCTATTGCGGCAATACGTCCCCGGTGGGCTGTCGATCGCCGTAGTGACAGCTGTGAACGAGGACAACAGCGCCAGTATCGTTCTGTCTGACGGCAGCGAGGATGTGCTGCCGTGGAATGGCATCCGCTGGGCAAAACCGTTTGTTGACCGGCAGACAACCGGCGCCGAGCCGGAAGCGGCTGCAGACGTTGTCGCGATATCCGATGTCATTCTGATCATGCCGACGGATACCGGCAGCTGGGCCCTGGCGCAAGTGCCTGAAGCGCAAGGCGCTGTCGTTTCGGTCGACCCGTTCGACGGCGCAATCAATTCTCTCGCCGGTGGGTTCGATTTTGCGACCAGCAAGTTCAACCGCGCTTCACAGGCTTTCCGCCAGCCTGGCTCATCGTTCAAACCGTTCATTTATTCGGCGGCACTGGAGCACGGCAACACGGCCGCAACAGTCATTCTCGATACGCCGGTGGTTATCAGCTCGTCGGAACTTGAGGCCGTGTGGCGACCAACGGAATATTCCGGCCGCTTTTATGGTCCGACGCGTTTGCGCGAGGCGCTGGTCCGATCGATGAACCTCGTTTCAGTTCGCTTGCTGCTATTTGAAACGCGCATCGGCAATGCCGTCCGGCACATAGCAAAATTTGGCTTCGGTGACGCTGCGCTACCGAGAAACGGCTCGCTTGCTTTGGGTGCCGGCTCGGCGTCGCCGCTCGACATGGTGCAGGGTTACGCGGTCTTCGCCAACGGCGGCTATGGCGTACGGCCCTATGTTGTCGACGCGATCTACAACTCGACGGGTGCCGCGGAGTACCGGGCCGCCCCGCCGGTCGTTTGCCCGGAGTGCCTTGCCGACGCCGATGGAACGTTGCCGAACAATCGACTGATCGACCTGCCGATCGATGCAGAAATGGACGATGAAATGGCGCTGCAAATGATTCTCGAGTTTTCGCTGCAAAACCGGCCGGACGCGGCGACAGCACCGGAGTTATTCGAGAATGTAACTGCGGCGCCCAGGGTAATCTCCGCGCAGAACGCCTTCCTGATCCAGGACATGATGCGCGATGTGATTCGGCGCGGCACAGGACGCCGTGCAATGGCGCTTGGCCGCCGCGACCTGTCTGGCAAAACCGGTACCTCCAACGATTTCCGCGATGCCTGGTTCGGCGGCTTCAATGCTGACCTGTCGACCATTACGTGGGTCGGCTACGACGACGATCTGCCATTGGGCCCGGGCGAGGAAGGCTCTCGTACGGCTTTGCCAATATGGATCGAGTTCATGCGCATCGCGTTACGGGGCGTCCCCGAGCATCAGATGGCTCAGCCGGACGGTATGGTTTCGGTACGCATAGACAGTGCAACTGGATGCCCGGCTCGCGCCGGACAGCGCAACGCCATTTTCGAGATGTTCCGCGAGGGACATGTTCCTACCTGCGATGTCTCCGAGGCGCTGCCTGACATATTCAATGACACATCCGGCATCGATGCGCCGCCGATCGAAGATGACACCGAAGAGGACGATTCGCTCTTCTAGTTTGATGTCCAGGCAACCACCCAACGGAGATGACCGGGCGCGGCAAATGCTGGCGCAGGAAGCAGCGCGCATCATTGTCGACCAGGGATTACGCGATTATCGGATCGCCAAGATCAAGGCCGCCGAACGACTCGGCATGAATACTCGCGGCGCCCTGCCGGGCAATAACGAAATAGAGTTGGCGATCAGCGAGCACCTGCTGTTATTCGGCGGTGATTCGCACGCAAACTTCCTGCGCGGTTTGCGCCAGACTGCATTATCCGCAATGCAGTTGCTGGAGACGTTCACACCGCGCCTGGTGGGACCTGTGCTTGCCGGTACCGCTGACGAAAATTCAGCAATCAATCTGCACGTCTTCGCCGACAGCCCGGAGGCTATTGCGCTCTACCTGGCCGATCTGGACATTTCGTGCCGGCTATATGAGCGACGCCTAAAAAATCGCCGCGGGCGCAACGTCAGCCCCGACACTTTCGCCGGCTATGCATTCATGCACCAAAACGAACCGGTTGAAGCAACCGTTTTTCCGATTGACGGTATTCGTCAGGCGCCTATGTCACCGATAAATGGCAAACCGATCAAGCGAGCCGACTACGCTGCAGTCGAAAGATTATTGGAAACCGCGAGCGGGATGTTGCTCGACGGAAGTAAAGCGCAGCGCTGCGAGCTCCCGTCAAGCGGGATCGAGACATGACGGAGAGGAATATCCCGTTCGCGGTTTCCGATTACCGTTTTTCTATTGCGACGTAGTCGCGTTCTGCTGGTCCGGTGTAGAGCTGGCGCGGACGGCTGATCTTGCCAATTGGATCCGAAATCATTTCACGCCAGTGCGCCGTCCAGCCAACTGAACGGCCGATGGCGAACATGACCGTAAACATCGACGTCGGTATGCCCAGCGCCCGATAAATAATGCCCGAATAGAAATCGACGTTCGGATACAGGTTCTTCTCAATGAAGTAGTCGTCTTTGAGCGCCACCTCTTCGAGTTCGAGAGCGAGATCGAACATCGGCGTGTCTTTGCGACCGAGGCTCTTGAGAACTTTGTGCGCCATTTCACGAATGATGGTCGCGCGCGGATCGAAGTTCTTGTACACACGATGACCAAAGCCCATGAGGCGGAACGGATCGTCCTTGTCTTTGGCTTTGTCGACGAACCTGGAAATCTGGCTGGCATCGCCAATCTGCGTGAGCATGTTCAGGACAGCTTCGTTTGCGCCGCCATGAGCCGGCCCCCAAAGCGCCGCAATGCCCGCGGCAATTGCCGAGTACGGATTGGCGCCGGAACTTCCGGCCATGCGCACCGTTGATGTCGAACAGTTTTGCTCGTGGTCTGCGTGCAGAATAAATAACAGGTCGAGCGCTTCTGCCGCAATCGGATCGATCTCGTACGGTTCCGCTGGAACGGAGAACAACATCTGTAACAGGTTCTCGCAATAACCGAGTCCGTTTTTCGGATACATGAACGGCTGACCGATATTCAACTTGTATGCGGCGGCCGCAATGGTTGGCAACTTGGCCAGGATGCGATGCGAGAATATATTGCGGTGCTCTTGATTACTGGCATCCATCGCTTCGTGGTAGTACGCCGACATCGAGCCGACGACAGCCGACAACATCGCCATCGGGTGCGCATCGTAGCGAAAGCCCTTGAAGAAATTCAGCATGCCTTCGTTGAGCATCGTGTGGGTACGGATGGTGTGGTCGAAATCTTCCAGTTGCGCAGTAGTCGGCAGGTCACCGTGCAGCAGCAGGTAAGAGACCTCTATGAAATTGGAGTGGGCGGCAAGCTGCTCGACCGGGTAGCCCCGGTACATCAGGATGCCCTGCTCGCCATCGATATACGTGATATCGGATTCGCAGCTGCCCGTGGCTCCGTAGCCCGGGTCGTAGGTGAAAACGCCCTGCTCTTTGTACAGGCTGCCTATTTCGACGACAGCGGGACCAACCGTGCCCCTGCGAACGGGCAGCTCCGTGTCTTTGCCCTCAGGGCTTATCAGTCGGAATACGTCCTTGCTCATCTTTGTCCTCATGCTATGTGGGCGGGCCTGCAGGCCCAAAACCATCGTACGAGCATAGCAGAGCCCCGCGTCGCGGGGCCTGAGGAAAGATACTTACTTACTTGCTAATCCCGTATTTGCGGCGGAACTTGTCTACGCGGCCACCTGAGTCGACGATCTTCTGTTTGCCCGTGTAGAACGGGTGGCAGGAAGAACACACTTCTATAGAGAGGTCGTCGCCGAGGGTCGAACGCGTGGTGAACTCGTTGCCGCAACTACAGGTCACTTTGATGTCGCCGTAATTGGGGTGGATGTCGGCTTTCATGGGTCTCTCTCCGCAGCATGCTGTGGTGCTAAAGGGCGCGTAATATAAACGCATGCGGGCATTGCCGCAAGCCCCGCAGTCCTACAATACTTTATCCACAGATCCTGTGGATAAGTCTGTGGAAGAAAATTGGGTGAATCACCTAAGGTGCGGATTTTCAAAGAAGCTCGTCAATTTGCCTGTTTTGTGTTCATTTTGAGAACCAACATTAAATCAACAAGTTATGAGCACTTCCAGGCAAGCAAAGTGAGCTGATGCGCCTCTCGCACTGAAAATATAGGCATCTGCGGTGTGTTGTGTATAAAGCCCTAGGGTAGAAACTCGGCCTGCAGGTCATTTAGGAAGCGCTGACCGAGCCCGGTAACGCGCCAAAACCCGCTCGAAATCTCTTCAATCAGCCGTTTTTGCCGGGCTGGCCGCAGGTATTCAGCCAGCAACCCGGCCTCCAGCCCGGTACGCTCGGCAAACAGCGCTTGATCGAAACCCGCGGTCAGCCGCAGCACGTTGAGCATGAATTCGAACACCCGTTCGCGCTCGTCGAGGGCCCTCAGCTCGACATCCGGGCCGCCCTGCTCCAGGCCTTGCATATATTCAAGCGGATTGACCGGTTTGGCATATCGCCAGATATTCCCGGCGGCGCTGATTTTGCCGTGTGCGCCGGCGCCAACCGCCAGGTAGTCACCGAATGACCAGTAATTGAGATTGTGTCGGCAACGCTGGTCGTCGCGCGCATAGGCGGAGACTTCGTATTGTGCATAGCCGATAGACGACAACAGCGCCTGGCCTGCCGTCTGCATATCGAAGCTCGCGTCCTCGTTCGGCAAGTCAGCCGGTGGCCGCGCGTAAAAAACCGTATTCGGCTCAAGCGTCAGCTGGTACCAGGACAGGTGTGCAGGCGCGAGCGCCGCCGCGGCGCGCAAGTCGGACAGCGCGTCTTCGATGCCTTGTCCTGGCAGCCCATACATCACGTCGAGATTGATGTTAGAAAAACCTGCGGCGTGTGCCGCAGCAGCAGCGCGCGCGATATCGTCAACCGAGTGAATACGACCGAGCCTCGCAAGTGACTCCGCATTGAAACTTTGTGCGCCTATCGACAGCCGGTTGATACCCGCCTGCCGATAGCCCTGCGGGTCACCGCATTCAACCGTACCCGGGTTTGCTTCCATCGTAATTTCGATATCGTCGTCGAGCGCGAACCGCACAGCAATGCCGTCAACTAGCGTCGCGATCTCATCCGGGGAAAACAGGCTTGGTGTACCACCGCCCAGAAAAATGCTCGTCAGTGGGCGCGATTCAGCTCGCTCTGCCTCACCATCGAGATCGGCCAGCAACGCAGTAATATAGCGTGCCCTTGGCGCAGCGTTGCCGGCGGTATGTGAGTTGAAATCGCAGTACGGGCATTTGCGCACGCACCACGGCAGGTGCACGTAAAGTGACAGCGGCACTGTGTTCATCAGCGCTCGCCGAGTTGGCGTGCCAGTTCGGTCAGCGCTTTGCCCCTGTGGCTACGCTGATTTTTTTGTGTCGCGCTGAGCCGGGCCGCACTAACTCCGAGCTCGGGATCAATGAATACCGGATCGTAACCGAAGCCGCCGTCGCCCTGTGGCTGCCGCGCAATCCTGCCACGCCAAGTCCCCTTTGCGATTAGCGGTTCACTGTCATCGGGCATAACGAAACATGCAACACAGTGAAACGCCGCCCCGCGATTGGCATCGTCCACCTGCTCCAGTTCCTGCAGCAGTTTGTCGATGTTCGCAGCATCGCTTGCGCCGGGCCCGGCGAAGCGTGCCGAAAATATGCCCGGCCTGCCACCCAGCGCATCGACAACGAGACCGGAGTCATCGGCGATCGCCGGCAGTCCGGTCTCCTTCGCAGCATGACGTGCTTTGATCAATGCGTTGGCGACAAATGAATCGCCATTTTCATCGGCCTCACTAACGTCGAAGTCCGACTGCGGAACGACAGCGATCTCAAGACCGGAAAGAATTCCTGTGATTTCGCGCAGCTTGCCGCGATTACCGCTGGCCATGACTATTTTGTTCAGCGTGACAGCGCCTCGTTTTGCACGATGATGATCTCGCCGACGCCTTTGCGCGCAAGTGCAAGCATGGCATTGAGTTCATCGTCGCTGAAGGCGTGACCTTCGGCCGTGCCCTGCACTTCGATGAAGCGACCAGCATCGTTCATCACTACGTTCATGTCAGTTTCGGCTTCGGAGTCTTCCGGGTAATCCAGATCCAGCACCGGTGCGCCGCGATAAACGCCTACTGACACCGCAGCAACGTGGCCGTGCAATGGGTTCTTCTTGATAGTTTTTGCGCTCAGGAGCCTTTGCATTGCGATCGACAGCGCAACATATGCGCCGCTGATGGCGGCTGTCCGTGTACCGCCGTCGGCCTGAATGACATCGCAGTCGAGTGTAACCGTACGCTCTCCCAGTGCGGCAAGATCAATGACCGCGCGCAACGAGCGGCCGATGAGTCGCTGAATTTCGAGCGTGCGGCCACTTTGCTTGCCACGCGCGGCTTCGCGGCTGGTCCGGGTGTTGGTCGCGCGCGGCAACATGCCGTATTCAGCCGTTACCCAGCCGCTGCCTTTACCGCGCAGCCAGGGTGGCACCCGGCCTTCAACGCTGGCAGTGCAAAGCACACGGGTATCGCCGAACTCGGCCATTACGCTGCCTTCGGCGTGGCGTGTGAAACCAGGGGTAAATCGCACGACCCTCATTTGGTCGGCATCGCGGCCACTTGGGCGCATCGTTCGCTCCTCTTAATGTAGGGGTCAGAGCCCGATAAGGGCTCTGACCCCGAAACTCAGGCGCCGAGCCATTTCAGCGCGGTTCCGGTTGTATTGTCGCTGTACGGCGAGTTCGCACTCAAGGCCTGCATGCTGAGGTCTTTGAGACTTGCGCTCAGATTTTCGTCACGTGGGTGTGCAATCTGTGCCACATCGTGATCAGTCAGGCCTGACCACAGGCCGTCCGAACAGGCTAGCAAGACATCGCCGGGTTGCAGTTGTTGCTTGCCCGTAATACTCATGTCCGGAACCGGTGCATCACCGCCAATACAGCACTCAACGAAGTTGCGCATGGGATGGTCAAGTGCTTCTTCTTCGGTAATCGCGCCTTCCTGAATAAGCACTTCTACATGGCTGTGATCGCGAGATCGTGACAGCACCGCGCCATTGCGCAGCTGGTAAATTCGACTGTCACCTATGTGTGCCCAGAACGCGCCGTTTTCCTGGACCAGGCAAATAGCGCAGGTTGCGCGCGGGCGGAAATCGACGGCCACATCGCGGCCGATTCTAACCACCTCATCGTGCGCCTTTGACAGCGCCATGTAGAGAAAGCCCTGCGGATCGAAAATCGGCAATGGCGTATCCACGAACATGTCCTGCACCACCTTCAGCCCGGTCTCTGCAGCGCGCGCGCCATCTGAGTGACCGCCCATGCCATCGAACACGAGCATCAGCGCCGCGTCGTCCGCAACTACGACGGCCGCACGGTCCTGATTGTCCGAGCGATCGCCCAATGCGGAGACTTTGGCGTATTCGATTTGCATGTGTTTATCGCTCATTGCTGACGGCGGCCATGCTGTCATGAAATAATCGCTACAAACGTGACCGACGCAGCACAATATGGAGAACGACGACGATGTTACACAGTATGACAGGCTTTGCGCGACAGTCTGCCGAATCGGACTTCGGCACGCTGAGCTGGGAATTGCGCGCCGTCAATCATCGCTACCTCGATGTGCAATTTCGCCTGCCCGAAGACCTGCGGCCTAAGGAGCAGGCGTTCAAGCAGCAAGTCAGCGCGGCGCTCAAGCGCGGCAAGGTTGATTGCGCCCTGCACTTTCAGCGCGCAGCCGGTCAACAGGACGACATGCAATTGAACACCGAACTGGTCAAGTTGATCGGCGCGCGTGCGGCTGACGTCGCGGCAAGTCTGCCCGACGCCGCGCCAGTCAATCCTGTTGATGTGCTGCGCTGGCCGGGTGTGATTACGCCGTCCGAAGTTGACGCAGAACCATTGTTTACTGCAGCAGCAGAGTTGCTGGACCAGGCGCTCGCGGCAATGACGAGCATGCGCGCCAGTGAAGGCGGCCGCATCGCGGAAATGATTACATCGCGTTGCGCGGAGATCGCGAGCATCTCGTCGGCGGTGCGTGATCGACTTCCGGAGGTTCTCGCCGCTGCGCGCGCAAAACAGCGCGAACGTATCGAACGTCTTGACGTGGCCGCCGACCCGGCACGATTGGAAGTCGAACTCGCACTGCTTGCACAAAAACTCGACATCGACGAAGAGGTTGATCGACTCGACAGCCACCTCATCGAAATTCGTCAGGCACTGGCCAGCGGCGAACCGGTCGGACGGCGCCTCGATTTCCTGATGCAGGAACTGAACAGGGAGGCCAACACGCTCGGCTCGAAGTCAGCGGATGCACAAACCACCAAAGCGGCCGTTGAGCTTAAGGTGCTGATCGAACAGATGCGCGAACAGATCCAGAACATTGAGTAGCGCGACCCATGTCTGAATCACAAACTCGTCTGTTCGTCATTGCTGCACCATCGGGGGCCGGCAAGACGACGCTTGTGCACGCGATGGTCATGCGCAACCCGGAGCTGCGCTTTTCCATTTCCTATACAACACGCCCGCAACGCAGTAACGAAGCCGACGGCGTCGATTACCTGTTCGTTGACGAGTCGCGATTCAAGGTGCTGCAGGCAGAAGGCGCATTACTCGAGTCGGCGACAGTGTTCGATAATCTTTATGGCACGAGCCGCAAACAGGTCGAACAGATTTTGGGCGACGGCCATCATGTCGTTCTCGAAATAGACTGGCAGGGCGCCCGCCAGGTGCGTGAGTCCATGCCTGATTGCGTCACGATTTTCATTTTGCCGCCGTCGCTGGCCGAGCTCGAGCGGCGGCTGCGAGACCGTCGTACCGACAGCGAGGATGTCATCGCGCGGCGCCTGCGCGATGCGGTCAGCGATATGGGCCACTGGGATGAATTCGACTACCTCATTATCAACGATGACCTGGACGGTGCCGTGGCCGACCTCGAGGCGGTGTTTGCGGGCCAGGGAGAGGCACAGGCACGCAAGAACCCTGATTTGCGCGCCAGAGTGGCTGAAATCATTGCTTTATAATTTTTGGGAATAAGCTCTTTGCAGCTACACGTCGATAGAGTACCGTAGCGGCCGGATTCATTTGGGAGCCCAAACGTGGCCAGAATTACTGTCGAAGACTGCCTGGACAACATCGAGAACATCTTTGAGATGGTGCTCGTCGCAGCAAAACGTGCCCGACGCGTAGCACACGGAGCCGACCCAATGGTCGAACTCGAGAACGACAAACCGACGGTAATCGCGTTACGTGAAATTGCGGAGGGCCATGTGACCCCGGCCATCCTCGAAGAGATCGAGCTGCCACCGGTTGACGAATTCATGCCGACGGATACGAGCGAAGAAATTCTCCCGGTCCGTGGAATTTCGATAGGCGACTAGACCGGGCATCCAAACGCCCGCCCCGACCGCGACAGCTTCCCTGTGACGCGGGTATGATCGGGGCATGGATTACGCCGCAGCATTGCTAGCAAAACTACCGGGCGCGTCAAAGCGCGACTACGGTTTGCGGCACCTTGTGGAAACGCTTGAGAGCTATTTGCCGAGCGAGCAGATCGAATCCATCATGCACGCCTACGAGTTCGGCGCCGAGGCGCACGAGGGCCAGACTCGAAAGACCGGCGAACCTTACATAACGCATCCGGTTGCCGTTGCCCAGGAACTTGCCGATATGCGGCTCGACTCGCAGGCGATCGAGGCCGCTATTCTGCATGACGTTGTCGAGGACACGGCCGCGTCAATTACCGATATTGAAGAAAACTTCGGCAACGATGTCGCGTTGCTGGTCGATGGCGTAAGCAAGCTCGATCAGATCCAGTTTCACAGCAGAGCCGAAGCGCAAGCCGAAAGTTTTCGCAAGATGATGCTCGCAATGATCGAGGACATTCGTGTGATTCTCGTCAAGCTGGCCGACCGATTGCACAACATGCAGACGCTCGAAGCAATGCCGGCTGACAAGAAAGCGCGCATCGCGCGCGAAACGCTGGACATATACGCGCCTATCGCCAACCGGCTGGGTATCAACCGTTTTAAAATTGAGCTTGAAGATCTTGGTTTTCGCTATCTGCACCCGTTTCGCTATCGAGTACTCGAAAATGCATTGCGCCGCAACAAGGGCAGTCAGCGGCAAATCGTCAAACGAATCTCCGATGAACTCGGTGCGGCACTTGGCGCGGACGGCATAGAGGCCGACGTCGTCGGTCGCGAAAAACATCTGTACAGCATCTATAAGAAGATGGCGGAGAAAAGACTGACGCTGTCTGAAGTTGCCGACGTATACGGCTTTCGCATCATCGTTGACGACGTCGGCGCCTGCTACCAGGTGCTTGGCCTGGTGCATAGCTTGTACAAGCCCATGCCCGGTCGATTTAAGGACTACATAGCCATTCCGCGAATCAATGGTTACCAGTCCTTGCACACCACCTTGTTCGGGCCGAAGGGCTTGCCACTTGAAGTACAAATACGCACACGCGAAATGAATCGCGTTGCTGAGTCCGGTGTTGCGTCGCACTGGCAATACAAGGCGGATGAAAAGTCAGACGCGACGCCACAACGCCGTGCCCGCGAATGGCTCTCAAACCTTGCCGAGCTGCAAAGCTCCGGCACCTCTGAGGAGTTTCTCGAAAGCGTCAAGGTCGACCTGTTCCCGGACAAGACCTACGTGTTCACGCCGACTGGCGACATCATGCCGCTGCCAAAAGGCTCGACCACGGTCGACTTTGCCTATGCCGTGCACACCGGTATCGGTAATCGCTGTGTTGCCGCCAAGGTTGATAGAAAACTAGTGCCTCTGCGCACGCAGCTACAGAACAGCCAGACCGTTGAGATAGTCACAAGCCGCGGCGCCAAGCCAAATCCGAACTGGCTGACGTTTGTTCGCACTGCCAAGGCGAGAACGGCGATCCGCAATTACATGAAGACGATGCGATCGAGTGAATCCGTTGATCTCGGCAAGCGCTTACTGGATCAGTCGCTTAAGCATGTTGATTCATCGCTGCGCAAGGTCGGCAAGGTCCGCATGAAGGCGGCTCTCGAAGAGCTCGGCCTCGATAGCAATATCGAGTTGTTCGAACAGATTGGTCTTGGCAAGCGGCTCGCTCCTCTGACTGCTCGCTTCCTGGTCGGTGTTGACGAAGAAGGCCATACCGAAAAAGGGCAGTCGAGCCTGGTCATCGCGGGCACCGAGGGGATGGTGGTCAGCTATGCCCGCTGTTGCCTGCCGATTCCCGGTGACGACGTCATGGGGTATCTGAGTTCGGGGCGCGGCGTTGTTATTCACAACAACAATTGCGGCAACCTCGCCATTTTCCGCAAGCAGCCCGAGAAATGGATTTCGGTGAGCTGGGAAGAGGAAGTAGACCGCGAGTTTTCTAGCCAGATTTCAGTTGAAACGCTCAGCAAGCCGGGCGTGCTCGCCGAAGTAGCGACGACCATTGCAGATGGCGGATCCAACATTGAGCAGGTCTCGGTGCTCGGCCGTCACGAAGATTGTTCAGTGTTGTCATTCCTGTTGCAGGTTCGCGATCGACAGCACCTTGCACAAATAATGCGTAAGGTGCGCAAGATGCCAAACGTTATTCGTGTTTCGCGCGACTGTGCATGATTGCGCGTAACGTCTCAAACCAAAATCTCCGGAGCACGCATACGACGATGAGCAAAGAAGCGATCCACAGTGACAACGCACCTGCCGCCATCGGCACCTATTCGCAAGCCATCCGAGCTGGTGACCTTGTATTCCTGTCCGGGCAGATACCACTGGACCCCGCTACGATGGAGATCGTCGACGGTGATTTCGAAGCGCGCGCCAGGCGCGTGTTCGACAATCTTCGGGCGGTTGCGGAAGCGGCCGGCGGTGATCTCAATCGGATCGTGAAGCTGACGATCTTCCTTACGGACCTCGGCAACTTCGCGACGATTAACAGCGTGATGGAAGATTATTTCGAGCAACCGTACCCGGCGCGCGCCGCAGTCGGTGTCGCATCGCTGCCGAAAGGCGTCGACGTCGAGGCCGATGCGATTCTGGCTCTGAAGGAGGGCCTTTAGGCCCGATTCCGCCCCGATTCAGACCTGATGGCCGCCGCCACGCCAACCCTGGACTCACCGCTGACTGACCTTAGTGGTGTCGGTCCGGCACTCGCGACAAAACTCGAACGGCTCGACCTGTTTCGCGTTGAGGACCTGTTGTTCCTGCTGCCACTGCGTTACGAGGACCGAACGCAACTCGTCAAGCTGGGCGCATTGCAGCTCGGTCAGCGCTGCCTGGTCAGCGGTGAAGTCGAGCTGGCCGAAACCGTTTATCGCGGCAGACGTAACCTGCTGGTAAGAATCGCCGACGGTACGGGCCACGCAACTTTGCGTTTCTTTTACTTCTCGAGACAACAGCAGGCGCAATTCAAACAGGGAGTACACGTCAGTTGTTTCGGCGAGGTGCGTAAGGGTCCGATCGGTTTCGAAATGGTGCACCCGGAGTACCGCCTGCTGCGCAAGGATCAGGACCCGTCGATCAATACAACGCTAACCGCCATTTACCCTGCAACGGAAGGTGTTCAGCAGGGCAGGATGCGAAGCCTGACGGACCAGGCTTTGCGGCTGATGGGCGGTTCACCGCCGCAGGAATTATTGCCGCAGGAAATAACGGCGCGTCTCGCGGTACCCGGGTTGGCAGAAGCGATTCGCTATTTACACCGGCCACCTGCCGATGCCGATGTCGCGAGCATGCTCGAGGGCAAGCATCCCTGCCAGGTCCGGCTTGCGTTCGAAGAGCTGCTGGCCCATTACATGAGCCTGCGCAGTTTGCGTTTGCTCGCGCAGAGCGAAGACGCGGCAGCACTAACGGGCGGCAATGCCGAGATTGAGCGGTTCGTCGCATCGTTGCCGTTCGAGTTAACGGGCGCACAACAACGCGTTGTGGGTGAGCTGATGAGCGATATGGCTAAGCCACATCCGATGATGCGGCTGATCCAGGGTGACGTGGGCTCGGGCAAGACGGTCGTTGCGGCCATCGCCTGCCTCAAGGCCATCGGTTCGGGCGTGCAGGCGGCGATCATGGCGCCTACCGAATTGCTGGCCGAGCAACATTGGCGGAGCTTTACTGACTGGCTGCGGCCGTTCGGCGTTGAGCCCGCGTGGCTAAGCGGCAGTCAGCGTGCGGCGGCGCGGCGCGATTCGCTGGCGGCAATCGCTGACGGCAGCGCAGCGCTCGTGATCGGCACGCATGCCCTTTTTCAGGAAGGCGTCAGCTTCGGGAAGCTCGCGCTCGTCGTGATCGACGAGCAACATCGCTTTGGCGTGCACCAACGCGTAGCTTTGCGCGAGAAGGGCGTCTCAGAGCATGGCTATCCGCATCAGCTCGTCATGACGGCGACCCCGATTCCACGCACGCTTGCGATGGCCGCATATGCGGATCTCGATACATCGATCATCGATGAAATGCCCCCCGGCCGGCAAGCGGTGCAGACCGTCGCGCTACCGGAAACACGGCGCGAGGAAGTGATCGAGCGTGTTCGTTCGGCCTGTCAGTCCGGTCAGCAGGCCTACTGGGTGTGCCCATTGATCGATGAATCGGAAGTGCTCGACTTTGAGGCCGCCCAGGTCAGCTACGACATGCTGACCAAGGCGCTACCCGATGTGCGTGTCGGGCTTGTGCACGGGCGCATGCGCTCCGTCGAAAAAGAACAGGGTATGCGCGCGTTCAAGGACGGCACAATTCAGTTGCTCGTGGCCACTACGGTTATTGAGGTCGGCGTCGACGTTACCAACGCCAGCTTGATGATCATCGAGAATGCGGAGCGCATGGGCTTGTCGCAATTACACCAGTTACGCGGGCGTGTTGGTCGCGGCCACGTTCAGAGCCATTGCGTTTTGCTCTACAAGCCACCGCTTGGCCAGACCGCTCGCAGCCGACTCGCCGTGCTGCGCGATACCAACGACGGTTTTCTGGTCGCGCAACGCGACCTGGAATTGCGCGGCCCCGGCGAACTGCTCGGCACGAAACAAACCGGTCTGCCAGATTATCGGATCGCCAATCTTGTCCGCGATGCCGAGCTCATGCCGCAAGTGCAGCTGGCCGCCGAGACAATCCGCAGCACCGCACCGGCCACGGCCACGGCCACGGCCACGGCCAACGCGATCGTGCGCCGCTGGCTTGGCGATGCCGGCCGCTACGGAAAGGTCTGACCTCGGGGACAGTTTACTCTGTCCCCCGTAGACCTCCGTAGTAAACTCCTACAACATGAACAAGCACCTAACTGATCTGCTGCCACGAGGCGTAATTAGCCAGGTGCGTAACTACGCCAAGCTCATGCGTATCGACAAGCCAGTCGGCATCTGGCTTTTGCTCTGGCCGATGTTGTGGGCATTGTGGCTTGCTGGCGAAGGCCACCCCAATCAGGGCCTGTTTGTTGTGTTCATGCTCGGTGTGTTCATCATGCGCTCCGCCGGCTGCGTACTGAACGATTATGCGGATCGCAAGATCGACCCTTACGTCGAGCGAACCCGTGCCCGGCCGATTGCCTCTGGTGCCGTTAGTCCGGCCGAGGCGTTGATTCTGTTCGCGGCCCTGAGCCTGATCGCCGTTGGCCTGGCAACGATGCTGAACCATCAGGCGCAGTTACTCGCGATCGTTGCTGCGGGACTGACCGTCGCCTATCCGTTTATCAAGCGCTATGTCTCCGTTCCACAGTTCGTGCTCGGCGCAGCCTTTGGCTGGGCCGTACCGATGGCCTTCGCCGCACAAACCGGCGAAACACCACAGCTCGCTTGGCTGGTCTTCGGCGTGGCTCTTATCTGGGCCGTTGTTTACGACACGTTTTACGCGATGGTCGATCGCGAAGACGATATCAAGGTCGGTGTAAAATCCACTGCCATCCTGTTTGGTGACGTAGACCTGTTTGTAATCGCCGGCCTGCAAACGCTGATGTTGCTCGGACTGATTTTTGTGGGCCTGCGCGCCGCACTGGGTTTCTGGTATTTTGCGGCGGTCGCCATCGCCGCCTGCCTGATGGCCTACCACCTGTGGCTGGCGCGTGACCGGCAACCTGCGGGTTGCTTCGCAGCGTTCCTGCACAATCACATTATCGGCCTGGTGGTATTCATCGGCATTGTCCTGCACTACACCTTCAACCCAACGCTGTAGCAGGGCTTGCAGGAGGGCTTGTAGGAAGGCCTATAGGCCCGATTTGTCGCGGGTCGGGCCTAAAGGCCCTCCTACAAGCCCTCCTACAATATTCAGGCCCGCGCGACCGCCAGCGCGCTGACTTTTTGCGCGCCTGCCGCAAGCACCACTTTTGCGAGCTGCTGACAGGTTTCTCCAGTTGTGATCACATCGTCGATGATCAGCACATGCCGCGCCGTTATTCGAGTGCGCGCCGCGAAAGCATGCTGCAGGTTCCTGCGCCGGGCATCCGCTGCAAGGCCGGATTGAAAAGACGTCGCCCTGATGCGCCTGATACTGCTGAGCAAACGCAGGCCGGATCTTTTGTGCAGCACGCCGCACAACTCGGCCGCTTGATTGAAGCCGCGCAGCGCGTGCCGCCGCCAGTGCAACGGTACCGGCAGTAACGCATCGATGTCCGCCGGCAATTCATTGAATACCCGCCACAACAACTCCGCGAACGCCGGCACATAATCGAGCCGGCGTCGAAACTTCAGCGCCTTGAGTGCGGCATCGACAGGAAACGTGTACTCGAGCGGTGCGGCACACGTATCGAGCGGCAAGTTTCCGTTCCCATATAGCTGTTCGCACCATCGGATATCGCTGCTACAACCCTCGCAAATATCTGGCTCAAATGATCTGCAGGAGGTACCGCAAAAAACGCATCGTCGCGGCATTAGCAATTGTTCGATACGGCGAAAGTTCACCTGACCATTTTGCCGCGATCAAACCCGATTTACGGCGAGCGAATTTACGCGATTCAAAGACAAAGCTGGTAACGTGCAACGATGAACCCGGCGAATCGAAATCCGCTCCTCCGCGCCGCAGATGTGCGCCGCAGATTTGATCGCGCGGCCGGTGATTTCGAAAATTTCGACTTCGTTCATTCCGTAACACGCAACGGTTTACTGGCCCGACTGGAGCCGATCGTGGTCGCTGCCAAAACGGTTGTCGACCTAGGTTGCGCGACTGGAGCAACGTGCGCGCCACTCGCGAAACGCTTTCGCGGCGCACACGTCGTTGCACTCGATCTGTCGGCCAAGATGCTGCAGCAGGCAAGCAGCAGGCAGTCATGGTTTTCGAAGTTCTCGTTACTGCACGCCGATGCAATCGCTATTCCATTGGCCGACCAGAGCGTGGATGTCGTATTTTCCAACCAGCTTTTGCCGTGGGTTGATGATGCAGCTGCGGTTTTTTCCGAAGTGAACCGGGTGCTGCGCGAGAATGGTCTGTTCCTGTTCGCGGGACTGGGTCCGGACAGTTTTTCGGAGTTGCGCCGCGCCTGGCAAAACTCTGATGCTGGTCCACACGTACATAATTTTCCCGACATGCACGAACTTGGCGACGCCGCAGTTCGTGCCGGGCTCCGCGACCCGGTGCTCGATGTCGATCGCCTGTCGGTGACCTACCCGGACGCCGCTGCATTGTTTCGCGACCTGACCGGTAGTGGCGCCCGCAATTGCCTGGCCGATCGCGGCCTGTCACTGACCGGCAAGAACCGCTTTGCGGCGATGACTTCGGCGCTGCATCAGTACCGCCAGGACGGCCTTATCGAGCTCGATCTGGAACTGATTTACGGCCACTGTTGGGGCTCCGGACCACGAGTCCGTGGCGGTGAAGTTAAAATCGATCCCGGGCGAATAGGAAGGCGAAGTTAAGTCTTTGTAATACCAATAGTAATTGCTTCTGGGACGAAATCGCGATGATTGCATGGCCTGCGTTGTTTCAGTAAACTTCGCAGGCTTTTTTGCCGGTGCATCAAGCTGATCGCCCGCATTCGGAAATACATGCGGCCATAAGCGGTTCGCAGGAAGAACAATCAATGATTCAAAAATTTATGCTCAGCGTACTCAGTCTGATCTGGACGAGTGCGGCGAGTGCCGATTTCGCGTTGAATATGCCAAAAGGCGTCACCGCGCTCAGCGCCGAAACCTATGACATTCATATGCTCGTGTTGTGGTGGTGCACAGGCATCGGCGCGGTCGTATTCGGTGTGATGATCGTATCGCTGTTCAAGCACCGCAAATCCCGCGGCGTGCAGCCTGCCGACTTTTCACATAGCACCATCGCAGAAGTTATCTGGACAACGATCCCGGTCTTCATCTTGCTGTTCATGGCAATACCCGCCGCGGAAACGATGATCAAAATTGAAGACTCACGCGACCCTGACATGTCGATCGTCGTGACCGCTTACCAGTGGCGCTGGCATTACAAATACCAGGATCAGGACGTAGAGTTTTATTCGAGCCTTGCGTTGCCGAGTCTCAAGGCACGCGTCAAG
>Ga0255049_10000472_pt1 | contig 24961 bp, 23 predicted proteins | sample JV7_2_3_MG_FD_183615 | JGI IMG/M metagenome (GOLD analysis project Ga0255049, IMG submission 183615) | Seawater microbial communities from Jervis Inlet, British Columbia, Canada - JV7_2_3 | ecosystem: Environmental > Aquatic > Marine > Inlet | place: Canada: British Columbia | collected 2016-10-06
GCCTCCTCTCGCACGAGCACTGAGCCGCGCGGGCGGGGAATCGCCGCGCCAAAAAGTCACATCCTAGGAACACAGGAAGGCCGTCTCAGAGCCCGATTTTGAGGCTGACTCGGCTCGCGCACACCGATGGGTGTAAATGCGTGTCCTTCTAGCTTAGGGGCTGCGTTGCGTGCGGATCGACCATATCCCCAAGCGACGTCGACATCCGGCTGCCCACACCCCGGGGATGATGCGTTTGGCTGCGAACTGCTGTCGCAGCGGATGTGGCGCATTGACACACCAGGCTGGGGTGGACTGGACTCTCGGTTGTCCAGCTTGCGGTAGTGCGAGCTTGAGCGCTCGCGCGGATTGGCACGTCTCATGCTTTTCTCAGTCTTGGATTTAGTAGGAAAGCAGCGATGTCTGTCGCGGAGTATTGTCGCCGCCGACCATATACGGCGCAACGCACGCTTTCGGCGCGCGAGGCCGCGGCCAAGATGAAGGAGGCGGGCGTTGGCTCGCTTGTCGTGATCGACGGCAAACTGCCCGTGGGAATCATCACGGATCGAGACATCGCGTTGAAGGTGCTGTGCGGGAAGCTGGATCCCGACGCGGTGGAGGTGGGCTCGCTGATGGAGGGCCCTCTGGTCTGTGTGCGGGAGCAGGCGTCGCTGGCTGAGGCCGTGGACAGGCTGCGGGTGCATCTGGTTCGTCGCCTGCCCGTCGTCGATGCCAATGGTCATCTCGTCGGCATCATTACCTCCGACGATCTGCTGGCTCTGATCGCGGAGGAGATCGAGGGAGTCGCGCAGGCGGCCATGGCACACCCACCGAAGGCGCCCGTGCCCCTGGAAGAGATCCGGCGTGAGTCCGAGATCTCGCGCTCGGAGTGATCATGCGTGCAGTAGAGCACTATGTGAAGAATGTGGTCACGGTTCCCAGCGCGGCACCGGCCCCGGAGATCGCTGATGCGATGCGCGATCAGGGTGTGGGCTGTGTGATCGTCGTGGCGGAGGATGGGCACCCGGTTGGTATCGTGACGGACCGTGACCTGACACTGCGTGTGATCGCCGAGGGACGCATGGCGGGCCAGACGCCAGCGTCGGCAATCATGAGCCATCCCCTACGTACCGTGAACCCCGAGCTTCCGCTCGACGAAGTGGTGGAGATTCTGCGATCCAACGGGGTCCGTCGGCTCCCCGTCGTGCGCGGTCAGGAGCTCATGGGCCTGGTGGCGCTCGACGATCTACTTGCGGCGCTGGCCGATGAGCTGGCGGAGCTCGGCGCGGCGACGCGCCACGAGATCCAGGACGCACAGCGTCGGGCGCGGGTTCAGCAGGCACGCAGCGAGGCCAGGGAGAAGGTCGAGGACTGGGTCGGGCGGCTCGAGAAGATGGGCGTTGAGGCAAAGGAGTCCCTGCTCAAGGAGCTCGCCTCGATCCGAGAGCGGTTGAAGGAGCGCTTGCGCTGAGCGACGCCGAAAGATGACGAAGCGAATCGTGCACATCCCGGTCGACTCTATCCGGCTCGAGGGCTCCCTCGAGGTTCCGTCGGTGCCGCAGGGAATCGTGTTGTTCGCGCATCGAAGCCAGAGCTCTCGCCACAACCGCCAGGACAACCACGTGGCGGCCACGCTACGCGCTCGGGGCCTGGCGACCTTGCTCTTCGATCAGATTACCGAGGAGGAGGCGGATCGGGGTGCGTGCTTCGATGCCTCCCTGCTTGCCCAGCGCGTTTTCTTCGCAAGCGATTGGATCCGGACCGAGCCGGCGGTTGCTGGGCTCCCGCTGGGCTACTTCGGTTCGGGCATGGGCGGAGCCGCGGTGCTGATCTGCGCCGCGCGCCGCGGTGAGGAGATCCGAGCGGTCGTGTGCAAGTCGGCCAGAACCGATCTGGCGCGTTCGACGCTGTCGGCGCTGCACGCGCCCACGCTGCTGCTGGCCGGGTGCGAGGAGCCGGCTCTGCTCGAGCTGAACCATGCTGCCTGCGAAGAGCTGCGAGGCCCGAAGGCCCTGCAGCAGGTCGGAGTCTCCGACGCCCTGGAGACGCTGGACGAGATCGCCAAGGCGGCGGGAGACTGGTTCGACTCCCACCTGGTCACGCGCTAACGCACTAGCGGCCTTTGTTCAGGCGCCCGATGTCGATGTAGCGGCGGACCTTCCCCCTGCTCGGATAGGGCGTTCCCTGGCTATTCCAGAACTCGATGCGATTTCCGGTTCCGGTCTGCACGTTCACGATGATGTCGCTGATCACGCGCAGATCCTTCGGCTGCTCGATGCCCTCCCAACCCGGGTACCAGATCCCGTTCTTGCCCTTGGGATCGTTCCCGTTCCAGTCTTCGCTGTAACGGTGGTTGTGCCAGATCACCTTCCATAACTCCTTCTTGCGGTCGAAGGCGAAGCTGTACAGGGGGGTGTAGGTCTCCTTGTCGATGTACAGGTCCTTGTGGTGATAGGGGTGATCCTCGTTCCGGGGATCGAAGCGCAGGACCCAAGCATCGCGCAGCTCCCAGCGATCGTTGGCGTAAGAGAATCCGTAGGGCCCGAAGTTGTACTCGTCCTGGGTGTACGGATAGGCCAGCTTGGCGGTGTTCATCGGCGCAATGATGTCCTTCTCGCCGATACACTCCCACTGGTACTGCGGCGGGACGCCCGAGAAGCTGCGTAGATCGTCGAAGGTGAAGTCGGTGCCCTGCACCGAGTCGGTGCGCTGGGCCGTCGAGATGCGGCGGGTTCGCCGTAGCTCGGGGACGTAGACCCAGGTGTCGTCGTTGCGGGACTCGTCCAGCGGTGCATCCGACAGCTTGTAGCGATAGGTGAGCAGGATGATCCCGCGCGCGTCGAAGGGCTCCAGCACCTCGATGCCGAACGCGTACTGCCGCTTCTCGTTTTTGAAGATGTCCCCCTGGTTCTCGTTCAGGTACTGAGGCTCGACGCGCTGGCTCAGAAAGACCGTCTTGGAGATGCCCTCGTAGTAGAGCGGGAGCTGCTCGCCCCGGTCCCAGTACGTGTAGGACCACTCCGAGTTGGAGCCGTCGCCGTCCCAGCGCTTGGTGAAGTTCCAGATGATCTTGGCTCCCGCCTGCGGATCCCCATTGCAGTCGATGTCCGCAGTCGGGAAGGGCTGGCCCGCCGTGTAGTTCAGCAGCGCGTCGTCTTTCCCGATCTGGGACTGGCCCTTGAACTTCTGTGTCGCCGCCGCGTAGGCGTCCGCGACGCCGTACTCACGGTCGGTCGGGCCGATCTCGATCTCCATGCCCTCGTAGAAGAAGTACTCGCGGTTCTCCCAGAATTCGGCGGGCAGGTAATCCTTGAGCTTGTCGATCTCGGTGTAGCCGATCACGTCCCCTGCCTTGAAGGGCGGCTGCGGCTTCACGTCCTCGGTGGGTGCGTCCTGGGCCAGCGCGCTGGCGGCGAGCACCAGGCTCAAGAACAAGGCGGGGAATCGCATCGGACTGTCCCCATTCGATGGCTGGTTCTGAGCACTATCTGGCTGCAAGCGGCGTGCCGCGACGCCCGCTCGTCAGGGTCCGCGGCACTCAGAATGGTGTGATCAACGGTCACACCAGAGGGGCGAAGAGTCTCACCCCTGGCTGTGGGCTCAGGCGATCAGGCCCGATTCGCGCAGCGAATCATCGACGAAGCGGCGCACTCCGGGGTGCAGCAGGAAGCTCACGTGAGATCCGGTGTACCAGTGGATGGAGGGCTCTTCCCAGTGGCTCCAGAGCGCCCGCACCTGATCGGGGGGCACCAGCCGGTCGGCGCGGCCGCCGAAGAGATAGCGCCGCTCCCGAGGAACCTTCGGCCGCAGCGCCAGCGGAGCCACGGGGCGCATCACCTGCTCGAGGGCGTCGCGTCCGAGCCCCTCTCGCTCGAAGCGGCGCAGCTCGTGGGGCGGCGCATGGCGCCAGGCGAGTGCGGAGAAATCGACGGCGGGAACGCCCGGGATCGCACACGCCAGACCCTCTTCGAGCGAGGCCAGTAGCGCCGTGGTGTAACCGCCGAGCGAGAGGCCGTGCACGCCGATCTTCGTCGCACCCTGCCCGCGAATCCAGGACAGCATGCGGCGCAGGTCCCATGCAGACTGCGCGAACGCGTGCACGGTGTCGAGGAACTGCTCGGAGAGAAAGCCGTTGCCGCTGATGCGACCGTGCCCGCGCGGCCCGTGGAAGGGCAGCACCGGGAACAGCAGGTTCAGGCCCAGCTGCTGATGGAGTCGCTGCGCCCGGAAGGCCGTGAAGTCGATGCGGGGCCAGCCCATCTGGAGGCCGTGGACGCACATGAGCCAGGGTCGCTCGGGCGACGCGTGTCGCAGCACCCAGGCGTGCGCCGTGTGACAGGACTCGTAGGAGCCCCAGCGCGCACCTCCGGGCTCGCGGGGATGAGGCGCGTAGCCGCTGTCAAACTGAAGATGCTCGAAATGGATGCCCATGACGCGGGCGCGCTCGAGACGCGGCTGCTCCAGCGGTGGCGGGGTCAGGTGGTAGCTCTCGGGCTTCTCGAGCCAACCCTGCTCGCCGAAGAACTCGAGTGCCGCTTGACCCTCGCGCAGAATGCCCTCGGTTCGACGGCGCAGCGCGAGCGGAACCACGACTCCGAGCAGGGCCTCGTCGATGGCTACCGCCGTGGCCAGCCCGAGGGAGCGTTGCTCGACCGGGACCTCCTGCGTCGGGATCTCCTGCGCCAGGGAGAGCGCGCCCAGTGTGACGAAGGCGGCCAGCGAGAGCGCGATCAGAGCCAGTGCGACGAGCGGGCTCGCCCAGCTGAACGAGATGATTCCGAGCAGCACGCTGCCGGCTGCGCTGAGGGACCCCACCTGAAGGGGCCGCGGGTCGCCCGGCCAAAGCGCTGCGGCCACACCGGAAGCCACCAGCAGCGAGCCGGGCGCGGCGGTGAGCAGGTAGCTGAGCCAGCCGGCGTTTGCTCCGGAGGTCAGCCACGTGAGGCCGGCGATGACCGGGATCCAGGCCCAGTGGCGCGAGATCGGGTGTGTTTGCATCAGTGTTGCACCTTGGGAAAGGCGCGCGCGATCTGGATCAGGACTTTGAACAGGCGCGCCACGTCGAGATTGATGAAGGGTTTGCCACTGGTCAAGAACGCCACGCTGAGCTGACGTTGCGGATCGGCCCAGCCCAGGATGTTGGTGAAGCCGAGGTGTCCGAAGGCCGCGGGGTTGTCCGGCCCATAGAGACTCGCGACCCGGCCGCCAAGCATCATCCCAACGCCGTAGCGCAGGGGCAAGCCCAGCGTCAGATCCAGCTCCCAGTAGGCCTGCTCGGTGGAGGCGTGGCGGATTGTGCGTGGCTCGAAGACGCGCACCCCGTTGAGTGAGCCCTCTTCGAGTAGGCACTGGAAGAAGCTGCACAGCTCCTCGGCCGTGGTCACCGTATTGGCCGAGGGGATGACCCCGGTCAGGAAGCGCGGGTCGTTGGAGAGCTCCACGACCTTCTCGAACTCGGCCCCCAGGACGTTCCGCATCACGCCGGAGAAGGGCGGCAGCACTGGCAGGCCCGTGAAAGCGTTCTCCGCGACCTTTGTCACGTCGTCGGGGTGCACGCCGTAGTTCATCCAGCGAAAGCCCAGTGGCTCGAGGATTTCCTTCTTGAGCACGCTGCGAATGTCCTGTCCGGTCGCGCGTCGCACGACCTCCGCGAGAACGAAGCCTCCCGTCACCGCGTGGTAGGCGAGCATGCGGCCCGGTCTCCAGCGCAAGGGTAGATCACACAGAATCTCTACGATTCTCTTCGGCTGGTCCAGCAGATCCAGGTCGAGCGCCTCAGGGGGTAGGTTTGGGATGCCCGCGCGATGACACAGCAGATGCCGGAGCGTGACCCATTGCTTGCTCTGGTGTCCGAACTCCGGAACGTAGTCGCAGACGCGGTCGTCGATGTGGACCACACGCTGCTCGTCCAGCTTATGAATCAGCATCGCGGTGACGGCTTTGGACGCCGAGTAGAGCAGAAACGGAGTCTCGAGCGTGACGGGAGTTCGTGGGACGTCCGCGGCCGTGCCGGGGGCGTTCCCGTGTGAGTGGCCGATGGCCCGATGCAGGACCAGCTGCCCGTGGCGCCGGATGCAGACCTGGATCGCCGGGTAGAGGCCGGTGCGATACAGCTCGACGATGCGCTTCCAGATTCGGCTCAGCTCCACCAGATCCAAGTCGACGAGGCCCGGAGGCACCTCGTCCCCGATCACGGTGATGGCTTCCACATCGCGGGGAACTCGGCACAGCGTACGGAAGGGGCGGCTCGGCAGCGTGAGTAGTTGCAGCGTGTCCATCGCTTAGGAGCTTACCCTGCGCGGAACGTTTCGCGTGCGGAGCCTGGGATTCGGCGTTCCCAGCCAGCGCATCAGCGTGCTCTGGGCGTTATCGATCAGCGTGTAGACCACGGGCACTCGACGTACGCTTGCGGATTCTATATTTGTATTATACACTTGATGTGGAATGCATGAAATGGACCCAGCACAGGGCCCAGCACAGGACGTGGCCCGCAAGTTTCGCGAGACCCTGAGCGGAGCGTATCGTCGTTTCAACGCGCTGCAGCGCGGGGAGAAGCGCTGTTTCGGCGTCACCATGTCGCAGTGCGTGACGCTCGAGCTCCTGCACCACGCGGGGCGGCTGCCGGTACGAGACCTGGCCGAGCAGCTGGGCCTCGATACGAGCACCGTGAGCCGCGTAGTAGACGTGCTGGTGCGCGACGGCTTGCTGCGCCGTTCACGAGACGAGAAGGGAGACCGTCGGCGCGTGTTTGTCTCGCTCAGTGCACGTGGCCGCGCACTGGCCACGAAGCTCGAGAGCTGCGCAGACGCCTACTGTGAGCGCATCCTCGAGCGTATCCCCGAGGACCGGCGTGAGAACGTGATGCAAGCACTGGACGTCCTGGTGACGGCCATCGACGACCTGCCTGCCGTCTGTGGCCCAGTAAAATAGGCTGCGCGGATCCTGCGAGGCTCGCGCGCGAATGGGAAAGGAGCAGCCATGAGCTTTGACAAGCGTCCCGAAAATCCCGACGAGGTGCGTGAGCTGGTGAAGCAGGGCTACGCGCGCGTTGCGGCGGAGCGTGCCTCGAGCTGTTGCGGCGGCGCAGCGTCTCATGCAGAGGACGTCAGCCGGAAGATCGGGTACAGCGAGGAGCAGCTCGCCGTTGCACCGCAGGCGTCGAACCTGGGAGTCGGCTGCGGAAACCCGACGGCGATCGACAGCCTGTGTCCCGGAGAGGTCGTCGTGGATCTGGGGTCCGGCGCGGGTCTCGACAGCTTCCTGGCATCGGCTCAGGTCGGACCGAGCGGGCGCGTGATCGGCATCGACATGACCGACGCCATGCTCGAGAGAGCCCGAGAGAACGCGCGCGAGGGTGGCTACACGAACGTCGAGTTCCGCAAGGGCTACATCGAGGACCTCTCGCTCGAGGACGAGAGCGTGGACGTGATCCTCTCAAACTGCGTGATCAATCTCTCGCCCGAGAAGTCCAAGGTGTTCCGCGAGGCCTATCGCGTACTGCGGCCCGGCGGCCGCCTGATGGTTTCCGACGTGGTGCTGGAGCATGCCCTGCCTGCGGAAGTCCTGCGCAGTGCCGACGCCTACCTGGGCTGCGTCGGGGGTGCAAGCGTGCGCGCCGAGTACCTGGATACGATCGCGAAGGCGGGCTTCCGCGAGGTCCGCATCGAGCGCGAGGCGGCTTTCAAGGATGCGTTCTCGCGCGAGGATCCCCTGGTGCAGGAGGCGATGGAGCGCCTTGATGTCACCTGGGAGCAGGTCCAGGATCTACTCGCTGCGGTGACGAGTCTCTCGATCCTGGCTCTCAAGTAGCGACGCGGGACGCGCCGGGCAGCGATCCCACCGCCTCCCCCGCCCGCGATCGTATCGCTACACGTTGCGGATCGAAGGCGGAGTCTGGATGACGTCCGGGATCTCCTCGGTCGGCTCCTCGGAGGTCTCCGGGACCTGCGGCGCGGCGGTGGCCTCGGCCTTGAGCGCCGCTTTCTTGCGTGCGGTCTTCTTGCGCGCGGCGAGCTTGCGTGCGGTGGCGGGCTCGACGGCACGCTGAAGCCGGCGCACGACGCTGCTGAGCTCCTTACGCGCGCGCGTGTTCAGCTTGCGCCAACCCTTCTCCCCGTGGGCCTCGAGGCTACCGAGCCGATGGCTGCCCTCGCGCAGTAGACGTATGGTCTGACGTCGATACTTGGACGAGGCCTTGTCGATCTCTTTCTCGAGCTTGCTCAGGTTCGAGCGGAGGTTTTTCGAGAAGTCCCGGAGCGTGGGCGGCAGCTCCTTCTGCAGTCGGTCCAGCGCTGCCTTCGCGCGAGCCCCCGGTGAGGCGGTCCTAGCCGCGGTCTTCTTGCGTGTGGCCTTCTTTGCTGCCGATTTCTTCCTGGCGGTCTTCTTCCTCGTAGCCTTCTTCCTCGTAGCCTTCTTTCGCGTGACCTTCTTGCTGCTTGCCTTCTTGCGTGCGGCCATCGTAATGACTCCCTCTCTGGGATCGCAGCCCTGGCGTTACTGCCGCTAGGGGCCCCCCCGTATGTCTCGCTCGCAGACTAGCACGCAGTTGGCACCCTGACTGCATCCCGCCGAGCGGGATTTTGTCTTCGGACCCGAGATCAGGCGTTCGCGGCCGCGGAACTCCCCGCCCGAGTCTTCCCCGTAGCCGAAGCCCCGCGCCAGCGGTGCTCGTACACTCCCGGTGCCTCGAGCCTCAGGCCCCCGGGGAAGCAAGCGCCGTAGGCGCGCGCAGCGAGGCGTAGCCGAGCGAAGCGCGGGCAGGCCGGCTCCGCCGGCCGATACCCCGTTAGTAGGGGGGTGAAAATCCGGGCCGATCGGGTGAGAATGAGGAGTGGAGCCGCGTGCTCCGACGCCGGAGGGATCCCCCCTTGAGCTACTCCGAGCGCCTCAGCGCCGTCGACGCCTCGTTTCTCGAGATCGAGGACCAGGGCACACATATGCACGTGGCCGTGGTCCTGATCTTCGATGCGGCTCCTCTCACCTTGGAAAACGGTGGGCTCGACATCGAGCGCGTGCGAACGTTCATCGCCTCGAGACTGCACCGCATCCCGCGCTACCGCGAGCGCCTGACGCGCATTCCCGTCGATGGACAGCCCGCCTGGGTGGAGGACGAGAACTTCAATCTCCACTACCACGTGCGTCACACCAGTCTGCCCCAGCCGGGCGATGTACGCCTGCTCAAGCGCCTTGCGGGTCGCATCATGTCGCAGCAGCTCGACCGCGGGAAGCCGCTGTGGGAGATGTGGATCGTGGAGGGGCTCGAGGGAGGACGCTTCGCGGTTATCACGAAGGTCCACCACTGCATGGTGGACGGGATCGCGGGCGTCGACGTGCTCATGCTGCTGATGCGTCGCAGCCCGGACGCCAGCATCGAGGAGCCACCGGCCTGGTTCCCGCGTCCTCGGCCGAGTCCGGGAGTGCTGTTGGCGGAGGAGGCCGTGCGCCGCGTGCGGCGGCCGCTAAACCTGGCCCGCCGCGCCACCAAGGCGCTGCGCGAGCCGAGCAGTGCCGTGGCTTCGGTCTGGGAATCAGTCAGCGCCGTGGGGGAGGCCCTGGATGCTGGCATGCGTTCCGCACCGAACACTCCGCTGAATCCACCGCACATCGGACCGCACCGCCGCTTCGACTGGATCCGCTTCGACCTGGATGCCGTCAAGGAAGTGAGGAGCCGTCTCGGCGGGACGATCAACGACGTGGTGCTCGCGACCGTGGCGGGCGCGGTCGGCCGCTTCCTGCGCGGGCGCGGCGTCGGCACCGCACGCCTCGACTTCCGCGCGATGGTTCCGGTCAGCACCCGGGCTGCGGCGGAGCGGGGCCGCTTCGGGAACCGGGTCGCGATGCTTTTCGCAGCGCTGCCGATCAACGAGCCGGATCCCCGCGAACGCCTGCGGCGGGTGAGCGAGACGACCGCCGGGCTCAAGCACTCGAAACAAGTGCTCGGGGCGGAGCTGATCGAGGAGATCGGGGATTGGTTGGGAACCGCCATCGTCACGGGCTCGGTCCGTCTGGCGGCACGGATCCGCGCGTACAATATGGTGGTGACGAACGTTCCCGGCCCCCGGGTTCCCCTCTACCTGCTTGGGGCTCCGCTGCTCGAGACCTACCCCATGGTGCCTCTCTTCAGCAACCAGGCCCTGGGGATCGCACTGTTCAGCTACCACGGTGGTCTCTATTGGGGCTTCAACGCGGATTGGGACCGCGTTCCGGACCTCCACGAGCTGGTTGAGATGCTCGTGCTGGAGTTTGACGAGCTGCGCAAGGCCGCCGCCGCGGAGAGCTCCGAGCAAGCCACAGCCGCGGCCCGTGGTGTCGTGAGTGTAGGCTAGCGCTCCAGCTCGACGCGGAAGCGACGCGTGATCACACGCTCGTAGTAGCGCGGTGCAAAGCGCGACACGAGCCGTGCCAGATGTCCCAGCGGTGAGAGCACGAGCAGCCGCTTGCCCGCGCAAGCGCCCCGATAGATGGCGTCCGCGACCTGCTCCGGACTCGACATGCGGCCCAGCCGCGACTGCGGGTAGCCCGCGGGCCCGCCGCTTCCATTCAGGGCGTTGTGCTCGATATTCGTGGCCGTGAAGCCGGGACAGACCATCATCACGCGGACTCCGCGCTGGGCGATCTCACAGCGCAGCGTTTCGAAGAACCCGTGCAGGGCGTACTTGCTCGCGCTGTAGCCGCTGCGGCCGAGCAAGGGGGAGAATCCCGCGATGCTCGAGATGACGATGATCAGGCCTTTGCGCTCGAGCAGAGGGTCGAGCGCTGCCTTCGTACAGTGCAGGGCGCCGAAGAAGTTCACGTCCATGATGCGCTTGTAGACGGATAGCTCGGTCTTCGCGAACAGACTGCGGTGGCTGATGCCGGCGTTGTTAACGAGCACGTCGATACCGCCGAAGCGGGCTTCGACCGCGCGCAGGGCCGCCGCGCACTGGTCAGGGTCTGTGACGTCGCAGCCTCGTGTCTCGGCTTCGATTCCCGCTTCCGCCAGCTCCCGTGCCAGCACCTCGCAGCCGGCAGCATCCCGGTCGAGCGCCCCGATCCGCGCACCCTCACGGCCGAAGCGGAGGCACAGCGCGCGGCCGATTCCGGAGGCGCCCCCCGTGACGATCACGATCTTGCCCTTGAACACGCGCTGCGCTGGCATGCCCCGATCCTCTCTTGGGTAGCTCGTGTCCGAGCCCCCCGGCTGCTTTCCCCGGCACGAGGTATGCGAGTAGAATAGCCTCTGAGGAGGAAAGACAGATGGCCGAGATCACCGGTGGCGAACTCCTGCTCAAGTGTCTGCACGCCGAGCGTGTGCGCCATCTCATCGCGATTCCGGACGGCACCTACAACATCGTACTCGAGGCGCTCCAGCGCCGTCGCGACGAGTTCGATTGCGACCTCATCGTGCCGCGGCACGAGGCGGCCGCCGCACACATGGCCGATGCGTACACGCGGGTCACGGGCGAGCCCGCCGTCGTGATGGCATGCGCGGGTCCGGGTGCGGCCAACCTCGTCTCCGGCGTGATCACGGCTCAGGCCGAGGGTAGCCCCGTGGTAGCGATCACAACGACCCGTCGCTCGGACATCGCCTATCCGCACACTGGCGCCATGCAGGTCGCGGAGCAGCTCGCCTATTTCAAGCCGATCGTTAAATGGAATGCCCAGGTGCGTGACTGGAGGCGGATCCCGGATCTCGTGCGCCAGGCCTTCCGCGTCGCCACCTCGGGGCGCCCCGGCCCGGTGCACCTCGATATCCCGGAGAATCTCTTGAATCAGAAAGGCGAGGAGGCGAGTGCTCCCGTCTGGGAGCGCGACGCCTATCGAGCAGGGCGCGGGTCCGTACCCGAGCCGGCCCTGATTCGTCAGGCTGCGGAGCTACTGGTAGAGGCCGAGCTCCTGAATCTGCACTGTGGCAGCGGCGCTCTGCGCTCCGGCGCCCAGGATGAGCTTCAAGCCCTGGCCGAGCATCTCGGCACTCCCGTGACCACCGGTGTCGGGGGGCGCGGCATCATCCCGGAGGACCACGAGCTCTCGATTCATCCGCTGTGCCCGGCGTCCGCCATGGTCCACCAGGGCGCCGACCTGGTGCTCGCCGTGGGAACGCGCTTCGGTGAACTCGACTTCTGGGGACGACAGCCGATGTGGGGCGAGCCGAGTGCACAGCGCGTCATCCAGATCGACGCGGACCCGAACTATGTGGGTCTCAATCGCCCGGCCGAGCTGGTGCTGATCGGGGACGCCAAGCAGACACTGGCGGAGCTGCTCGAGGCGGTGAAGGGTCTGACGGCCCAGCGCAAGCTCCACGCGCGCATGGCCGAATTCCGCGCGGTCCAGCAGGACTGGAAGCAGAAGCTCGAAGCCGACATTGCCGATGAGCAACGCTCTCCTCTGCTCACGGGCATCCTGTTCAAGATCCTCGATGAATTCTTTCCGCGCGACGCGATCATGGCCATGGACGGTGGCAACACGTGCATGTGGGCAGTGCACTATCACTTCGTGCACGCGCCGCGCACCTTGCTCTGGACGTCGAACTTCGGACATCTGGGAACCGGAGTTCCCTACGCGCTTGGTGCGAAGCTCGCCTTTCCGGAACGCCCGGTGTACGCCGTCGTCGGCGACGGCGCCTTCGGCTTCAATATGCAGGAGCTCGAGACGGCCGTGCGGCACAACCTGCCCGTGGTGATCGTGGTCGCGGTCGATGGGGCCTGGGGCATGGAGAAGACCTCCCAGAACCGTATCTTCGGCCGGGCAGGGGATTACTTTGGTTGTGAGCACGCGCCCGTACGCTACGACCAGGTGGCCCAGGCGATGGGATGTCACGGCGAGTACGTGACGACGGGAGCGGAGTTCCGCGCCGCGCTCTCATGCGCCGCTGCGTCGGGGAAGCCCGCCGTCATTCACGCGGTGGTAGATGCGGAGGCAAACGTCGACCCGCCGGGTACGGCCATATGGGCCGCGTCGCACGCCGCTACTTGAGGGGATTGGCTCGACCACGAGCGCCGAGGAATTTCTCGCGCATGCGTCCTCCCGTCTAGGAGCTGTACATCGCTTCGATTTCGGCGGCGTATTTCTCGGCGATGGGTTTGCGCTTGAGCTTCATGGTGGGTGTGAGTTCGTCGCCACCGGGCAGCCAATCGTTCGCAATGAGCGTGTACTTCTTGATCTGCTCGACGCGCGAGAGCCGAGCATTCGCGGCGTCGACGCCCTCCTGCACCACGGCCATCAAGCGCTCGTCGTGGATGAGCTGATCGATTGAGCTGGCTTCCAACCCATTGGCTTTGGCCCAGGCGAGTGAGAAGTCGGGGTCGGGCACGATGAGTGCCGTGTTGTACGATCGCCGATCCCCGATCACGCAGACCTGGCCGATGTGAGAGCTGGCCGCCTTGAGCGTGCTCTCGATGTTCGCCGGCGACATGTTCTTGCCCGCGGCGTTGATAATCAGCTCTTTCTTGCGGTCGATGATGCGGAGATAGCCATCCTCATCGATCTCGCCGATGTCTCCCGTGTGTAGCCAGCCCTCGGAATCCAGCGCCTCAGCCGTCTTCTCGGGCAGGTTGCGGTAGCCGGTCATCACGCACTCGCCGCGCATCAGCACCTCGCCATCTTGGGCGAGCTTGATCTCTACGCCAGGAGCGGGCGGCCCCACGGTTCCGAGCTTGACCCGACCCGGTGGGTTCACGGTGCCCAGGCCGGAGCTCTCCGAAAGGCCCCAGAGCTCGCCCAGCTCGATGCCCAGGGCGTGGAAGAACTCGAGCACGTCGCGAGACGTCGGCGCCGCGCCCACGTTTACCGCTACCGCCTGATCCAGACCGATAAGCGCGCGCAGCTTGGCGAAGATCTCCACGTCGGCTTTCCCCGCACGCTCGGCCAGCTCGGGCGGGATGGCTCGGCCCTCCTGCTCGAGGCGCACCTTCTCGAGGGCGGACCGAAGCGCCTGTTCCGTTCCGGAACGTTGCTCCTCGGGCAGCAGCGCCAGCTGCGCCTCGAGACCGGCCTTGAGCTTCTCCCACACCCGCGGCACGGCGAAGAACCAGTTCGGGCGCACCTGAGGCAGGTATGTGGCGAGCTCACGCGGGTCGGGACAGCAGGTGATGGTGAAGCCGAACACGATGGGCAGATAGTGGTGTGCCGCCCGCTCGGCGATGTGGGCGGCCGGCAACCACGAGATCACGCGCGCCTGATCCGGAGGCTGGACGATCTGCTCCAGCGCCCGCGCCGCGGCGATCAGGTTGCGATGCGTGAGTTGGACGCCCTTGGGCGGGCCGGTGGTGCCCGATGTATAGATGAGGGTCAGCAGGTCGTCGGGCATGACCGCGCGCCAGGCCGCCTCGGCATCGAAATCGGAAGCTGCGCCCTCGACCTGATCGAGCCGGAGCGTTCCGCTCGCGCCCTCACCGTCGATCACGATCACGTGTTCGAGCTTCGGGAGATTCTGTCTGGCTTCCAGCAGGCGATCGAGGTGCGCCAGCTCCACAAACACGATGCGGGCCGCGGCATCGTCGAGCACGAATCGGATCTGCTCTGGCGCGAGCGTCTGATAGATCGAGAACGGCGTAGCCCCCAGGGTCATGACGGCCAGATCGATCAGGTGGAACTCGGGGCGCTGGCCCAGAAGCAGTCCCACCGTCTCACCCCGCTGCAGCCCCAGCCGTGCGAGACCTCCAGCCAGGGCGTCGACACGCTCGCGCAGCTGGCCCCAGGTCAGAGACACCTCATCGTCGAGTGTGCGTACGGCCACGCGATCCGGCCACGTGGCCGCCGTGCGCCGGAACGCCTCGGCGATGGTCGATACCACAGTCGCCCCTGACTTTGCTTCTCTCATCTTTCCGCTCCCTCAGCGATCGACTTGATCGATCAGCTTCCCGTACTCCAGCAGGTGTCGTACGCCGAGGAAGCGCTCGCGCACCCGTTTATGTGCGGCTTCCCCCAGGCGCTCGGCGTAGGCGGGATCCTCGAGGAGCCGACGCAGGGATCGAGCGAAGGCCTCCCCATCCGTGGGGTTCTTGAGCAAGACCCCGCTCACACCGTCCTCGATCTGGTCCTGGATTCCGCCCACGGCACTGGCCAGCACCGGCCGCGATTTCCACATGGCCTCCGTCACGGTCAGGCCAAATCCCTCGTGCAGGCTCTTCTGGACCACCACCGTGGCATGTCTCTGCAGGGCGTTCACGATCGCCGCGTTCTCCTCCACGTCGGTCGTGGGTAGCGACGCGAGGTGGATGCGATTGCTCACCGCGTGTGGAAACGCGCGCCACGCCTCCTCGACGCTTTCGAAGATGCTTGCCGCTTCGGGATCGTCCGCTACGGCCGTCACGTTGGGTCCGGCCAGTACGAGCTCCGCGTTGCCCGGTGCGCCCCCGTTCAGCAGCGCCGCGAAGCCCCGCATCACGCCAATCGGGTCCTTGAGAGGGTCCCAGCGGGAGACCTGCACCACGAGCGGGGTGTCCCAGGTGGGAGCGCGGCCGAGCTGGATCACATCGGCTTGGCGCGATACCCGACCGGGTGTTCCGTCATCGCGCACGAAACCGTGATCCGAAGGATCGGGCGGAGGCCCTTCGACGAGGCCGACGTGGACCAGGATGCTGTGAACGGCTGCCTCGGAGAGCTCCTGGTTCTTGGGGGAGAAGGCGTCGATGCTCGGCTCGATGATGGTGGCCTTGCCGTGGTCGCAGTACTCCGGGACGTATGCGCCGCGGGAGAAGACGAAGGATGGCACATCGTCGAGGTAAGGCGCCAGGAACTTCCAGCCGCGATCCGCGTGCTCGTTGGGGGAATCGTGGCCGATGTGGCAGCGCCAGATCACGATCGCTCCGCTGCGTATGAGCCGGGGCGCGAGTCCGGCTGTCTGAGGATCGTGCAATAGGACGATATCGCGCGGACGCACCAGAGAGGCCAGCTCGAGTGCGTTCTCGCGCAAGGTCGACTCGTAGATCTCGCGCTCCCGCTCACCCAGATCCGAGTTGTCGCCCGCCGCGCCGTGCAGCGCGTGGTGCAGTCGCTTCGTGATCTGGAAAAACTCAGGGCTGCCTTTGATTACCATCCAGCGCGCATCAACGCCGACACTGCGCGCGTAACTCAAGAGCGAGCGCAGCAGCTCCGCGACGCCGCCGCCCACCGCGGTCGAGTTCACGTTCCAGAAGACCCGGCCGGCGAGCCGTTTCCGGATCGTGGCGCCGAGCTTGAGAGCCTCTCGCATCTGCTTGCGCCCGATGATGTCCTCGAAGCGCTCGAGGGGACGCGTGCCGATCTGGACCTCGGTGAGTTGCACCATGGACTGGCTTCCGATCTCTCCTGAGCTATCCGGGCTTCGTCGCCGACCCCGTGCCCTCGTGTACTGGCCGTGCACGATCGCCACGCGCCAGTGACCAGGACAGCAGCGGGGGTGTCACCAATGTGGTTACGATGACCATAAAGACAACCGCGGAGTAGACGGGAGGCGCGATCACTCTCTCGCCGGCCAGATACAGGCTGGCGCCGATGCCCGCAAAGATCAGCCCCACCTCGCCCCGCGGGATCATGCCCAGCCCCACCGCCGTCCGGTTCGCCCCGCGCTCCAGAACCCCCAGCGCGCAGGCCTGCTTGCCGATCACCGCCACGACCGTGAGCGCGACCGCGAACCCCAGAATGTCGAAGCGCGCCATCGTGGACAGGTCCACCTTGATTCCCATCAGGACGAAGAAAATCGGCACCAGGAACGAGGTCAACGGCTCGATGGCCTCCTCGAGTCTGTGCTCCCCTCGCTCCAGAAAGTCCTTGTAGTGCACCTCTTCCAGTGCGAGACCCGCGGCGAAGGCCCCGACGATCGGGGCCAGGCCGATGATCGCGGCGAAGTACGCCAGACCGAAACAGATGATGAGCGCGGTGGCGAGTAGCAGCCCGCTGCCGCGCAGCTTGGACGCGAGCTTGAACAGGCGTGGGGAGACGTAGAGTCCGACCAGGATGGCGCCGAGGAAGAACAGCAGCGCCTTGAGCAGGATCAGCCCGATCGAGCTCGGCTCGAAGCTGCCCCCGGCGTTCGCTGCGGAGATGGCTCCTGTCACCACGGCCAGGATGATCAGCCCGAGCACGTCGTCGATCACCGCTGCCCCCAGAATGATGCGTGCCTCGGGCGTACTGAGCTTACCGATGTCTCGAAGAACACGCGCCGTGATGCCGACGCTGGTCGCGCACAGTGTGGCACCGATGAAGACGTGGACCAGCACGTGGGCTTCGGGGAGGAACCACTTCGACACGAAGAAACCGAGGAAGAAAGGAGCGACGACGCCCAGTACCGCTGCAAGGGTCGCAGACAATCCGACCTTCGCCAGCTCGCGCAGCTCCGACTCGAGCCCGATCATGAAGAGCAGGAAGATGATCCCGATCTCGGCCAGGCTGTCGAGCACCACCTCGTGCCGCAGGAACTCGAAGAAATCCAAGCCGATCAGCGTGAGGTTTCCGAGCAGGATGCCGCCCACCAGCTCACCCAGGACCGCGGGCATACCCCAGGTCTCGAAGACGTGGCCCCCGAGCTTGGCGGTCAGGAGAATCAGTGAGACGCCGAGCAGGATCCGTGTCAGATCGGGGCCGTGCGACACGGCCCCCTCAGCGGCTCCGGCCACGCCCGGGGCGCCGGCTGCGAGCCACGCCACGCCGACGATCGTCAAGAGGGCGAGGATCGGGAGGCCGAGGAATGGCTTTCTCATTGGGACAGGCTAGAAAGAGCGGAGTCTTGTTGCAAAAGGGGCGCTACGCGCTTCAGCTTCTAGACGTAGGCGGCCTTGAGCAGATCGCTCTCAGTGACCAGTCCCACCAGACGGGGACCCGTGGAGCTCTCTTCCACCACCGGCAGACATGCGATGTCCCGCTCGAGCAGCTTCAGGGCCGCCTCATCGAGCGAGCTCCCGGGGGCCACGCTCGGGGGTGCGGGCAACATGGCCTCGCTGACCCGACGCGAGCGCAGGTACTCGAACGCTTCGCTGCGGGAGCGCAGTAACAGGGCCATGAGCCAGGCCTCCAGCATGGGGCGTTGAGGCAGGAGCCCGAGCAGGATGCCGTCCTTGGCCACGAGGAGCTGACGTAGCCGGGCGAGCTGCATGGCGCGGTCGGCCTCGAGCAGATTGTCCTCGGGGGCGCTGGTGACGAAATTGCTCCGCATCAGCTCGCCCACCGTGGGCTGGACGGATCGCGGAAGACTCATCGCCTCAAAGCAATGCATAGCGCGTGCCATCCCGGCGGCTGTCCACGGCGCCGGACACGCGGAAAGTCCCCGAGAATGCGACGTTTCGACACACTGAAGTGCGGCCGGATGCCACCCCGTCGCCTCCAGCCCCGGGGGTACGCTGAGCGCTACGTGCTCTACCTCTTCCCCCCGCCCACCGCCTTAAAGATGGGCAGATTCGCCTCGGTCGACACGTAGATCACGTTGGGATTCTCATTCAATGTCTGGATCCAGAGATACTGCAGGTAAGAGTCCGAGAGCGTCTCGCGGATGATGCGTTGGGCCTGCGCGGCGCCCTCGGCGCGCGCCACCTCGATCTCGGCTTCCTTCTTCGCTTGCTCCAGCTCGAACTGCTTCTGCTGGACCCGCTGCTCCGCTGTGAGCTTGGCCTCGATACTCTCCTTGAAGCGCGTGGGAAGCTTCACGTCCCGTAGCAGCACGTCCACCACCAGGATCCCGCGGGGCTCCAGGTTCTCGCTCAGGAACCCGTGGATCTTGGCGGCGATCTGCTTGCGGCCCGACTCGGTGTAGATGCCCTTCACGGGATAGCCCGCGACCACGTCGCGCAGTGAGTTACGGAAGTAGGGCACGATCAGGCGGTTCACGTAGTCGATGCCTACGGTCTTGCGAAGCGAGGGAGCCTTGTCGGGCATTACCTGGAAGAGCAGCGAGGTGTCGAGCCCGACGATCAAGCCCTCGGAGGAGGGCACGGTCGCCGACTCCTTGAGCTCCTGCAGCTTGACGTTCCAGCGCTCGATCTGACGGACCACCGGAACCACGATGGCGACGCCCTGCGGAACCAGCTCGTCACTGATCTTGCCGAAGCTTTTCGACACCCCCACCTCGCCATCCTCGATCACGACGCAAGCCGTACCGAGCAGAGCGAGGCAGATGATGAGTGTTGCCGAGGTCAGACGATTCATGGTTCCCCTCCTATCCCCTGTGTGCGTTCGATCCCAACACAGAAGGATAGGGCAGGGGACGTACCCGCGCTCAGCGATTTCGGCAGGCGAGGGAGCTCGGCGTCACGCGAGGGCAGGCGAAGGCCCCGGTCACACCGCCGGCGAGTGGTGCGCAGGCATTGCGTTGAGCCGCGCTGCGGGCCTCGTCGCGAGTCGCCCCCCGGGCCTTACCGCAGCCACTACGGCCCTCGAAGCGGACGCAGACCTCGCACTCGACCTGCGTGTAGGAACCGACTCCGGACCAGACCCAGGCGCCGAAGAATGCGATCCCGAGGATCGTCGCGATGGCTCCGGTTTTGCGGCTCAAGCTTCCGTGTCCGACTCGGCTCGCAGGCGGGTGCTATGACCCCGGCTGGTGGTAGGGGTTGGTTCCCGAGGCATGGTCGGTCGTGTCGAGAACCTCGCGGATCTCGGGGATCTCCTGCTTGAGCGTCTCCTCGATCCCCTGCTTCAGGGTGACGTCGGCCATCCCGCAGCCCTGGCAGCCGCCGCCCAGCCGCAGGTAGACCCGACCGTCCCGGACATCCATCAGTGTGACCTGGCCTCCATGGGCCGCGATGCCTGGCTTGATCCGCTCTTCCAGCAGCTGGTGTACCCGCACCGCGAGCGGATCGTTCAGCAGAGGCGGCTTGTTGGGATTGTCGAACTTGAAGCCGGCTCCCTCGACGCTTTCGATGTAGTCCAGCGACGCTCCCGAGATCAGGGGAACGCTCTCCTCATCGATGTAGAAGAGAACTCCCTCCGACTCGAGTGTTTGGTCCCGGGCGTCCTTCTCGTGCGCGGGAACGAAGCGCATCGCGTACTGGAAGGCCGCGGGGCCGTCCTCCTGCACACCCACCCGGATCGCCATGCCGCGGGTCTCATCGGACTCCTGGAGCTGCTTGATCTTCTCGATGGCTGCCGCGCTGGGCGTGAGAATGGGCTGATCCATGGTCCCCTCCAAACTAGTCTAGGGAGCGTCCTCGTACCAGGCTCAGCTCACGGGCGCGCGCAGGGTGACGAACTCCTCCGCCGTGGTCGGGTGAATGCCGATCGTGGCATCGAACTGGGCTTTGCTGGCGCGGGCCTTGATGGCGATCGCGATCCCCTGGATGATCTCAGCGGCGTCGGACCCGACCATATGCGCCCCTAGGACTCGATCGCTGGCGCGGTCCACGATGAGCTTCATCATCGTGGTCTCTTCCTGTCCGGTGAGCGTATGCTTGAGCGGTCGGAACTCGCTCCGGTAGATCTCCACCTCGGCGTACCGCTCGCGCGCTTTGGCTTCGGTCAGGCCCACGGCTCCGATCTGTGGCTGGCTGAATACGGCCGAGGGCACGTCTTCGTGATCGGGCTTGGTGGGTCGCTTCTCGAACAGCGTGGCCGCGAGCGCCATCCCCTCGTGGATCGCGACCGGTGTCAGATTGATGCGATCGGTGACATCGCCGATCGCCCAGATGCTGGGTACGTTCGAGCGCGAATAGGCATCCACGATGATCGCGCCCTTGGGATCGAGCTCGACGCCGGCCTCTACGAGGCCGAGATCGCGCGTGTTGGGGGTACGCCCGGTGGCGTACATGATCTGGTCGGCCTCGAGCGCGCTGCCGTCACTCAGCGTTGCCACTACACCCGAATCGGTGCGCTCGATTCTCTCGACGTTGACCTGGAAGCGCAGGTCGATCCCCTTCTTACGCATCTCACTGGCCAAAGTCTTGCGCACGTCGTCGTCGAAACCGCGCAGGAAGAGCCGTCCCCGATACAGCTGTGTCGTCTCGACCCCCATCCCGTGGAAGATTCCCGCAAACTCCACACCGATATAGCCGCCGCCGACGATGATCACGCGCTGGGGCAGCTCCTTCAGCTGGAAGGCTTCGTTCGAGGTGATGGCATACTCGATGCCCGGAATGCGTGGAAGGCTGGGCCAGCTTCCCGTGGCCACCAGGATGTGCCGTGTGCTGAAGCGACGTTCGCCCACGGCCACCGTGTGCGGGTCGATGATGCGGGCACGCGCATCGATCCGCTGCACGCCGGCGCCATCGAGGAGCTCGCGGTAGATGCCGTTCAGTCGAGTGATTTCGCGGTTCTTGTTCTCGATCAGCCTGGGCCAGCTAAAGCTCCGCTCGCCCACGCTCCAGCCGTAGGCCTCGGCGTCGGTGAAGTCCTCGCCATAGTGTGAGGCATAGACCAGCAGCTTCTTCGGAATGCAGCCCACGTTCACGCAGGTGCCACCCAGGTAGCGTTCCTCGGCTATGGCGACGCGCGCACCCAGGCCCGCGGCCACGCGGCTGGCGCGCACGCCACCGGAGCCCGCGCCGATGCTGAAGAGGTCGTATTCGTGTTCAGGCATTTTCGGGTGCTCCTGCTCTCGACCGGGATTGGATGCCCGCGGGGGTGCACAGGGTTCGCAGCGCACGCTCGACCCCCAGTGCGAATATTGACTAATCAGTATAGTTTGGCTACCGGCCTTGTCATGGGTTCTTCTCCTGGCTGCGGAAGCGGTCTCGCGGGCGGCCATGGCCATACCCGGTAGCTGGGGGACGGCGCCTGCCGAACGCCGTCTCGAGTTTCCCTGTGATCGCCACGTTGTGGAGTCGGCCGCTGCCTACTATCGCGGCGTTGACATCGAGGCATCCTCGGCGCTGGTCTTTCGCTGGCTTTGCCGCCCGAGAACGCGCTAGGTGAGGTGATGTGTGGCTGAGCTACCTGATCCTTCCGCTGAGCGCGACAAACAGCCGCCTGCTGGTAAAGCTAAGGGTTCGGTACACCCGCGGCGTCCCGGGTCGACTCATGCGACTCGTGCTGCCCTGGGGCGACTGGATCATGATGCGGCGACAGCTTCTCAACTTTAGGCGTCTGGCGCAGAGATCCCAGCAAGCTCACTGAGATTCAGTCGGGAGCGCACGATGTCTTCGCAAGGGACCGAGTGACGATGGCGACTGCCTCGCTCGGATTCCGATTTGCGGGGTATTCGTTGTATCGCGCAGCTCAAGAGCAACTGAGTAGAAGACGATTATTCCTCCTAGAAACCTAGTAGGTCTGTCGGATTTCGGAGTTAGTTGCTGCTGTTGGCGCAGTCCGTCACGAAGGACGCGGTGCTCTCATTGTTTAAGCGAAAGCCCAAGACGGGTGGCATTACCGGCGTGTGTGTGGATGAGACCGGATTTTCTCTGGCCCATGTGGTCCGGGACGCCGCCGGTACGCCCCAGCTCGAGCTGGCCTTGCACGAAGCTTGTCCGATTCCGGGCGACACGAGTCGCGCCCTGGCGGCTGCTGTCCGCAAGCACGGGCTGCAGGGCTCTCCCTGCGTGGGTCTGCTGAAGCCGGATGCCTACAGCCTGCGTCAGATCGACGCGCCCCCGGTCTCGGACGATGAGGTGCGCGACGCGGCGCGCTGGAGCGTCAAGGATCTGATCGACTTCCCGGCCGAGGACGCGGTGATCGATGTATTCGACGTACCCGCGAGCTCGTCCAGTCGCGAGAAGCGGATCTACGTGGTGGCCACACCCAAAGCCGTGGTTCAGGAGGCGGTCGATCTCATCGAAGGCAGTGGGCTGGCGTTGACGGCGATCGAGATCAGCGAGCTCGCTCTTCGCAACGTGGCCATGCTGCTACCTGAGAACGAACGCGGGATGGCACTGATATACCTGAGTGACAACTCCGGCGTGCTGACCATCACCCAGGGTGACTCGCTGTATCTGGCGCGTCGTCTCCACTCCGAGCTCGATGTGCTCACGGAGGGTGGATCGCACGAGTCCGTCTTCGAGAAGCCAGAGCTGAGCGACGAAGCCGAGCAGCTGGTCAAGAGTCTGTTGCTCGAGACCCAGCGCTCACTCGACTACTACGAGCACCAGCTTGAGCAAGGGGCGGTGTCCGCACTCGTCCTGTTTCCGACCGAAGTCCCGCTGTCCGGTCTGCGTAGCTACCTCGCACAGAATCTGTCTGTCGAGGTGAGCGTACTGGAACTGAACGGAATCTTGAAATCCAAGGAGAGTCTCCCGCACTGGCTTCAGGCGCGTTGCCTGACGACCATCGGCGCAGCTCTCCGGGTTAGCAGCGAAAACGCGTAATGCAGCAAGTCAACCTATTTCAGACGAGCTTTCACCGCGAGAGGAGCTGGCTCTCTTCTTCGGGGATCCTGATGGCGACCGGTGCATTTGCAGCGGTATTGCTGTTGCTGCTCGGCCAGTCGGTGGTGTCGACCTGGCTCAAGCAGCGTGAGGTAGCCAGCCTGACGGCGCAGAAGTCCGAGCAGGTAACGCGCTTGAAGGAACTGAAGTCGCAGGCCGCGGATCCGGGTGAGGGGCAGGTTCTCGAGAGCGAGATCGAGAGGCTCGGGCACGTCCTGCGCGCCAGAGAGCGTCTCGCCGAGGTGCTTTCACCCGGCATGGTGGGCAATACGGAGGGTTTCTCGCCCCTGATGGTGGCCCTTGCGCGCCAGCGCATCAATGGGGTCTGGCTACGCGAGATCAAAATTGCGGATGGTGGTCACTATCTCTCGCTGATCGGCAGCACGCTCAATTCCGCGGCCGTACCCGATCTCCTCGAGATGCTGAGTGAGGAGCCTTCGTTCGCGGGTCGCGAGTTCCACGACTTTCGACTCGAGCAGTCCAAGTCCGGAGCACCGGCGGTGGATTTCTCGCTCAGCACTCAGCGAGCAGACTCATGAACGAGAAACTGCGCGAGCTTCAGGAACAGATGCGAGCCGCCCAGCGCTGGGTCGACGATCAGCCCGAACGCCAGCGGTTGCTCCTCCTGGTCGCAGCCTTCTGCATCCTTTTCATTCTCTGGGACGCCGTCCTGATGCGTTCTGCGAAGAATCGCGACGAGCAGGGCACGGCCGATATCGAGATGCTCGAGAAGCAGGTCGAGGCCCTCGAGCTCGAGGCTGGAGCCCTGGTGAAGCGGCTCGCAGCCGATCCCAATGTGGAACGTCGCAAGCGCAAGGCCGAGCTCGAGCGCCGAATCGCGAATATGAACTTGGATCTCAGCACACAGACGGCCGACCTGATACCGCCCGCCGAGATGGTGAGTGTGCTGAAGGAGCTGCTCGGGCGGGATACGACGCTTACGCTGATCAGACTGGAGAGCCTGGCAGCCGAGCCACTGATCGCGGTCAGCGAGGAAGAGGACGAGCGCGAGAGCGGGACGATCCCGATCTACAAGCACGGGCTCGTGATGGAGCTCATGGGCGATTACCTCAGCGCCATGCGTTATCTGCAGGCGGTCGAGGCCCTGCCCTGGAACTTCCTGTGGGACAGCTTTGAGTACGTGGTCCAGGAGTATCCGTCTGGACGTCTCGTGCTGAAGGTCCTGTCGCTCAGCACCGAGGAGAGCTGGATCGGTGTGTAAGGGGGTTCTCACGCTGACACTTGTCGCCAGCTTGGGTGGTGCACACGCGGCACGCGCCGAGCTCGGAGATCCCACGCGACCCCCGCAAATGTCGGTCGCATCATTCGAAACGCCCATCACCGCGGCCGGCGCCCCCATCCGGGTGAGCTCGATCCTCATCTCTCCGAGCCGCCAGCTTGCCGTCATAAACGGTGAGCGCGTGAAGGCCGGCGACATGGTCGGGGACGCGCGTGTGCTGGAGATCCTCCCCTACGCGGTCTGGCTCGAGACCGATGAGGGGGACCTCGAAGTCCGCATCAGCGCACAGCCGGTGAAGGTTGCGGTCAGCGACAACTCGGGTGACGCGAAGTGAGCCGAGTACGCCATCCGCTGATCAGCTTCGCGATCGCTCTGGCTATGGCCATCGGTCCCGGGTGCGGAACGATCGATAAGCTAAAACCAAGCGCTGCCCAGGTGAGTCCGGAACCCGATGCACTCAATCGTGCCATGACGGAGAGCGTGGAGATTGCGAAGCAGG
>Ga0255049_10000473_pt1 | contig 24927 bp, 24 predicted proteins | sample JV7_2_3_MG_FD_183615 | JGI IMG/M metagenome (GOLD analysis project Ga0255049, IMG submission 183615) | Seawater microbial communities from Jervis Inlet, British Columbia, Canada - JV7_2_3 | ecosystem: Environmental > Aquatic > Marine > Inlet | place: Canada: British Columbia | collected 2016-10-06
CAATACAAGAAGCCAACAAGGCAGCGGGGCAGCTCCTCGGCTGCGAACCCGAGACGCTCGTCGGCGTTGACATCAACTCTTTGCTCACAGCCGACGATCGGCGCAGCGCGAGCAGACAGGAAGACTGGCGCCCCCAGGAAGCCGTCGTTCGGCACAGCGATGGTGCCTTGGTTTCTGTGTCCTATACGAAGTCGGCCGTGCCGGACGAAGCCGGCAACCTGCTCTCGCATATTTACGCCGTCCAGAACATTGACGAGCGCAAGCAGGCCGAAAAGCGTATCCGCTACCTGGCAAGGGTCGACGCGCTCACCAAGATGGCGAACCGGATGCAGTTCCAGCATCTGCTGCAGCAGGCAATCGCGCGCGCCAAACGTGATGACAACTATCTCGCGATTCTGTACCTGGACGTCGATCGGTTCAAAGATATTAATGACACGTTTGGACACTCGGCCGGTGATACCAGTCTTGAGATCTTTGCGCGACGCATTACCGATGTGCTTCCGGATAAATCCGTTCCCGGCCGCCTGGCCGGAGACGAATTCTGCGTATTGCTCAAGACGTCATCGCAAATGGATACGCTCGTGGCAAAAGTCAATGCGATCGGAAAGGAACTGCTGCATTCCGTCGGCCGGCCTTTTGAAGTTCAGGGCGAAGAGATATTCATGAGCACGAGCATCGGTTCAGCGATCTATCCCCGTGACGGGGAGAACGTCGTCGACTTGTTACGCAATGCCGATGCTGCGCTCTATCAGGCAAAAGAGGCTGGCGGAAACTGCATTGAGTTTTTTGGCGCGCACGTGGCAACGGCCGGTGAGGAACGGCTGATGCTAAAAAGCAAGCTTCGCCGGGCTTTCGAACGAGAAGAACTTAGACTCGACTACCAGCCCAAGTACCGGCTCAGCGATGGGCGCATCGCCGGCGTCGAAGCCCTGATCCGCTGGGATCTTCCCGAGCGCGGGATCGTACTCCCTTCCGACTTCATACCGATAGCAGAAGAAAGCAACCTGATTCTGCAGCTCGGTGAATGGGTGCTTGATCGTGTCTGCGGTGACTTCAGAGAATGGCAGCGTGTCATGCCATCACCCTGTCGCGTGTCAATCAACCTGTCGCTGCGGCAGCTGCAACAGCAGCGCTTCCTGGACGGTTTCCAGAAGACGTTTCGCCGGCACAGCGTATCGCCGACCTGTTTTGAGCTAGAAATTACCGAGACGACTCTGATGCAGGATGTCGGACGAACGATCAAGATTCTCGATGCGCTCTATGGCATGGGCCTGCACCTCGCAATCGACGATTTCGGCACGGGCTACTCCTCGCTCAGCGCATTGCAGCAGTTTCCGATAAGCACGCTGAAGATCGATCGCTCTTTTGTCCGGGACATCGGTATCGACAAGGACAACGCCGCCATCGTCAGGACTATCATCCAGATGGCCCGAAGCCTGAAGCTCGACGTAGTCGGAGAAGGTGTCGAGAATCAGGACCAGCTCGATTTTCTGCAGACGACAGGTTGCGATATAGTCCAGGGGCATCTTTTCGGCGACCCGATGCCTGCCGCCGACTTTTGCGATCTGCTCATCGCCGACGCGGAAGGCAGCGGAAGCTATCGGGCGCTTTTCGCTTGAATTGGCAGCAAGGACATCTTGATGAAAACTCCCGCAAGTTATCTCGTCATCGTGGCCTGTCTTTTCACATCAGCCGCGTACGGTGCGTGCGAAATGCCGACGCTCGTGGCCTCGATCCCCGATGGTGCCTCAGCAACGGAAGAGGAGCTTCTGGCGGTTCAGGCTGAAGTCCAGGCTTATGTTGCGGCGATGGACGAATATATCGCCTGTGAGAACGAGGAAATGACGGCCAATGGAGACAATGCGACCACGGATTACCTTTATCGGATGAGTGCCCGCATCGAGTCTGCTCGCAATGAAGTCGATGTGGTCGCATCCGATTTCAACGATCAGGTGAACGCGTTTCGGGCCGCAGGACCGGCAACCAATAACACCAGATAGCCCCGTGGCGATCAGGCCAAATTTTTGCGCTCTTCGCCACAACCGGGCCTGCACGGGCCTGCCGCATGCTAGAATTTTTGAGCCGCAGCAAATTCTTACTGAAACTCGAAGCGAACTTACGGCCAATGACCAACTCAACTCCCTTGCGTGTCGCCATCACTGGTGCAGCCGGACAAATCGGCTACCAGCTTGCCTTCAGAATTGCCTCCGGGCAGCTCTTCGGCCCAGACCAACCCCTCGTGCTGCAATTGCTCGAAATTCCTCAGGCCATGGATGCACTCAATGGGGTTGCACTGGAGCTGGAGGACTGCGCGTTTGATAGCCTGCACGGCGTCGTGACAGCGGATGACGCTGCAACCGGCTTTCGGGATGCTGATGTGGCTTTACTGGTCGGAGCACGGCCGCGCGGGCCAGGCATGGAACGAAAGGACCTGCTGCTCGCGAACGCCCAGATCTTTTCAGCTCAGGGGCAAGCACTGAATGAAACAGCAAGCCGCAACGTCAAGGTGCTTGTCGTCGGCAATCCCGCCAATACCAACGCCCTGATCGCCCGGGAAAACGCCCCCGACATCGACCCGGGAAGCTTCACCGCAATGACGCGGCTCGATCACAACCGTGCCAGGGCAATGCTCGCTTCGAAGACAGGATCCCATGTCAGCGATGTGGCTGGAATCACTATTTGGGGCAACCACTCAGCCACTCAGGTGCCAGATCTCGCACACGCCACCGTGCGCGGTGAGCCGGCGCTGAATCTGGTCTCGCCGGACTGGGTCACAGACAAATTCGTTCCCGACGTGCAACAGCGGGGAGCTGCGATCATCAAGGCGCGCGGCGCATCGTCGGCGGCGTCGGCCGCCTCGGCTGCCATCGACCATGTCCGCGACTGGATGCTCGGCAGCCCTGAAGGGGAATGGGTCAGCATGGCGGTCAGCTCGGACGGCAGCTACGGCTATGACGAAGGGATCATCTACTCGTATCCCGTAACCTGCAAAGACGGCAGCTATAGCATCGTCCAGGACCTGAAAATTGACGACGACTGTCGCAGCCGCATGAATGTGAGCCACCAGGAATTACTCGAGGAACGTTCCGGCGTCGCTGAATTGCTCTAGCTGGCATCAGGGCTCTGTGTGCGCCGACATAAATAGTTTATGAGCATCTTGTTATGGCTAGTGGTGCTGATCGGTGCGCCGATCGCGCTCGATTATCGGAAGACGCCGCTGCGGCACGCGACTGTAGCCCTGTTCGTGCTGCTCCTGATCTACACACTGCTCGGCGGCGGCGCGGCCTGGTGGAAGCTCTTACTCTGGATCGGTTTCGTTCCGGTCGCCGCGATGAATCTGGTCGAAACGCGCCGCAACCTGGTGACCCGACCGCTGCTTGAAGCCTTTCGGCGGATGGTACCTCGTATCTCTCAGACCGAACGCGATGCGCTGGAGGCGGGCAACGTCTGGTGGGAAGGAGAAATCTTTAGTGGTCACCCGGACTGGGAAAAACTCCTGAGATTGCCGCCGCCCGTACTCAGCGACGAAGAACAGGCCTTTCTGGACGGCCCAACGGACGAGTTCTGCCGCATGCTCGACGATTGGGAAATCACGCACGTTCTCGCCGATCTTCCCGAGAAGGCCTGGGAGTTCATAAAGCGAAAGGGCTTTTTCGCGCTGATTATTCCCAAGAAATACGGTGGACTCGAATTTTCGCCGCTGGCCTGTGCGCAGGTTCTGCAGAAGATCGCATCGCGAAGCTCCACCGCCGCTTCCATAGTCGGCGTTCCAAACTCACTCGGTCCGGCAGAACTGCTGATGCATTACGGCACCGAAGAACAGCGCGAGCAATGGCTGCCGGGACTCGCCAGCGGTGACGAGATCCCGTGTTTTGCTCTGACGTCCCCGCGTGTCGGCTCCGATGCAACCGCGATCACCGATACCGGAGTCGTTTGCCGTGGCGAATACGAGGGAACAGAGATTGTCGGAATCCGGCTGAACTGGGACAAGCGCTACATCACACTGGCACCGATCGCAACGGTCGTTGGTCTCGCCTTTAAGCTCTACGATCCAGACCATCTGATCGGCGACCGTGACGAGTACGGCATCACAGCGGCTTTAATCCCGGCAACACTTCCTGGCATCGAAATCGGGCGGCGCCACTTCCCCATCAATATTCCGTTCCAGAATGGCCCAACGCGCGGCAAGGACGTCTTCGTCCCCCTCGACAGCATCATCGGCGGCCCGAAGATGGCTGGCCTGGGATGGCGCATGCTCGTGCAGCAGCTCTCAGTCGGACGCAGTATCGTGCTCCCGAGCAATGCACTTGGCGGGTCGATGGCGGCGGTTTTCGCAACCGGAGCCTACGCCAGAATTCGGCGCCAGTTCGGCCTGCCGATCGGCAAGTTTCATGGCGTTAGTCAGGCGCTGGCGCGCATGGCCGGCTACGTCTACACAATGACAGCGGCATCAAGAGTCACTTGCGCGGCACTCAATGCCGGCGAGAGACCGGCTGTGCCGTCGGCAATCCTCAAGTATCACATCACAGAAATGGCCCGGGACGTGGCCAACGACGCAATGGACGTGCATGGAGGCAAAGCCATCATGCTGGGGCCGAAGAATTATCTCGCGCGGAACTATGAGTCAACGCCCATAGCCATCACCGTCGAGGGAGCCAACATCCTGACAAGAAGCCTGATCATTTACGGACAGGGTGCGATTCGCTGTCATCCTTATGTGCTCGCGGAAATCGAAACGGTCACTAGCGAGGACAGTACTCAGGCGCTCGAGGATTTCGACCGGCTGCTGTTCGGGCACATTGGTTATTGCCTGAGCAATGCAGCACGTGCTTTTGTTCAGGCGCTCACGTTTTCCCGCCTCACCGACGTACCGGTCACCGGACCGACACGGCACTATTATCAGCACATCTCTCGTTTTAGCGCAGCGTTCTCGCTGGCTTCGGACGCTGCAATGCTGACGCTGGGCGATCAGCTCAAGCGACAGGAACTCCTGTCAGCGAGGCTCGGTGATGTCTTAAGCTATCTCTATATGGCTTCCATGGTCCTGAAACATTACCGGGATCAGGGCGAACCCGTGGATGACCTGCCACTCGTTGAGTGGTCCTGCCGCATACTGCTCTATCGCGCTCAGGAACAGTTACATTCACTTCTCAAAAACCTTCCGAATCGACCCGTCGCTCTTCTCCTGCGTGTGCTGATATTTCCTCGCGGTCGGACATTCTCATCCCCTTCAGATGCGCTGGGCCGGAAGATCGTCGAGTCGATCATCAATCCGACACCGACAAGAAAGCGCCTCGCATCGTGCACCTACCTCACGCCTGAGCCGAGCAATCACCTCGCGTTGCTGCAGGAAGCGCTCGAGGTCGCCGACGTTATAAAGCCGCTCGAGCGCCGCGTCTTTGATGCCAGACGCCGCGGCGAAATCAAGAGCGAGGACACCCCGGGACAGATTGAGGAGGCCGAGCAGCTCGGTGTGCTGACAGCTGAAGAAGCCGAAACCATACGCAAGTTCGATGCCAAGGTCATGGAGTTGATCGCTGTCGATGATTTCGATCCTGCCGAACTGAGCCGAAAGGACCTCAAAGCCAAGGCGACGAGAAAGAAAGCCCGTAAGAAGTCCGGCACCGGCAAGAAGAAGAAACCCAAAGTCGACGACACGTAAATAGAGGCAACCACCATGTTGATTCGCCTGATAACCGTTTCTTGCCTGTTGCTGGCAGCCGCCTGCGGTCAGAATCCGGCTCAAGAAGCGCCTGCCGACGAAGCGGCAGCCCCTGAACAAGCCGCCCAACAGCCGGCAGCGACACCGGTGCGCAGGCCTTCGCCGCCAGGGGCCGTCGCCTACATTATCTCGCCCCCCGACGGCGCGACTGTCCAGAACCCGGTTCGCGTACTGTTCGGTCTCAGAGGGGCGGGCATCGTGCCGGCGGGCATCGAACGGGAGGGTGCCGGGCATCATCATCTCCTGATCGACGCTGCACTGCCGGATCTCAACCGCGCAATTCCGTCAGATGAAAATCATCGGCACTTTGGTGCGGGTCAGACAGAAGTAGAAATCGAACTGGCTCCCGGATCGCATCGCTTGCAGCTGTTGCTCGGCGACGAGCGGCATATCCCGCACGAACCGCCGATCCTGTCCGAGCCGATCACGGTCGAGGTGCACTGAGATCTGGAGCCCGTGAGAAATCACGGATGGGGCGATGTATACAGAGCATTTCGGTCTTAATGAGAAACCGTTCTCGATTAGTCCTGATCCCCGCTATCTCTATCTGAGTCAGCGGCATGCCGACGCGCTCGCGCACCTGCTTTACGGCATCTCGGAAAGTGGCGGGTTTATTCAGCTGACCGGCGAAGTCGGCACCGGTAAGACCACGCTGATTCGCAGTCTCCTGGAGCAGCTTCCGGACAAAACCGAGATCGCTCTGATACTGAACCCGAAGCTGATAACCAAGGAGTTTCTGCAGTCGATATGTCACGAGCTCAGAGTACCGATCGCAACCCGAGACACCGCAAAGATTCTGATCGACAAACTCAATGCCAAACTGCTCGAGCTGCATGCAGAGAATTGCCGGGTCGTCCTGATCGTCGACGACGCTCAGACGATGAGCCCGCAGCTGCTTGAGCAGGTCCGGTTACTGACCAACCTCGAAACGGATAAGCAGAAGCTGTTACAGATCATTCTGATCGGCCAACCGGAGCTCAGAGAGATGCTCGGACGCCCGGACATGCGCCAGATCGCTCAGCGTATTACTGGCCGCTACCATCTTGAGCCGATCAACGCCCCTGACACGGCGGTTTACGTATCGCACCGCATAAAGGTCGCCGGCGGTCACCCTGGGATCTTCAGCAAGCGCGCGATTCGAAAGCTCTATCGCCTGTCGCGCGGCGTGCCACGGCTAATCAACATCATCGCCGATCGTGCACTGCTTGCAGCCTATACTCGCGATGACAGCCGAATTGGAGCCAGACTCGTCCGCAAAGCGGCCGACGAGGTATTCGGCCGATCGCGCATCCTCCGCTGGTGGCCCTGGGCTGCAACCCTCGCGGGTCTCGCACTTCTGCTGTGGGCCACGGCGGCCCAGGAAGCTGGCGGGTCGAATGAGACCCTGGATCTCGCCCGCGCCGATGCCGGACTCGCGGCGGTCGCCGATCTGAATGGCGTTGCGCCGAAACCGGGTGTCCACTGACATGTCATTTATTCTCGATGCATTGAGAAAATCGGAACGTGAACGCCAGCGAGAGACGGTGGCAAACCCGTCTCACGCGCCGCTCGCTACAGGCAGGCATCGGATACCGGTCTGGACCTGGCTCCTGATTAGCCTACTGTCGCTTACGCTAATCGCACTGGCAGCCGCCTTCTGGCGCAGTGATCAGGGCACATTGCCTGCAACGACACTAATCGAACGGCCGGCGGTGATCGCCGATAGCCCACCGCAGGAAGATCAGCCGGCCTTGGATTCTGAGCCCGCGATCGACACGCCGCCACGCCTCCGGCCCATCGGCGAGCTCGCAAATTTTGATCCGAGCCTGCCAGCCCTGAGGCTTGAGCTCTTGGCATACAACAACAGGGATCCAGCCAGCGGCTCTGCCTGGATAAACGGTCGCCGCTATTTGGTCGGGGAAAAGGTCGCTAACGGTCCAGAGCTCATCGAAGTGCGCTCCGACAGCGTCGTGCTTTCATTCGCTGGCGAGCAGTTCTTATTGACGACGCGGTAAGCGGCTGACACACAGCACGCGACTTCGCCACCGGATGGCGAACCATTCATGCTCTGATACCGACACCGCGTTTCAACAGAATCATAGCGAGAACAAATAGTCCTGCTACTGCAATAAGGACGACTGTATAAGCCACAGACAACGGAATATCCGAGCGCCCAAGCATGCCGTAGCGAAAGGCATTAACCATGTAGAGAATAGGATTGACCAGCGCGATCTTTTGCCAAACGGATGACAGTAGCGCAGTCGAGAAGAAGACCCCGCCGAGATAGGTCAAAGGCGTAAGAACGAATGTCGGGATGATCGAAATGTCGTCGAAGGTCCTGGCAAAAAGAGCGTTCAAGAGACCAGCAAGCGAGAACGCGATCGAAGTCAACACGATGATCGACAGCGTCACGAACGGGTGGACAATCGTTAAGTCGGCAAAGAACAGCGCCACGATTGTCACGAGGCCCGCGACCATCAATCCACGGAACACCCCGCCCGCAACGTAACCGATGACGATCGTCGCGTAAGACATCGGCGAAACGAGCATCTCCTCGAGATGCAACTGCATCTTGCCAGAAAAGAACGACGAGACGACGTTGCCGAAAGAGTTCGAGATCACTGCCATCATGATCAGGCCGGGCGCAATGAAAGTTGTGTATGGCACGCCGTCCATCTCGCCGATACGCCGTCCGATCAGGCTGCCAAAGATAACGAAGTAAAGAGTCATCGTGATCACCGGCGGGACCATGGTCTGCAGCCAAATTCTCATGGTCCGTCGTACTTCCCGCCTGACGATCGTCGCAAGACCGACGAGATTGACGCGAAGCAGCGAGGGCAAAGTCTTAGGCGACGGATTCAATCGGTGCCTCCGTCGCGACCATCGCCGACGAGCCGGATGAAGAGTTCTTCGAGGCGATTCGATTTAGTCCGCATGCTGACAATCTTGATCGACTGCGCAGTCAACACCGAGAAAAGATCATTGAGTCCCTGACCGCTAACGACCTCGACTTCGATCTCCGTATCGCTGCGCTTGCGGACGGTATAGCCCGGCACTTGAGGAACAGTTGTCGGCGCTTCGCTCAGACTGAGGACGAAGACTTCCGTCTGCAACTCGCGAACAATATTCTCCATCCGATCGTGTTTGACGATGCGCCCTTCGTCGATAATCGCCACATGACGACACAGGCTCTCGGCCTCCTCGAGATAGTGCGTTGTCAGAATGATTGTGACACCGGCTGCATTGATGTCACGCAGGAACCGCCACATCGATCGTCTGATTTCGATGTCGACGCCGGCAGTCGGCTCGTCGAGTATCAGAAGCTTTGGCTCATGAACGAGCGCGCGAGCGACCATGAGGCGCCGCTTCATGCCACCAGACAAATTGCGCGCGATGTCGTCGCGCCTCTCCCAAAGGTGCAGCTGCTTCAGGTACCTTTCGGCTCTTTGCCGCGCCACTTTCAGTGGCACGCCGTAATAGCCGGCCTGATTGACGAGCGTGTTGAAATTACGCTCGAACATATTCAGGTTCACCTCCTGCGGCACCACACCGATGCAGGCTCTGACCGACTCGCTTTGTGAGTCGAGATCGTACCCAAACGCCTTCACGCTGCCGCTGGTCTTGTTGACCAGAGAAGTGATGATGCCGATCGCTGTCGTTTTGCCGGCGCCGTTGGGGCCGAGCAGGGCGAAGAAGTCACCTTCCGTCACTTCAAGATCGATTCCCTTCAGTGCCTCGACACCGTTGGGGTAGCGTTTGACGAGACTGTGGATCGCAAGCGCATGCATTGAGCGGCTCAGCCTTGGGTGCAAGAAGCGGGTCGGTATTGTATCGACAGATCGCGCATGGCAGAGGTTCGCAATCAGGCCATGCTACGCACCGGTTGAAGCAGGAATTCAGGCTGAAAGCCAATCAGGAGCAGGCGACGCCGATATTCCGGCCTGGCCTCTGTCAGCAGCTCATGCCAGATCCAGTCGAGATCGTCGAACGCGGCGCGCACGACGTCATCGGCGAGTGACATCGCAACAATCTCGTCCACCTCCGCCGCTCTCAAGCGGCTCACGTCGTCGTCATTGAACCGCAGCAGCAGTCTCGCCGAATAACCGCTCATTCGGCACAGGCTTCGGGCGCTATGCAATAAAACGAGCTGCAGTACGCGCTCTCCCGAACCGCGCGAAGGCACGACCGGGCCCGTAACGGCGCTGGTAGTGGTCGGCAGGCAAAGGCGAAACAGCGCCCGCGGAAAGCTGGCAGCACGATCAATCTGTTGCGGTGATGCGTCCCGCAACAGGTCGGCAGCGCCGGACGCCAGCCCGAATCGGTCGGTTGCAACAGTCGGTCGCTCACGTAGAAACGCCAGGAACAGGCGATTGAGCTGGCGGATTTCGTCTATCGAGGGAATGGCTGAATCGGATTGTGACATGGGGGTCTCTTTCTTTGCTTTCTTACCATATATGGTCCTAAAGTACCACATATGGTTAATATAGGCTCAATACCTGAATTTGAGCGAATTGAGGGAAAAGGTGAAATGAGAGCCACTGACGACAGATATCGGGGCGAACAGACGCGATTTGATCTTGCGAAGAGAATGATCTCGCATGAGGCACGCACCGGCACGATTCGCTACTGGACAGGCCTGAGCGACGACCGTATTCGCAAGCTCTACGCGTCTTACTTCAAGTACGCAGGCCAACCCGTTCGCCGGCGCCGTGGGCGCTCACCAAGCCAGATCGCCCCTTTGGTTCGAAACGCCCAGCGTGCACTCGAGTCGGGCATGCTGGCGAATCTGCTGATCGCCAATCACCTGTTGTGCTGCGACGGGGCACCCCAGCCCGCACTCAAGTGCAACGTTCGGCTAGGACACCGGTTCTGCGAATCGTTTGAAACCTATACTGCGCTGATTTCTCAGCCTGAACTGAACTTCGAATGGGGCTGGAATCTCCTCCTGAGCATCCGTCGCGGCGATGAACTCGGGATTGCACGCTGCGCCGACTGCTCGATTTGCCATATCGTCGATCTGCTTGCGTTGCCGAGAAACCAATGTCCGGGCTGCTCGATGCTCAGCGAGATTCGAAACGCCGAAGCCAGCCATTGATGGTCTGAATTTCTTCTGCGACCACCTCGTGGCCCATCGCATAAGTCGACCAGTCGATGCTGACGCCGCTGGCTTTCAGGATCTCTGCTGATTTTTCTGCCAGCGCGATCGGGATAATCGAATCGTCGATCCCGTGTGCGAGCATGACGGGAACGTCGCCTCTGATTGTTCCCGCGGCTTCGAGCGACCCGATTGCCGGCAAGTAGGTAGAAAGTCCGAGGATACCGCCAAGCGGTGCGTCGCCACCAAGTCCTGCATGCAACACGACAGCTCCGCCCTGCGAGAACCCGGCAAGCACAACCCGCTTTGCTTCGATGCCCCGACTGACTTCACGCTCGATCAGTTGCCTGACGATAGCAACACTTTCTGCAAGCCCGGCAACATCCTCGGGTGCATCCGGACCGAATCCGACGATATCGTACCAGGCACGCATGACCATGCCGCCATTGATCGTCACCGGTCTTTGCGGTGCGCTCGGGAAGACGAAGCGGACGTCACTCAGCAGGTCAAGCTCACCGATGATAGGCAGGAAATCACTGGCATCGGCCCCGAGGCCGTGTAGCCAGATGATGCTGAGATCGACATTAGCGCCGACCTCCCGCTCGATTCCCTCTATTTGCTGCATCCTGTCTGTCCCACATTCTGGCCGCATCGGTACGCTTGTCTATTTGCGCATAGTATGTATAATATGCGCAACTTTATGCACTGGAAGCTCGATGCCATCCGCCACGGCCGAACAACGCAACGAGCGCCGTCTCGTGATTTTGAAGCTGCTTCGCAAGAACGCAATCGAGCGACAGTCCGAACTTGTCGAGCTGCTGCGCGTGTCCGGTTACCCGGCCACTCAATCCAGCGTCAGTCGTGACCTCAAGGATATGGGCGCGGTCAAGCTCAAGAACGGATACAGCTTGCCCGAGGACGATGCAAACGACAACGGCGACTCGCTGCAGCAGATAGCCGAATTCGTGCGTGACATCCGCGCCGCCGGTGCCAATCTTCTCGTGGTCACCACCGCCATCGGTGCTGCCCAGCGCGTTGCCCTAACGCTCGACCGGATCGGCTGGCCCGAGATCATCGGGACACTGTCGGGCGACGACACCATTTTCATCGCAACGGCGACGGCAGGACAGCAACGTCGACTGCGAGTGCGACTGAAGCAGAGCCTCAGAGAGACAGACAGATGAACTCAACATCCAATCCGATCGTTCTTGCGTTTTCCGGTGGGCTCGATACCTCGTTCTGTGTTCCGTGGCTCGCTGAAACCTACGCGCGGGAAGTCATTACGGTAACCGTCAATACCGGCGGGCTCGATGCCGCTGCAAGCCAGGCGCTCGCTGACAAGTCGAAGATGCTCGGTGCCGTGGAACACATCGAGATCGACGCACGGTCGGAGTTTTTTGATAGCGTACTCAAGTACCTGATCATGGGAAACGTCCGCCGCGGCAATCTTTATCCCTTATGCGTCGGTGCCGAGCGGGGTGTGCAGGCACGGCATCTGGCGAAAGCAGCAGCCGCACTGGGCTCAACAACAGTCGCCCACGGCTGTACGGCAGCCGGCAATGACCAGGTTCGCTTCGAGGTTGTTCTCAAGGCCCTGGCACCCGATCTTGAGGTTCTGGCTCCGGTCAGAGATCACGATTTTGCCCGCGACCAGCAGCTGGCGTATCTAAGCGAGCGGGGCATGCCCCGGCCCGATGCTGGCTCCGCCTACTCAATCAACCGGGGTCTTTGGGGTATCACCATCGGCGGTACCGAGACGCTGGATTCCATTGCGTCAATTCCTGAGTCCGCCTGGGTGTTATCGAGCGGCGCGCTCGATTCCGGCCGGGCACCCGTCACGATCGAAATCGCGTTTCAGAAGGGCGTCCCCGTTGCATTAGACGGCGAGGCGTGTGGTTCCGTCGAGCTAATCGAAAAACTCGAGGCCTTGGGTGCAGGTTTCGGCATCGGCCGCGGCATCCACCTGGGCGACACGATACTCGGAACCAAAGGGCGGGTCGCATTCGAAGCGCCGGCGGCGGCGATACTGATCGACGCCCATCGCGAACTGGAGAAGCTGACGCTCGGCGCTCAGCAAGCGCGCTTCAAAGACCAGCTCGCTCTCGGTTACGGGGACCTGATTCACGAAGGCAAGCAGCTCGATCCGGTATGCGCCGACATCGAGGCCTTTTTTCTGTCGTCGCAACGGCGAGTCACGGGGACGGTCGCGGTCGAGCTTCGGCCCGGCAGTCTGTTCATTACCGGCGTCGCATCGCCACATTCACTGATGGCCGCGAGCCGGGGCAAGTACGGAGAATCGGCCGGTGAATGGACGGGCGCCGACGCCGTTGGGTTCTCACGAGTCCTGTCACTGCCGGGCATCCTGCACGCCCGTGCGGACCAGGCGACCAATGAGGAAGCTTAAGATGCAATCGATCGTCGTCGACAAAATCGCATCCGTCGCCCTTGCCGCCGACCTGGCGCATGAGATTCGTGTCGCCCAGGACATTCCCTGCGAGGAAGGCGTACTCATCGCCGTCGAGGTGCTGAACTCCAAGTCGAGCTACAACACGCTTGAGCTGACGAGCGGGCGTATGGCCCGCGTCAAGCAGGGCGACGTCATTGTCGTCGCGCTCGGTCACCGCAAGGCATTGTTTGGCTATTCGGGACACCTGCCGGAGCAATTGCAGCCCGGCGACCAGATTCAGCTGCTCAATCTCGGTGGTGTCGTCGGAATCTGCGACTCGTTTAACCCGTCCCATGGCCAGCCTTTCGAGTGTCGGGTCCTTGGTGTCGTGCTGAGTTTTCCTTACCTCGGTCAGCGCGTCGGCGTACCTGCCAGAGTCGCTGCCCGAGACCTGATCATCGATCGGCCGCTCGGTGCCACGAACATTCCCGTGGTTGCCCTCGCGGGGACCTGCATGAATTCTGGCAAGACGGCCGCAGCTTGCGCGATCGTCAGCCGTTTCCGACATAACGGGCTGACCGTTGACGCCTTTAAGGCGACCGGGGTCGCGCTGCGTCGGGACATTCTCGCAATGGAAGACGCCGGCGCACGAAACGTCGAGATTTTTACTGACTACGGCATCGTGGCGACGACATCGGCCAATGCGCCGGATCTGACGCGAAATTTGCTCGCTGATCTCGATGCGGCCAGGCCCGACGTCATTGTTTTCGAACTCGGTGACGGTTTGCTCGGCGCCTATGGCGTTGAAGCGATTCTCAACGATGACGAAATCCGTGATCGGCTGACTGCAGTCGTGCTCTCGGCCAATGACCCGGTTTCAGCGTGGGGTGGCATCAGGCTGCTGCGTGAGGAGTTCAGGATCGAACCTGCCGCTGTCACCGGCCCGGCAACCGATAATCAGGTCGGCGTCGACATCATTCGAGACCGATCGAGCGTACCGGCCATTAACGCCATGTCGGCAGGCGCCGAGCTCGGTGACCTGCTGCAGCAAATCCTTGGGCTCGGAACCAAGACCAAGGAGCAATCGGCATGAGCGACTCCTGGCCTGTCGTGATTCTTGGCGGTACCGGTTACGTGGCCGGCGAACTGCTTCGACTCGTGGTCGGGCATCCAAGACTGGAGCTCGCCGCAAGCGTGTCGTCGAGCCAAGCCGGCACACCGATTCACAACGCATTCCCGCATCTTGCGCCTGTCGTTGGAAACCATTGCTTCAAAGGGTTCAAGGAAGGGCTTGCCGTTATCGACGCGGCCCCGCATACCGTCGTGCTGTCGGCAGCGCCACATGGTGAGTCCGCCGAAATCATCGGCCGCACAATTGACCGGGCCGCAAATGCCGGGACCCGTCTGACCGTCGTTGACGCCTCGGCGGATTTCCGCTTCAGCGACCCGGCCGCCTTTGCAGCCATCTACGGCAAGCCGCATGCACGACCCGAACTCCTGCCCGAATTTACCTGCGCCGTGCCGGAGCACGCTGAATCAGCGACGACCTTGCACGCCGCTCAGCCAGGTTGTTTCGCAACCTCGATGCTGCTTGGCATCGTGCCACTCGTTGCTTCCGGGCTTTGCCAGCCCAGGTTCAACGTCAGTGCGGTCACCGGCAGCACGGGCTCCGGGCGAACGCCGCGAGACACGACACACCACCCGATCAGGCAGAGCAACCTGTTCGCCTATCAGCCACTGATACATCGCCATCAGCCAGAGGTTGAAGCATTGGCCCAAGCCGCAACTGGCGCTGAACTCGAACTCAGCTTCGTACCACATTCAGGACCCTTTGCGCGCGGTATTCATGCGACGCTGTTCACGCGACTCAATGCCGACGCCACAAGCGACGAGGTCAACGCCGCCCTCGCTGATTTCTATGCCGACTCGCCACTGGTCCATGTCGATGCGGCATTACCGCGAATCAAGGACATCGCGGGCAGTTGTCATGCAGCACTCAGTGCCCGTGTTGAAGGTGAGACCCTGGTCGTCTGCTCGGTGATCGACAATCTGCTCAAGGGTGCCGCCGGCGGTTGCCTGCAGTGGGCCAATCGGCTCCTTGGGCTGCCCGAAGCAACAGGCCTCACGGCGCCGGCCATCGGGTGGACCTGATGCACACGACCACGACAGGCGGTGCTGGCGCACACCTCGACGAGGTCTATCCGCTGTTGCCGTTCGAGCCGGTACGAGGTCAGGGCGTCTATCTCCATGACGCATCGGACAGGCGGGTTCTGGACCTCTACGGCGGTCATGCGGTCGCCGCTCTTGGCTATGGCCATCCAGGATTTGTCGAGGCTGTTACCCGCCAGACCGAGACCATGGTCTTTCAAAGCAATGCCGCAAGACTTTCGGTCCGCGATCGGGCTGCCGAGAAACTGATCGAATTTGCAGACCGGGAGCTTAAGCGCGTTTTTTTCGTCAACAGTGGTGCCGAGGCAAACGAAAATGCTCTGCGCCTTGCTTTTCGGGCAACCGGCCGGCAGAAGGTTATCGCCATCGAGCATGGCTTTCATGGCCGAACCGCGGCGGCGGCGGCCATCAGCTTCGGTTCCAATCGGGGCTGGTACGGGTTTCCGTCACTGCCGTTCGAAACCAGCTTCGTCGCACGTGACGATGTCGATGCGTTGACCGCAGCCGTGGACAAAGACACGGCCGCACTCATCGTCGAACCGGTTCAGGGCCTCGCCGGTGCTTATGATCTTTCGCCGGAGTTTCTGCGGGCAGCCAGGACCCTCACCCATGCCGCCGGCGCGATGCTGATATTCGACGAGGTTCAGACCGGCATGGGGCGGCTCGGTGCCCCCTTCGGTGCGGGACTTCACGGGATAGAGCCGGACCTCCTGACGACAGCGAAAGGACTTGCCGGTGGCATTCCGGCGGGCGCCGTATTGATGCGCCCTGAGATTGCAAAGGATCTCAAAGCCGGCGATCTCGGCACGACCTTTGGTGGCGGCCCGGTCGCCTCGGCCGCAATCGAAGCCGTCATCGACACGATCGTCGCCGAATCTCTGCTCGACAACGTGCGGGAGGTGTCGAGCAAGATTCGTGCAAGCTGCCAGACCGGTCCCGTCGAATCGATTCATGGCTTGGGTTTCCTGCTGGGTCTCAAGACAACGATACCCGCTGCCAGAGTTCGCGACGCGCTGCTGGCAAAAAACATATTGACCGGCACGAGCACGGACGCGCATGTCCTGCGTTTGCTGCCGCCACTGACGCTAAGCTGCGAGCATGTCGAGCGGCTCGCCACTGCCCTGGGAGAAATCGACGATGCTTGAGTTCAATGATTTAGCCGACTGTTCGGCCGAACAAATCGAGACGCTGCTGGCACTGGCACGACGCCTTGACACGCAACCCGAGCCGCGCGCGCTCGAGGGCAAGGTGCTCGCACTCTTGTTCCTGAGCCCGTCGCTTAGAACACTCACGTCCTTTCAGGCTGCAATGGTGAGGCTCGGCGGCGGCTCCTTCGTCATTTCTCCAGACATGTCGATTCACGGCCTTGAGACAAGAGGCGGCATCGTCATGGATGGTGTGGCAGCCGAGCATATCAAGGAAGCCGTCCCCGTCATCGATTCTTACGGCGACGCACTCGGCATTCGGGCTTTCGCGAAACGACGCAATATCGATGAGGATCTAGCCGATAACGAATTCAAAGCGTTAGCCAACCTGGCCGACGGTCCGGTCATCAATATGGAGTCGGCGATCAATCACCCCTGCCAGAGCCTCGCCGACTGGAAGACCCTGGATGATCTCGGGGTACCGAAGCAGGGCGGACGCTTCGTCCTTTCCTGGGCCTATCACCCGCGACGGCTACCACTTGCCGTCCCCTCAGCGACGGTCCACATGGCGGCGATGCGGGGCATGGATGTCGTCGTGCACCGGCCACCGGGCTTCGAATTGCCGCCGGCGATTATGGACAAAGCACAAAGGGCGGCGGCCGAGTCCGGCGGCAGCGTTAGCGAAACCGACGACCGGAATGAAGCGACCGAGGGTGCCGATATCATCTACGCGAAATCATGGTCTTCGACGGCACATTATGGCGACGAACAATTGGACCAGAAGCTTCGTGAGGAACACTTACCCTGGTGCGTCGACGAAAGCTGGTTCGACAACGCAAAGCCTGAGAGCCGCTTTATGCACTGCCTGCCGGTCAGACGCGGTGTCGTCGTCACCGATCAGGTCCTCGATGGCGCGCGCAGTGTCGTCATTGCCGAAGCGCGAAATCGCATGGTTGTGCAAATGGCCGTGCTCCACCAACTGATGAACGGTAGCGGATGATGACGAGACTGAGCGTCAACGAAAGAACGATAGCGGTGACGGCGTTAAAGCACGCAGCTCCCTACATCCGAATGTACAAAGGCAAGGTCTTCGTACTCAAAGCCGGGGGTGAAGCCTTCAACACGCCCGAAGACGTGCGTCGCCTCGTCGAGCAGATCGGAATCCTGCATCAGGTCGGTATCCGGATCGTACTGGTTCACGGTGGAGGACCGCAGTCGACGTCGCTTGCCGGCCGGCTCAACATCGATGCGCATTTCGTCGACGGGCGAAGAGTCACGGATACAGACGGGCTAGGCGTCATGGCGATGGTACTGAACGGTCAGATCAACACCGCCATCGTCGCAGCCTGCAGGGCCTGCAGCGTACCGGCTGTCGGCGTCAGCGGTGTCGATGCCGGCCTTATTCAGGCCGCTAAGCGTCCCCCGGTCAAACGCGACAATGGTGACACCGTAGACTACGGCTATGTTGGAGACATCCAGAGCGTCAACTCCAGCGTCCTCGACAATCTGCTCGATGACAATCTCGTGCCGATCGTCAGCCCGTTGTCAGCCGACGACGCCGGTACGTTGCTCAATATCAATGCAGATACGGTTGCAGCGGCCATCGCCGGCGACCTGAGTGCAGAAAAGCTGATCCTCGCGACCGGGGCACCGGGTATCCTGGAACGTCTCGATGACCCACGATCACTGATCTCCTACGTGGACAGCGCCGGGCTGCAGCAGCTTCGCAACGACGGTAAGCTCATCGACGGAATGCTGCCAAAGGTTGCCGCAATCGAGAGGGCGCTCGCGGCCGGCGTACCGCGAGTGCATGTCATCTCCTACTCGCAGCCCGACGGCCTGCTGCTCGAAGTCTTCACCAACGAAGGTACGGGCACGCTGGTCGTCGCCGATACCGACGAGCTTAGCGACGCCGAGCAAAGGGGGTAGCGAAGCGATGGCAAGGCTCTGGGACAAAGGAAAGACGCTAGACCAGCGAATCCTCGAATTTACGGCTGGCGAAGATCATCGGCTTGACGAGCGGCTCGTCACCTATGACGTTCGTGCATCGATTGCGCATGCACGAATGCTTGAGACGCAGGGCCTGCTCGATCCGTTTGAATGCTCGGCCATTACGGCGCAGCTTGCACAGCTTGACGAGGCGCATTCTAAAGGTGAATGGTCGATCGAACTCGCGGATGAAGACGTTCATACGGCGCTTGAGCGCCGCATGATCGAAAGGATCGGTGAACCGGGGGGGCGTGTCCACCTCGGACGATCGCGAAATGATCAGGTGCTTACGGCACTGCGCCTCTATATGAAAGACGCCATCGATGAGCTCGTCGACCGCTCCGCCGACGTCGTTGCTGCGCTCCAGAATATTGCGGCTGAACAAGGCTCGATCGCCCTGCCGGGCTATACCCATATGCAGCCGGCGATGCCCAGCACGGTCGCGCTCTGGGCCACGGGCTTCGCCGCCGAAATCGCTGATGACCGTGACGGTCTTCGTGCGGCCGCCAGAAGGGCCGATAAGTCGCCACTCGGATCCGCCGCGGGCTACGGCACACCGAAGCTCTCGATCGATCGAGAGGCGACACGAGCCGCACTCGGTTTCGCACAAATTCATGAGCCGGTTACTGCGGTGCAGCTGAGTCGGGGGAAAGCTGAAGCTTCGCTCTTGTTCGAGCTTTCTCTGGTGAGTGCAGACCTTGGACGACTCGCTGCCGATCTCATGCTCTTTTACATGGAAGAGCTCGCTTTCGTCTCGCTGCCCAACGACATGACGACCGGCTCGTCGATCATGCCGCAGAAGCGCAACCCCGATGTCTTTGAGCTCGTGCGCGCAGCGTCGGCCACCGTCCAGAGTGCGCTCAACGAAACACTGGCGATTACGGTCAAACTGCCTTCCGGTTACCATCGGGACCTGCAGCGACTCAAGAGCCCGCTGTTTCGCGGTATTGACCTGACGCTGGATTGCCTCGAGATCATGGCACATGCACTGAAGTCGGTTGTGTTCAATGCGGACAGGATTTCGCTGCAACACTCGTTGTTCGCCACCGAACGTGCAAATGAGCTCGTTCTGAATGAGGGGATACCGTTCCGCGAAGCCTACCGGCGCATCGCGGCTGAGCACGAGCAGCAGAAGGACGACGAATGAACGACAGATCGCTTTCCGTCACCATCACCGTCATTGCCTTGCTGGCGTTCACGCTCACAGGGTGTGGCCAAATGGGCCAGTTGACGTTGCCCGATGAGACCGCTGACGGCGAAGAAGAACAAAGCGACGAGGAGAATGAGCGCTAAGCCTGTCGTTCTGATCGACGGCTCGTCCTATCTCTATCGGGCCTTCCATGTGCCGAACCTGCAACGGCTCAGTGATTCGTCCGGCAATCCGACCGGTGCCGTTCACGGCATACTCAATATGACGAATCGGCTCGTTGCCGACTACAACCCCGAGCACATCGCGGTCATTTTCGATGCCCCCGGCAAGACGTTTCGTAACGATCTCTATTCCGATTACAAAGCCAACCGACCACCGATGCCCGATGAACTTCGATCGCAGATTGAGCCGTCGCTCGCCGCAATAGAAGCGCTCGGTATCAAAGTCATCCGTATTCAGGGCGTAGAGGCCGACGACGTCATCGGCACTTTGGCAACACTGGCAAGTGCCGAGGGCCTGGAGACGATCATCTCGACGACCGATAAGGACATGACACAGCTCGTTGATGATCACGTCATCGTCCTCAACACGATGGATGATCGCAAGCTCGATGTGATGGGGGTTGAAGAAAAATTCGGCGTCAAGCCCTCGCGCATCATCGATTTTCTGGCGCTTGTCGGCGACAGTTCCGACAACATTCCGGGGGTCCCGAGTGTTGGGCCGAAGACTGCGCAGAAGTGGCTCGCGAAATACGGCGATCTCGACAACCTGGTTGCGCACGCGGACGAAATCGGCGGCAAAGTCGGCGAGAAATTCAGAGGCGCACTCGATTCACTGCCGCTCTATAAGAAACTCGTAACGATCAAGTGTGACGTCGAACTGCCGTTCTCCCTGGAGAGCATCAGCCGCGGCCCGGTCGACGGCGATCGGCTGCGTACCGTGCTCGAACCGCTGGACATGTTCCAGGTGCTCAGACGGCTCCTTGATGGTAGCGAAGCGGAGACGAAACCGGCAGCCGATACGAACTACGAGATCATTCTCACCGAAGAGCAGCTCGAGCAATGGATTGAACGTATCGACAATGCCGCGCTCACCGCCTTTGATACCGAGACGACGAGTCTGGATTACATGAACGCCGAGCTCGTTGGCTTGTCGCTCAGTACGGAGCCATCGAGCGCCGCTTACGTGCCGGTCGCTCACAGCTACGATGGTGCACCGGCACAACTCGATCGCAGTGAGGTACTGACTCTGCTCAAGCCCTGGCTCGAAGACGACGAGAAGCTCAAGGTAGGCCATCACCTCAAGTACGACGCCCACGTTCTGGAAAACTACGGCATCGCCCTGGCTGGAATTGAGCACGACACAATGCTCGAATCCTACGTCCTGAACTCGACGGCGACACGCCACGACATGGATTCTGTCGCCGCAAAATATCTCCGCTTAACAACGACGAAATACGAAGATGTGGCCGGCAAGGGAGCGAAGCAGATCGGGTTCGATCAGGTCGACCTTGAGCATGCCGGACCCTATGCCGCTCAGGATGCCGATGTCAGTTTGCGGCTGCATCAGGCGATCTGGCCTGCGCTCAAAGCTTTGCCTGCACTTTGCCGTGTTTACCGTGAGATCGAGCGTCCACTGCTTCACGTGCTTCAGCGCATGGAGCACACCGGCGTTCTCGTCGATGCCGACATGCTGTCCAGGCAGAGCAAAGAACTTGCTGAAGCCATGGCGACAGCCGAGGCCGCCGTCTTCGATATTGCCGGCTGTGAATTCAATCTCGGCTCACCGAAACAGCTGCAAGAGATTCTGTTCGAGAAGCTTGAATTGCCGGTACTCGGCAAGACACCGAAGGGCCAGCCCTCGACTGCCGAAAGTGTGCTTGCCGAACTCGCCCAGGACTATGAGCTACCGGCACTCATACTTGAATACCGCGCGCTCTCCAAACTTAAATCCACTTATACCGACAAGCTGCCGCGCGAGATCAATGTTAAGACAGGCCGAATCCACACTTCTTATCATCAGGCTGTCGCCGCAACAGGCCGGCTCTCTTCTTCGGGTCCAAATCTGCAGAATATTCCCATTAGAAAGCCCGAAGGACGACGCATCCGCCAAGCCTTCATCGCGCCATCAGGTCATCACCTGATCGCAGCCGATTACTCCCAGATTGAGCTTAGGATCATGGCGCACCTTTCCGGTGACGAGGGCCTGATCACCGCGTTCAGACAGGAACAGGATGTCCATCGAGCAACGGCAGCTGAGGTTTTCGGCGTCACGCCCGAGGAGGTCGACGACCAGCAGCGTCGTTCAGCGAAGGCCATCAATTTCGGCCTGATCTACGGTATGTCCGCATTCGGCCTGGCGAAGCAGCTCGGCACCACACTGCAAGATGCCCGCGACTATGTTGACCGTTATTTCGAGCGTTACCCGGGCGTCAAGGCTTTCATGGATGGTACGCGCGAGCTCGCAAGAGAGCAGGGGTTCGTGAGTACAATCTTTGGTCGGCGCCTTTATTTGCCCGACATTCGTGCACGCAATGCGCCACGGCGTCAATACGCCGAACGAAGTGCGATCAATGCGCCGATGCAGGGCTCTGCAGCCGACATCATCAAGCTTGCGATGATCGAAGTCGCGCAACGAATCGACACCGGTGCACTACCTGGCCGACTGATCATGCAGGTACACGATGAGCTCGTTCTCGAGGTCGAGACGCACGCTTCGGAAGCTGCAATGGCGCAGCTCGTCGAAATCATGCAGGGCGCCGCAGAGCTCACCGTGCCGATCAGGGTCGATGCCAACGCTGGCACAAACTGGGACGAGGCACACTAGGAACTTCGTACCTGACTCCCATCAGCCGGTACTCGAGGCTTTTCTAGTCTCCGTTTTGCGGCGAAAGCCAGGTCAGGAGTCGGGCCTTCGCCGGCTCGACGCCGGTACCGTCGACGGTTGAGAATCGCATCACGTCGATCGTATCGTCGACAGCCTTCCGAACCTCAAGACACTGGCGGGTACCAGCACCTCGCGACTGCTTGTCGGACTTGGTCAACAGAATGGCAACCGGGATGGCGAGTTCGGACGCCATCAGGATCATGGTCTCGTCGCCTTCGCGTAGGCCGCGCCTGATATCGACCGTCAGAAACAAGCCAGCGAGGGAATGTCGGGCCTCGAAATAGGCCTCGACGAGAACGCGCCATTCACGGCGCAGCCGATCGGGCACGCGAGCAAATCCATATCCTGGCAGATCGACGAGCCTGTGCTCGTTGCCGAGATCAAAAAAATTAATGAGCTGCGTGCGGCCCGGTGTCTTACTGACCCTCGCGAGCTTGGTCTGAGCCACGATCCGGTTTATCGCACTCGATTTGCCGGAATTGGACCGACCAACGAAGGCGATCTCCGCACCCGTGTCTTCAGGGAAACCGTCTGCGCCTGCGGCGCTTTTGATAAATTTGGCCTGCATACTGTGTTCCATGACCGACCGGGATTCGGCTCCAGGTCTCTGATCACAAAGGGCGCTTAGTGTACAATCGCGGCGCTTTCCAGAGGTAAATAATCAAGATCGTGCACCTTTCGAGACAGCGTGCCCTGCGCAGCGAATTCTGCTTATCGCTGACCCTGATTGCTGCGCTTGCAATCAGTTTCGGTGTCTCCGAGCTTCGCGCCCAGGACGGCGTCGTTGAGGCAGGCCAGGCGCTATCAACGACCTGTGCCGCCTGTCATGGCGCCGATGGCAATTCGGTTACTCCTGAATGGCCGTCGCTGGCCGGTCAACATGCCACTTATACGGAACGCCAGCTACAGGCCTATCGAGCCGGCGAGCGGTCAGACGCCGGAATGCAGGGATTCGCCGCCACATTGTCCGAACAAGGCATGAAGGACCTCGCTGCCTACTACGCCACGCAATCCATCGCATCCAAGGGTGCCGACCCGGATCTGGTCGAACACGGGGAGCGCATCTATCGTGGCGGCATACCCGAACGTGAAATCGCCGCCTGCATCGCCTGCCATGGCCCGGGCGGCAAAGGCAATCCGCTTGCAGGGTACCCTGCCATCAGCCATCAACACACAAACTATCTGTCGGCAACACTGCGCGCATATCAGGCGGGCGAGCGGCGATCGGACGCGACATTGAACCAAATGATGCGTAACGTTGCCGAACTGTTACTCGATGACGAAATCGAAGCCCTTGCAAGCTACATGCAGGGGCTCGAGTGAAAACCGGGAGTGCAAACATGAAACGAATAACCTTATCGATGCTGGCACTGGCAGTAACGGCCGGTGGCTTCTTAACGCTGACCCATTTCATGACCAACGGTGACGGCCAGCCTGAAAGGGTGACCCAGGCCGCCCCGGACGAAGCCGTGACGCAGGTGACAGCCAGCGAGATCGATGCGGCACCAGATTCAATCGCAAACGGCGACACCGAGGGACGCATTGAGCTCGCCCAGGCTGATCTCAATGCCGTTGAGGCCGCAGGATTTATCGAAGGGCGGCACTACCGGCGCCTTTCGCCGACCCAGCCGAGCGGCTCAAGCTCGGATCAGGTCGAAGTAGCGGAATTTTTCATGTACAGCTGCATCCATTGCTACAACCTTGAGCCCTACGTACAGGCATGGCTTGAGAACAAGCCGGAACACATCGACTTCGTACGCGTGCCGACGACCTGGAGCGCGGGTGTCAGGATGCACGCGCAGGCATTCTATGCAGCAGAAGCACTGGGTAAGGGCGAGGAGATGCACCAGCCCTTCTTCCGCGAGATGCACGTCAGCGGCAATTTTCTCGAAACACCTGACGCGATGGCCGGGTTCTTCGGCCGCTTTGACGTTAACCGCGACGATTTCGAGAGCGTCTTCGACTCATTTGCTGTTCACACGAAGGTGAACCGTGCTGATGAGCTCGGTCGGCGTTATCGCGTTGACAGCACGCCGACAATCGTTATCAACGGCAAGTACACGACCGGCACCGGCATGGCCGACCCTACCGGAGGCAGCCCCGAGAGGCTCTTCGAACTCATCGAGGTACTCGCTGCCGCCGAACTCGGTCAGTAGCTCAGAAAGAACTCACCATTCAGAAATCGTCCTGAAGCTCGGCAAGGCCGTAGGGGTCTGCGTGGATGATGACCTCTGCGCGCGGAAAGTGTTCTTTCACAGCCGCTTCGACCTCATCGGAAATCTCGTGCGAGCGAGTGAGCGATAACTCCGGCTTAAGCTCGAGGTGAAACTGAATAAACTCGTGCGTGCCCGATGTTCTTGTTCTGAGATCGTGAACCCCAAGGACCTCACTATTCCGGCTCGCAAT
>Ga0255049_10000477_pt1 | contig 24806 bp, 24 predicted proteins | sample JV7_2_3_MG_FD_183615 | JGI IMG/M metagenome (GOLD analysis project Ga0255049, IMG submission 183615) | Seawater microbial communities from Jervis Inlet, British Columbia, Canada - JV7_2_3 | ecosystem: Environmental > Aquatic > Marine > Inlet | place: Canada: British Columbia | collected 2016-10-06
ATCTCAGCGCCGATCGCCATCTCTATCAAATTATAATACACGTTACCTATGACTCGTGCCGTCGGACCAAGTTCTACGCGCCGACTCGCAAATACATCACCACGAACGATTCCGTGCAACACGACATAAGGCACGGTTACGCCACCTTTGATATTGGCATCTTCGCTGACGCTCAACGCTGAATTACTATCCGTGTCGGCGCTGACATTCCCATTGACGGTGCCATCCACATGACAGCCGCCTTCAAAATTGAGATCGCCGTTAATCTTGGTGTTCTGGCCGACCAGCGTATCGACGACCGTATGCCTGCGTTTTTTTCGATTAAACATTTATGACTCCTGCGCATTTGCCTCTCAAGCATGCGCTTATATGTCAGCCCGGACTGGTCATCCAGGAAAAACTCTCTTCGATACTCGCGACCGAGCGAGTTCTGGATCGTACTTCAATCTTGATTCGTTCCGGCGTAAAGCCGTCGGGCAAAACGATTTCACGATCGAAATCTTGAAAGTAGCGAAATGAGAATGCCCATTTTTTATCCGACTCGTCGGCCAATAACTGCGAGAACGCATAGGTCATCTCATTGCCATCCTGCAGCCCTTCGACAATCAGATCGACATCTCCAGATACCCTGCGGTCGTGCTTCAATGATTGCACCAACACGAGGCGCACATTATAGGATCGCTCGGCTTTCGCTCGCGTTAATCTGAGGTCCTGCACGCGAAGTCCGGCAGCGCCATCGGACGGAGACACGATGCCGCGATAAAAAGCGATCGCATCGGACTGTTCCTGAATTTTTGTTTGCAGTGCAACCAGGCCCGTCTCGACATCTTTATACGCTTCGCGATCGATGTTTTGATGTTGTTCCAACAGCACCACCGCCTGTTTAAGTGCAACAATCTCGGCGTCGAGCATCGCAATATGCTTGTCATACGCCTGCCTTTCCCGGCCAGCGTCGACAATGTTGTAATTCGCCTGAATTCGGCCAAATTCGAAAACGAGGTACACGCTAACGGCAACCAGGCCAAGCAGCAGAATCCGCGTTATCACGACGCGGCCCTGGCTGTGTAACTGAAATGGTGAAAATCCGGCCATTGATTCCGTCTATGGGCGCAAAGAACCTATGTTACTCGGAGGTTCGGCCAGTGAGAAGTGCGGCAGACCAATGAGTTCGGTTGCATACGTGACGAGGTTCACAGGTTTTGGCATCATATCGAGATGGCAGCTTATTATCTCTGGCTTAAGGGCCTGCATATCGTGTTCATGGTCACCTGGTTCGCAGGCCTGTTTTACCTGCCCCGTCTGTTCATTTATCACGCCGCGGCCACAGATTCCGCCAGCCGGGAGCGATTTTCCATCATGGAATTCCGATTGTTCGCCATCATGACCATCGGCGCGACGCTGACTGCCGTATTCGGTTTCTGGATGCTTGCCATTTATCCAGCGTTACTTGAAATGGCCTGGTTTCACGCGAAACTGGCACTTCTGGCCGGGCTCGTCATTTACCACTATCGCTGCTACCTGTGGATCGCAAGATTGCGCACCAACGAACCCGTAGAGGACACGAAATGGCTGCGCTGGTTTAACGAGATCCCAACGATATTCTTGCTCGGAATAATTCTCCTCGCGGTCGTCAAGCCTTACTAGCCGCTGCGACATCTTTGTCGAACACAGACCGCCAACGGTTTGGCCACCAGCGAGGGCGTGGTGGCAGGCCGTGCGGATAGCACGTCGATCCAAGTTCGTGCAATGCCTGTGCATAGACACGTCGTTTGAAGTAGATGACTTCGTTGACTGGCCGCCAAAAGTCCACCCAGCGTACGCTATCGAATTCGGGTTCCTCGCCAAGATCGAAGCGAAATTTGTCCGTCGAGCAATCGAGACGCAGCATGAACCAGCGCTGCTTTTGCCCGATACAAAGCGGCAGGCTCTTGTGTCGCACGAATTTGTCGGGCAGGCGGTAGCGGATCCAGTCCTGCGTAACGCCGAGTAGCTCGACGTCGTCTTGCTCGAGACCAACCTCCTCGCGCAGTTCGCGGTACATTGCCACGGCCGGATCCTCTCCGACCAACATGCCACCTTGCGGAAATTGCCAGCCTTTGTTGCCTGTCCGGCCGCCTAGCAGCAGTTTGCCGTCATCATCTGTGAGAATGATGCCCACGTTGGCGCGGAACCCATCTTCATCGATCCAATCGTTGCTCATGGCAACCGTTATAAATAAAGTAATTGCCAATTACTTTACACCAATCACCGGCATTGATTAGCCTGATCGCATTCCGGCACTCTTTGACGGGCACATTCAGAGGAGGTTTCTGTTGATTTTAAGGCGTCCCGCAATCTTGCTATTTGTGCTTGCTGCCATGTCCGGCACGGCGCTGTTGATTGCGCTTGCCTCCGGTAGTGCAGATATCAGCCTATCGGAAATGCTGGCCGCAATGCGCGGTGATGCAAGCGAAACGATTCAGGACGTCGTCATCAATTTACGCCTGCCACGCGCGTTGACGGCGTTTGCGGTGGGCGGTCTGCTCGCCGTCGCCGGCGTACTGATGCAGGTATTGCTGCGAAATCCGCTTGCAGAGCCGTACATCCTGGGAACCTCGGGCGGCGCGGCAGTTGCGGCGCTGCTCGCGATGATATTGGGGATGGGCAGCCTGGTCGTGGACGTTGCCGCGTTTGGCGGTGCGATGGCCGCGACACTGCTCGTCTTCTCGATTGCGCACGGTACTGGCAGCTGGGCGCCCGCGCGGCTGTTGTTAACCGGCGTGGTCTTGGCGGCTGGTTTCAGTGCTGCAACAACGCTTTTGCTCGCATTGAGTCCCGAGCAGAATTTGCGCGGCATGCTGTTCTGGCTCATGGGCGATCTCAGCTACGCGTGGCACCCTGAGCGCAGCCTTATATTGCTATTGGCGCTGACTGGCTCTGGAATCCTCGCGGCCCGGCATCTGAACGTTCTATCGCGCGGCGAGCTGCAAGCCGCCATTCTCGGGCTGCCCGTCGTCGGCTTTCGCTATCTCGTGTTTGCGGCTGCGTCACTTGCAACCGCGTTATCGGTAACGACGGTCGGCGTTATCGGCTTCATTGGCCTGGTTGTGCCGCACCTCGTACGCCTCGTGGCCGGCAGCGATCATCGCATTGTGATTCCTGCTTCAGCTCTGGCGGGCGGCAGCCTGCTGGTTATCGCCGACACACTCGCGCGCACGATCATGGCGCCGAGGCAGCTGCCCGTTGGTGCCCTGACAGCCGCGATTGGGGTGCCGTTATTTCTGATCCTCATGAGTCGCAGTCGAGGCCGTTAGCTTCAAAGATTTATGAGCTAGATGTCCGCTATCGTGTTCATCAGTAGCCGACGCCTGTCGCGACAGGAGCGCCGTGCGACGTAATCATCTGACGAGCTTCAGCAAATGACCGGAATATGAGCAAATTGGTAGCAATCAACGTGACGCAACGGTCGCCAAAATATCTTCCTTTGTTAGAGACGGTATTTTTTCCAGATTGCGAATTAGTTCGCTAGCTTCACTGGCAATGATGTCGTATGCGCCCAAAATATCTTTGTTAAAGTCCTGACATTGTTCAGCTTCGATTTTCATTATCTGCATTTGATTCAGGAAATTATTCAAGATGTGATTAGACGATTGGAGCATGGCCATATAGATGTCAGTTTTTTCTTTTTCCTTCTCTCCAATTCTTCGCATATGGTATTCAATATAACCACCAAAGAGAATTAATATCGCGACGACTAATCCCCTCATCCATACCTCATTGGCATCCGTAGGAATCAGGTCAAAGTGATAGTCTGCGAATATAAACTTATGCAAAGCAGATTCTACGACCCAGTAAATTACAATAGCGATGAATACGACTATTCTAATTGTGTATTTGTCCATACGGTGTTCATGCGATGAATTGTTCATGTTAAATCCAAACTGACAACTGCAGCCCCGTTGTAATTAAGTTTTGTCCCGCCTGCTCGAGCGAGCGACGACACTTGCAGCGAACAGAGATTCGCCGAGAGCGCGGAGATTAGAGCCAACCTGATCTAGTGAATCGCTGAAGGCCTCAAATATCTATACGGATATACCGAAATACCGATATTGGTTCTGGGCCCGGACTACGAATTGTCGCTACCCGGCGGGTGGTGCGGTTTTGTATGGGTGTTGCGTTGACCCATTGAGACCGCAGGGACAAAGCGAACATTCAGACATGCGAAAATCTAGGGCCGCGACCGGTTGCATCGACCGTTCAGTTCGATTCGTCAATCGCGACCTGATCTCGCCCACCTGATTTGGCCCGATACAACGCAACATCGGCCCGGGCAATCAACGCATCCCCAATTGTCTTGAGATCTTTGTCGTCGGGGTCGGGGCGAACGCCCGCGATGCCAATCGATGCGGTAATCGCAACCGTTTCCTTGCTAGGCAGGTCAAATGGCGTTGCCGAAATCACGCGCCGAACACGTTCTGCGAGCCGTTCACCGGAGACAGTGTCGGTATCGGGCATCAGCACAACGAACTCCTCGCCGCCGTAGCGGACAGCAACATCGCTCGCACGAACTTGAGAATCAATGCGATTGGCCAATTCCCGCAAGGCAGCGTCGCCAGCCGCGTGACCCCAGGTATCGTTGACGCTTTTGAAATGATCGACGTCGAGCATCAGGCAAACAAGATGGCTCGCATCACGTCGCGCGCGCGCCAATTCCTCGTTAAGGCGAACCTGCAAGTAGCGTCGATTGTTCCAGCCTGTCAGCACGTCCGTGAAACCACTGCGTAACAATCGCGCCCGGTTGACGACGTTTTCAATACAGAACGATGCGATAACGCCCAAGTGGGCCAGGAAATCTGTTGCGTGCCCGCGTGTAAATCGCTCCGCATCGTTGCTGCCGAGATTGATACTCCCGACAAGTTTCTTGCGGTGCATGAGTGGAATCATCGCGACACTTGCGAGAGACCCAGCACCCGGGAAAATCATCTGATGGTCACTGCCCGAGTACGCTCCTAGCCAGGGCGCACGAAGGGCAACGTACTGTGGCGCCATACCTGTTAAGGATTCCACCATCAACAGGCTGTCGTAGTTCTCAGCAGGAGCATCTGAGGCAAGCATCAGGTGACGGATATCGTGATCCGGGTCGCACAACACCACGCTGACATACGGCAAGTCATAACTCGCCTTGAGGCCATCCAGCATTGCTGTCAAGAGCGCATCAAGGTCGTCCGCCTGCAACAGGCGCAACTCGCGTTGCTGGGAACGACGCATCTTGTCGTCGTTGGCCTCGATACGGGCCAATAGTTCGTCTGCAGATTCCATTCGTCAGGTTCGTTAGCCGCGCATGGCGATATAGTCCTGTCCTTTTTGCATCAGGTCAACGAAACCATCTTCATCTCCGCTCGCGACGACCTCGCGAATTCGTGCTGATGCCTCGCAAAGCGCATCCAGCGGGTGCAGCCCAAACTTGTTTAGATTCTGGATCTCGAAATACATACGCGGATTGTCCTGTGCGACTGCTTTGGATACGAGCAATTGCGCATCGAACGTCGTCGACGACATGTGCGCGAGTTTGGGCGCCGTTTCACCGCTTTCCGCAAGCGCCGTAAAAAACGCGATGTTTAACGCGTGAGATAAACCCAGTACGTACGCGATTAGGCGATCATGATCATCGAGCCCCATGTCAATCTGCTCGACCATCGTCGCAGAAAATAGGTCCTTGGCCGCCTTTGTTGCCTCCGGGCACCCGACTTCGACAAAAATAAGGTGTCGCCCGGACAAGAGCCGCGTATCCGGCCCATACATCGGATGTAAAGACGTAATCAGGCAACCCGCACTCCGAAGTTCCTCCAATCCATCCAGAAGCGGCGTCTTGAGTGAGCCAATATCGAAAATCAGGCCTTTGGGTTGCAAAACGGCGAGTTGCGCGAGTATGCGACCGGAAATACCGAGTGGCGCCGCAACGACGATAACATCGTAGTCGATCCCGGCATCCGTCCAGTTTTTGAACGTGCCCGGCCCATCGTCGACGTGTTTGTCAGCGATCGCCACAGCGAAACCCTGCGACGCAAAGAAATCGACAAACCATCGTCCCATTTGTCCCGCACCGCCAATGACAAGAACACTGCGTCCATCCCCTTTGCCCTCGGACACCACGCGGTCCCGTTCCTGGCTCGCCAATGACGAGCGGATCAGTTGCCGCAGGACGTTCTCGGCAAGCTCCGGATCCAGCCCGAGTTTCTCGGCTTGCTGGCGAGCCATGTCCAGCACGTCTTTCTCGCGTGCATAGTCCCGGGTTCCGGCACCGCTGGATTGCTTGCTGCGGCCAATCTCGCCGACCAGCCGCTGGCGCTCGGCAATGAGATCGATGAGTTGTCGGTCAACCGCCGAAAGTTCGTTTCGAAGTTCGTTCAGGTTCATCAGTATCGTCTGCAACGCCCACAGGGCTATCAATCTCCCGTTTTACAGGACTCCGCCGAGCGGGAGCAAGTAACACCTCGTTGTCCGCAGACTGCCAATCGTGCGAATATCGACGATAGGCTGTTAACGACGAAATCAAACGGAGCCGAACACCGATGAAAACGCGTGCCGCTGTCGCCTGGGAAGCAGGCAAACCATTGGAGATTGAGACCATCGACCTCGATGGACCGCAACAGGGCGAGGTTCTGTTGCGCAACGTCGCGACCGGTGTTTGTCACACCGATGCCTTCACGTTGTCGGGTGAGGACCCCGAAGGCTTGTTTCCGGCCGTGCTGGGCCACGAAGGCGGTGCAATCGTCGAAGAAATCGGCGCAGGCGTCACGTCGCTTAAGGTCGGTGACCATGTCATTCCGCTCTACACACCGGAGTGCGGTGAATGCAATTTCTGCACCTCCGGCAAAACCAATCTATGCCAGGCAATCCGCGCCACACAGGGCCAGGGCCTGATGCCTGACGGCACGTCAAGATTTTCTGCGAATGGCAAGACCGTCTATCACTACATGGGCACATCGACCTTCAGCGAGTACACCGTTTTGCCAGAAATCGCGGTCGCGAAAATCAGCAAGGAAGCTCCTCTCGAGAAAGTCTGCTTGCTCGGCTGTGGCATTACGACTGGCATCGGTGCGGTGCTAAATACCGCCCAGGTCGAGCCCGGCGCAACGGTTGCCGTATTCGGTCTCGGCGGGGTTGGCCTCAGTGCGATTCAGGGCGCGACCATGGCCAAGGCAGGCAGAATTATTGCCATCGACGTCAACGCCGGCAAGTTTGAACTTGCCACTCAGTTTGGCGCGACCGATACGGTCAACCCGGACGATCACAGCGGCCCCATTCAAGACGTTATCGTGGATATGACCGATGGCGGCGTCGACTACTCGTTCGAATGTGTCGGTAACGTCAACCTGATGCGCGCGGCGCTGGAATGTTGTCACAAGGGCTGGGGCGAATCCATCATCGTCGGCGTCGCCGGCGCCGGCCAGGAAATAGCCACTCGGCCTTTTCAGCTCGTGACAGGACGTGTGTGGCGAGGCACCGCTTTTGGTGGCTGCCGCGGTCGTTCACAATTGCCGGGCATGGTGGATCAATACATGAATAATGAAATCAAGATTGACGAATGCATTACGTTCACGATGCCGCTCGAAGAAATCAACAACGCATTTGACTTGATGCACGAAGGCAAGAGCATTCGCTCCGTTATTCATTTTTAAGCAACTCACAAGCTGCTGCGGGGCGTCTGCATGACCGAGGTTGCCGTTGCAACAACATCGCAACTCGCGGCTGAAGCTGCGGGCGACGTTGCCCGTCGTGGTGGCAACGCAGTCGACTGCGCGCTAGCGGCGGCGATACTTGCAACAAATACCGAACCGGGAGTTTGCGCGATCGCGGGTAGCGCGTATGTCACCGTGTGGGCAGCGGGCGGTGACCCCGTCACGATCGACGGCAACACCGCGATTCCGGGTATTGGGCTTCGCGATGCGGAGCGTGGCCGCGGCGCGACCAACGTCACGATGGAGTACGGTGGCGGCATCAGTACGCTGGTTGGCGCGGGATCCGTCGCCGTGCCCGGCACGTTGGCGGCCGTTGAACGTGCATGGGCATTGTTCGGTAATGCGCAGTGGAAGGATTTGTTTTCGCCAGCGATTGCCGCTACTCGCGACGGCTTTCCTTTGTCGTCGGCCTGTCACTATTACCTCGGTTACTCCGGCGAACCTGTATTCAACCGAAGCGACGATGGATTCTTCGCGTTGCACACCAAAGAAAGGTCACTTCGTCCGGCCGGGAGTTCGATCGTCGTACCGCATCTCGCCGACACCCTGGCCGCAATCGCCGAGGAAGGCGCACGAGTATTCTACGAAGGTGATATCGGGCGAGCGATAGCGGATCACGTCCACGACGGCGGCGGTGCGCTGACTTTTGACGATCTCGCCCGTTACGAAGCAATCGAGCGACCATCGTTATGCGTGCCGGTCGGCCCCTGGTCGATCGCAAGTAATCCGCCGCCGGCTGTCGGCGGCTTGGTATTGGCCGCCATGCTGCTCGCGTGCGCCGATTTGCCGCATCAACACTGGACACGCGATGCGATATTCCAGCTCATCAACGTACAACGCGCCTGCCTGGATTATCGAAAGCGCCGACTCGATCTCGCCGAAGATGTCGGCAGCGAGGCTGCAGCACTGCTGAACTCGGCGGGGAGCGGCCAGCTGATGAGTGAATGGTCATCCTCATCGACGGTCCACACATCCGCAGTCGACAACGACGGCCTAGCTTGCGCGGTCACTACATCGTCGGGTTACGGCTCAGGCGAGATGCCGGCCGGTACCGGCCTTTGGCTCAATAATTGTCTCGGTGAGATCGAACTCAATCGTCGCGGCCTTGACGCCGGTCCGCCGGGAGAGCGGCTACCGTCCAACATGGCACCCAGCATCGCGCGCCGCGACGACTCGGTATTGGCCATCGGCTCTCCCGGCGCGGATCGAATTACCACTGCGCTGCATCAATTTCTTGTAAATCACCTGCAAATGGACATGAATCTTGTCGATGCAATCGGGCACCCGCGTGTTCACGTCGATACTAGTGGGGAAGCAGAACGCCTGATGGCTGAGCCCGGAATCAACCTACCCGACGTCGACATCCCGGCGCATACGACCTCAGGAATAAGCATGTACTTCGGTGGAGTCGGTGCGGCCCGATATTCTGCAAGCAGTGGATTCGAAGTTGCCGCCGATCCACGCCGCGAGGGTGGCACACTGATCACTGACGGGTGATCCGCCGCCGCCGCTTTGATAGTCTGAACCCGTGAAGAATCCATACCTCGCGTCGCGACTTCCTGACGAGCTGCCTACCGACCCCATGCACTGGGCGGCGGCGTGGCTGGTTGATGCGCGGGAACAGAAAATAGCCCGCAATCCAGATTCGATGGCCATTATTACGTCAGGCAGTGATCAGAAGCCGGCGGCACGCATGGTGCTGTGCAAGGATTTTCACGCCGATCCCGGCTATCTCGTGTTCTATACGAATTACAAATCGACCAAAGCATTGCACATTCAACAAAACCCCAATGTGGCGGTGTTGTTTCACTGGGACGAACTGGGCCGGCAGATTCGAATCGAAGGCCAGGCCGTGCAGTCGCCCGAAAGCGAAAGTGACGAATATTTTGCGACCCGCGACTGGGGCAGCCAGATCGGCGCATGGGGTAGCGACCAGAGCGCGCCGCTGGAATCGCGCAGCGCGCTGGTGTCACAAGTTGCCAAGCGCGCCCTGAAGCTCGGCGTCAACGTCGCGAAGAATCTACAGTCCGTTGTCGGCTCGGACCGGCCTGCGATTCCGAGACCATCGCATTGGGGTGGCTTCCAGATCTGGGCGAGTCACATTGAGCTCTGGATTGAGGGCAAAGATCGGATTCACGACCGAGCTCGCTGGGAGCGGTCACTCGTGCGGACCGACGATGGCTCGTTTGCGGTCGGCGACTGGTCGGGCACGCGACTGCAGCCCTGATTTGAAGCGTCTCGCCACCGTATTGCTGTTGCTGCTCTGCGCCGGATCGGCCACAGCTCAGATCACGCTGACGCAGGGTACAAACTTTTCCATCGATGCGGCCAACGATGGACGTCTGGCCATCGACCTGCTCGGCGCCATCTGGATCGTGCCTGCCTCGGGCGGCGTGGCCGAGGCGATTCCCGCCGGTTTGCTACCTGCCAGCCGGCCTCGCTGGTCACCATCGGCACAGTCAATCGTGTACCAGGCCAAAGCCGCTGACCACAACCAGCTCTGGGAATTTCGTTTTGACGATGGTAATGCAAACAACATCAGCGACGGACAGTACTTCGATCAGGATCCCAACTGGCACCCGGATGGCAAACGAATCGTGTATTCATCGGCTAGACGAGATACGGGTTTCGATCTTTGGGAGCTGGATCTCGCCACTCGTCTGACCTGGCGAATTAGCGCCATCGATGGCGACGAACTCGAACCGGCGTGGTCTGCGAACGGTCGCGACCTTCTGTATATCCACCGTACCGAAAACGAATGGTCCGTCGTGTTGCGTCGTCATGGACAATCCGATCGTCGTCTTGTGACATCACGGTCCCGATTATCGGCACCACAGTGGCGGCCTGACGGCAGCCTCATCACGTTTTTGCGTCACGGTGACGACGAGTTGTCGCTCGACATGATTATCCTCTCCGATCCATTGCTTATCCGACCGCTGGTCACGGGTGAGGATTTTTTTGTGGCGCCGATCGCGTGGCTGAATAGACAGCAATTTGTGTATCCGGCAAATGGCGTGATCCGGAAACGAGATTTCAATTCCTGGACGTCTTCGACGCTGCCATTTCGCGTCACCGTCAACGGCACCGAGACCGGCGTTGCGGCAACAAGTCGACGCCGCGAGTTGCCGCTGTTGGACGCCCCACCCGGTCGCTTGATCATTCGCACGACAAGACTGTTCGATGGCATTGGCGGCGGCTATCAACAAAACATCGATATCGTCATTGAAGCAGGGCGGATCGTTGCACTGGAGCCGCGCCGGGAAAGACCTGGGGCGATCATCGTCGATACGGGTACATGGGTCGCGATGCCCGGTTTCGTCGATAGCTATGGCGCGATTCCGGCGAACGCTCTTGAAACACTCGGCCCGCTGATGCTGTCCTTCGGAGTTACGACGATTGTGGCGCAGCATGCGGAGGTCGAGAATCTTAATCGGACCTGGTCTGGCACAGCGATGCCCGGCCCAAGAGTCCTGGACGCTACTGGCATCGCGGCCAATCAATCCGATCGGCCGCTGCCCTGGTTGGTGACGATAAGCGGCGATCTGGCCGCAGGCATCGAGAACCGGAGTAATGTCGCCGAGTGGCTATCGGCCGGTGTGCCCGTTCTCGCAGCCAATTGGCAGGTCGGGCTGGGCTCGGGCGCGACAATGCTGCTCGGCGCTGAATCTCTGCCAACATCACCGGGAGGACATCGATACGCGGACATCCAGCTTGCCAATGGCGCCATACCTGTCACGATCGTATCGGGCCTCGCAGATATCAATACGCCCGGCCTTTCCGACTTGTTGCAATCGAGACAAGCCGAATTGCTTCCGTCAACGCCAACGGTATCCCGGCGTTTTGTCGATCGGCCAAAATTGGTCTCCGACGCCGCGTCAATCATCCTGGGCAGCCGACCAAACGGTCTGCCGCCCGGCATAGCGCAACACGCGGAATTCCGCGCCCTGGCCAATGCCGGCCTGACGACGGAGCAGGCGCTGCGTTCGTCGGGCGTTAATGCAGCGGCCGCACTCGGCCTGGGGCTACAGTTGGGCCGCCTGGCGCCCGGCAGTGTTGCGGACCTGGTCATCGTGGATGGTGATCCATTGGCGAATGTCGCCGACTTGCAGAACGTCGTCGGCGTCGTTCGCAACGGCCGGTTTTTCAGTGCGATTGGCCTGATCGAGCGGGCCAGGAGCGCTCAAAGCGTCGAATAAATTGACAACTTCTGGATTTGTCGGCGTTTTCCGACATACGAGTTGAGAACAGACGACGAGCCGTCAGAGCAGGTTGCACACAATGTGACTGTATTCCAAGCGAAACATCAAAAAATCTCTTATTTTTCCAATATATACGAAAGAAGATCCGGGATTGCCCGAAATTCGGCGTAATAATTTTGTCGGTTTTTCTTACAAATCCCGGGCAAAACCTAGCGAATGGGCACGCCCAAACGCTCTAAATCTTTGATTGTGTGTTGTGTGCGGGAGAGTTGGCACAGGAATTGCTTTTAATACCATGCCCAAGCGAAGTGTGACTGCAATTGGTAACAACATAACGGCTACAGACAGGATTTAGACGCCAGAAGAAGAATAAAATATAAAAATAACTATAAAAAACAAATCCAATAATAATAATTTATCTGTACCCAGTTACCGAATTCGCAGTTACCTCTCTTAATAAGAAGAAGAGAAATTAGCCCCGCCGCTCCTGCTGCGGGGTTTTTTTATGGTGATTGCACTTTGTATTACTTCCGGGGTCTGATAAGCGGTAACATTCGATGCCGCCACTCGCAGGAACAAAGATGACAAGAGCAGTCGTTTCATTCTTACTCGCTTTCGCAACGCTCGCTTGCAGTCCTCCGGACAGTGCACCCTCCGCAGGGTCTTCGGATCTGAGTGCCATTGACACTTCAGTCTATGCTGCTGCCGTCGCGAACCCGTCCCGTACTGAAGCCGATCTCGGCCGCGATGCGGGGCGAAAACCTGCTGACATTCTCGATTTTTTTGGTATTGCGCCAGGCATGTCCGTACTCGACCTGTTTTCGGGCGGTGGTTATTACACCGAGATCGTATCGCACGTTGTTGGCCCCGATGGGCACATCGTCGCACACTCAAATTTGGCCTATCTCGAATTCGTCGGTGACGAATTCGAGGCACGTCATGCCGACAATCGTCTTGCTAACGTCGATGTATTGATGGCTGAAAATAACGAACTCGAACTCGATGCCGGTCAATTCGACGCGATCTTGATGGTGTTGTCGTATCACGACACGTACTGGGTGTCGCCCGATGACGGCTGGCCGAAAATAGACATTCCGCAATTGCATGCAGAGTTATTCAATTCGTTAAAGCCCGGTGGCATTCTTGGAGTCATTGATCACTATGCCGAAGCCGGTTCGCCGCGCGAAACCGGCGGCACCTTGCACCGCATCGATCCAGGCATTGTGATTGCCGATCTCGAGTATGCGGGATTCATTTTGGACGCCAAAAGCGACTTGTTACGCAATGTCGAAGACGATCACACGCTGGGCGTATTTGATCCTAGCGTCCGCGGCAAAACAGATCGATTTATTCTGCGCTTCAAAAGGCCCGAGTAAGGTCATCCGGGGGAACAGCCATGCGACAGTACTTCCTAATAGCCGTATACATGGCATTGGCGGCTTGCAGTAGTCCGCCAGAAAATTTTGAAGAGGCAACCATCACGGAATTGCATGATCGTATGCATCGCGGTGAGTTAACGTCTGAAAAACTCATTGGCTGGTACCTGCAACGCATCGAATTGATTGATCGCGACGGACCTTCGTTGAACTCAATTATCGAGCTCAACCCGGAGGCGCTCCTGATAGCCCGAGCCCTCGATGAGGAATGGCAGGAATCAGGGCCACGCGGTCCAATGCATGGCATCCCCGTCATACTCAAGGCTAACATCGACACCGCGGACCAGATGCGCACTACGGCTGGATCGCTCGCCCTCGAATTCCATACGCCCCCCGAAGACGCTTTTATTGTCAGCCGCCTGCGCGATGCGGGCGCAGTGATATTGGGCAAGGCGAATCTTTCTGAGTGGGCTAATTTTCGATCAGATCGGTCCTCGAGCGGCTGGAGCAGTATCGGGGGCCAGACGCGCAACCCGTATGACACGACCCGAAATCCCTGCGGTTCGTCGAGCGGCTCCGCGGTCGCGGTGGCAGCCAACCTCACGGTTGTCGCTATTGGCACTGAAACCGACGGCTCGGTCGTATGTCCGTCGGGCACCAATGGTGTCGTTGGCATCAAGCCAAGTCTCGGACTCGTCAGTCGCAGTGGCATTATCCCGATCGCGCACAGCCAGGATACGGCAGGACCCATGGCACGCACCGTCCGCGATGCCGCGATCCTGTTGGCTGCCATGACGGGCATCGATCCCATGGATCCTCTGTCGGCCGAATCTGGCCACGCGCCGACCGACTACACCGCAAACCTTGCGGCGGACGCGCTGGACGGTAAACGTATTGGCGTCATTCGTTCTTTCTACGGCTCGGACAGCAATCCGGGCGTCGAGGCGATTCTTACTGCCAGTATCGAGGCCCTCGAACAACAAGGTGTCGAGATTGTCGATGACATCAACATAGAAGCGGATGCAATGTGGGACGCTGAAAGCATAATTCTGGATTACGAATTCAAGGCGGACCTCGCTATTTATTTTGAGCGCTCCGGCGCGCCGTTTAGCACCTTGACCGACATAATTGAATTCAATGAGGCCCATGCCGACACGGTCATGCCAATATTCGGTCAGGACCGCATGATTGCCGCGGATGAAGCAGGCGAGCTGTCCGACGAAAAATACCTGAATGCCCTCGAGGTCAGCAAACGAATTTCCCAGACCAATATCGACAGCTTGTTAAGCGAGCACAATCTTGATGCACTGATTGCGCCAACCAATGGCCCGGCCTGGGTCACCGATCACGTGAACGGTGACAGTTTTCACATCAGCAGTTCATCGTATGCGGCTGTATCCGGTTACCCTAACGTGACCGTTCCTGCTGGATTCGTTGCCGGGCTTCCGGTCGGAATGTCCTTCATCGGAACTATGAATTCAGACAAGTCATTGATCGAGATCGCGTATGCCTTTGAACAGGCGACGACCGTTCGCCGACCGCCCGAGTTCTGAGCCGAAATCGCGGCGTCATGTTCAAAGCCATTCGCATCGGCATTTTGTTGTTCATCTTGTTCTTCGTTGCTGTCAGCACGTGGTTAACTCAAGCGAGGAGCACCGACTGGAACAACAGCCTTTGGGTAAAAATATATCCAATCAACGCAGACGGGAGCGACGTCAGTGATCGCTATATTGATAGTCTCGATAGCGGTGATTTCGCAGACATTGAGTCTTTTATCAAGCGTGAGACCGATAAATTTAACAAGACAATCAGTCGGCCGTTGCGTATTGAATTGGGTAACAGAATAGCTGAGCAACCACCGGAGTTGGAAGCGGGTTCGGGCATGTTTGGCATCATGCTATGGTCAATCAAGATGCGCTGGTGGGCATCGGGCACGGCCGGTGCACAAGACTCGATTGAGCCGGACGTGCGAATCTTCGTGCGTTTTCATCATCCTGACAATGCGTTTGTGCTTGAAAACTCGGTGGGCTTGCAAAAAGGCATGGTGGGCATCGTTAACGCCTACGCGAGTCGTCAGCGAAGCGGTAGTAACAACGTCATTATTGCCCACGAATTTCTGCACACGCTGGGAGCGACAGATAAGTATGAGCTCGGCAGCGGACAACCGATACCGCCGGATGGCCTCGCTGAGCCGGATCGAATACCCCTTTACCCGCAGCGCTATGCCGAGATCATGGGCGGCCGAATTGCGCTGGCGGAGAATGATGCCGTGATTCCAAAGAGCCTCGAGTTCGCGCTGATAGGGCCGCTGACGGCGAGTGAAATTAACCTGACGGAATAAGCCGGTGACAACGGAAGATTCTGAACAACTTTTGTCGTGTGACGATTTACGCGTCAGCGTCCCCGGGCGAATTCTTGTCGATGGACTGAAAGTGTCTCTGCGCCGCGGTGAATTGATCGCCGTACTTGGCCAGAATGGCACTGGCAAGACGTTATCGTTGCTGACCCTGGCCGGTCTGCGTGAGCCTGCAACGGGCACGGTACAAATTGGCGCTAACGATATACGGTCCACTACACGTCAGGATGTTGCCCGACGACTCGCACTTCTGCCACAAGACGTCGAGGACATATTTCCGGCAACCGTACTCGACACCACGCTGATCGGCCGGCATCCGCATATCGGACGACTACGTTGGGAGAGTTCTGACGACTACGCGATCGCCGAGCAGGCGTTATCGACAATGGGTCTCGATAAACTCGCCGCGCGCGATGTGCTGACCTTATCCGGTGGCGAACGGCGTCGGCTTTCGATTGCCCAAGTATTGACGCAGCAACCCGACGTGTACTTGCTGGACGAACCGACCAATCACCTCGACCCACAACATCAACTCGAAGCGATGCGTATTTTTCGCAACGCTGCGGACAATGGGGCAGGGGTTATTGCCACGCTGCACGATGTCAATCTTGCCGTGCGTTTTGCCGACCGTTGCCTGTTGTTGTTTGGCGATGGACGATGGGAACTGGGAGCGAGTGCCGACGTACTCAGCGAATCACGATTGAGCGATTTGTATGCGACACCCATCGAATCTGTCGCCTGGCGATCGCACCAGTTGTTCGTTGCGGGCGGCGCCTGAATCGGGTTAGTCCACAAATCCGTTCAGTTGCTCAAGGTAATGTGCATGCAGTTTGGAATTTGCCGCCAGCACTGATCGCGTCTCAAGGCTTGGCGCCATGCCATTTAGATCCGTAAACACGCCGCCAGCCTCGGTAACGATTATTGAGAGCGCCGCAATATCCAGAATATTCACATCCGATTCGATGACAGCCTCGATCTTGCCTGACGCCAGCAAATGATAATGGTAAAAATCCCCGTATCCTCGCGTCCGATCTGCGTCCGCCAATACATTGCCGAGCGCGGGCCAGCCGTCACTTTGCGCGAGCGAACGAAGATTACCGGTCGAGACGGCAGAACGATTCGGTCGATCGATATCGCTGACAGTCATTCGATCCCCGTTTAGCCACGCGCCACATCCCCGCTCTGCCCAGGCAAGTTCGTCCATCAGAGTACCGCTCGACACGCCGAGTACGATTTCCCCTTGATGCATCAGCGCGATCTGGGTTGAAAAAAACGGGTACTGCCGGACAAAAGCCTTGGTGCCGTCGATCGGATCAACGAGCCATAAGTAATCGGCGTCATCTTGCGATCGTCCGGTTTCCTCACCATAAAATCCGTGCGTCGGAAAGCGCTCGAGAATGATCTGCCGAATTGCCTGCTCGCACTCGACATCGGCTTGCGTAACCGGCGTACTATCCGACTTGGTGCTTACCGTGAAGTCACCGGTGTAATACGAATGGCTGATTTCCGCAGCTGCTTTCGCAGCGTCGAGTGCGACTCTCAGAAATTCTGATTTCGGTGTATTGTCCACGGTCGTCTGCCTGATTTCCGGCGTATTTGCCGGTCTCGAATCGCGCCACTATGGCCGCTCGAAGCAGAAGAAACAAGCCGATGTCGACGCAATCATTTAAGATATTGCTTCTTCACTGTAGTGAGCGCGCATGGGCAAAAGACTCAGCAAAATTTACACCCGAACCGGCGACGATGGCACAACGGGTCTTGGCGACGGCACTCGCGTTGCAAAGGACAGTCTTCGTGTCGATGCATACGGCACAGTCGATGAGGCAAATAGTGTCATCGGAATCGTGCTCGCGTGCACCACAGTACCGAAGAACATAGCGGCCCTTTTGACCGAGGTGCAGCACGACCTGTTCGAGCTAGGCGGTGAGCTTTGTATTCCCGGCCACAGCGCCATCACGGATGCGTTCATCTCTCGTCTCGAGTCGGAACTCGATGACCTGAACAAGGACTTGCCATCCCTCGAGGATTTCATCCTGCCCGGCGGTGGTGAGGCAGCAGCGGCATGTCACTTGGCGCGAACGGTCGTCCGCCGTGCGGAACGCGGCGTTACAACACTGGCCACCGAAGAGACAGTCCGACCAGAAGTACTACGCTACCTGAATCGACTGTCCGATCTGTTGTTTGTCATCGCCCGGGTAATGGCGCGGGTGGAGAATGGCCAGGAAGTACTTTGGAATCGCGATCGGTAAGACTAGCCGGTCGCCCTCGATGTAATATCCGCTTTTCCCGAAAGCGGACGTTCAGACACCGCTAAAAACTCTGAAATGAGGGTCCGCTTTCGGCCAAGAGCGGACGTTCACTCTCGATGCATATCGCTAAGAAACCTAGGATCTTCTAAGTCGCGCGTCGCCAAGTGTTTTTTTCAAAAAATGCAAGAAACAACAGAAGTGCAAAGCCGGCAACAGCTACTCCCTTTTTTTGTAACCTATCGTTGCCCAAATCAACAGTAGCAAAACTACTCCAAGTCCAACTAGCTCATCTGTCCCGTAATCTCCACCGGAGCGGACCGACGCATAAGCAAGAAATAATGCAATTGCCGTTGCGACGACTAAGTAAGCGCCGATCAGAATTGTCTTGAGAGTTATCCTCCCCACTTTTTCGGTTCGTTCCTGTGCTGCGACTTCCCCTGCAGACAGAACCTTCCCGTCGGGTGCAGTCGTCCGCTTCTTACTTCGCTCAAGTAACAGAACGATCGTCCACAACGGGACGAAAAGTATAGGGAGTGTCAAACAGGTGATGACGATCGGGACCACTTTGTATTCGTCCCAATAATACTGCCAGCCTGATGATCTGTGTTGTTCACTAGACCGAACCCTCCCCTCGGCTGCAGTCGTCCGCTTCTTATATAGCTCAAATAGTAGAACGATTGTCCATAGTGGGACGAACAGACTAGGCTTTGCCAAACAAGTGATGACGATCGGGACCACTTTGTATTCGTCCCAATAATACTGCCAGTCTACTGATCTCTGTTGTTCCATTGAGCCGCCATGAAGTTGATCCGTTGGACCCGTTTTCTGATTAGTCTGCGAACGTCCGCTTTGGGTCATTAGCGGTCGTTCAAGCCAATACTAGCCGAACGTCCGCTTTCGGGGTAAAGCGGACGTTAAGGAGCGCTCCTACAAATGCTTTCTCATCAATACCGCATCGCCAGGGCACAGCGTGGAAAACTCGGCCGTATTGCGAATCACCTCTGGCGCATCGTCGCGTTCGGCGACGATATAGCCATGCCGCGCAAAGAACGGATCCGCATCGATCGTTAGAAGCCAGAGTTCGTCGATACGCTCACTTTGGGCTCTCAACTCAAGTTCGGCGACCAGGCGTGCGCCAAGCCCGACGCCTCGACAGGCAGAATCGACAATCAACGATCGCAGTAGTCCAACCTCGGCGAATTTCTCAATGCCGATGATGCCGACGGGCTTGCCCGCCTGCGTCGCGACGATGAACGAATCCATGTGATCGACCGTCAGGTCATCGGTGGGCAGACCCTCAGCGGTTAGCCAAGCCTTTGCGATAGTCAGATCCGACGACTGTGCCGGTCGGATGTCGATGTCAGCGCCCACCGCGCTTGTTTCTTGCCATCTGCAGCGCCTTACAAACCGACTCACCGGCGCTAAGCAAGCGCGGCGTCGCCCGGACGATTTCGTCAGCCGGCATCAGGTACTGGTTACCGAGCCGCACTGCAGCCAGGCTAGGCCAGCGGTTCCACTCCGCGAAGGCATCGTTGCCCGCATCACTGCTAGCGAGCATGACCTCCGGATCTCGTTCGACCACGGACTCCACTGCGATAGCCGGAGCCAGTGTATTCAGATCGGCGAAAATGTTTTCGCCACCGCACAGACCGATCAGTTCGCTGACGTAATGCTCGCCATTAATGGTGTACAGCGGACGTCGAGCGACCTGGTAAAAAACACTGATTGTCAGTTCGCTCGCGAAGCGCTGTTGCAATGCTTGCAGTCCGGCAGTAAAAGCGGCGGCAGCTTCGTTCGCCTCGACCTCGTGCCCGGTAAGTTTTCCGATACGTCGCAGCGCGATGACAATATCGTTCAGGCTCCGCGAGCGAATGACCTCGACACGGTATCCAACATCGCGCATTTCCTCGACGACGTGGGCGGGAATGCCGCTTTCCCACGCCAGCAGCGCGTCTGGCTTTAGCAACGCAAGTTGCTCGTGATCCACGGTGAACGCGTCACCAATAACCGGCAGTTCCAATGCAGCCGGCGGATAGTCGGAGTAAGCGCTAACGCCGACCAGCGTATCTCCCGCGCCTGCAGCATAGACAAGTTCGGTCAAATTGGGTGCCAGCGCGACAATGCGCGACAAGGATGCGGGCGGTGACTCTGGTGCCGGCGACTCAGAGCAGGCCAGCAGGCCCACCAAGGCCAATGCGGGCCAGATACCTCGCGTCACTGCGTCAGGCCATACAAGGTCATCGCCGAAATAATTACGGCCCATATCAACAGTAATCGAAATACCAGTCGGTTAGCAGCGGTGGCACCGCGGACGCCGCGCTTTAGCAGATCCTCGTCGTCATCATCAACGAGCGCCAATGCGCTGACGCCCACTCGAGCGAGAAGGTATTCATTGTATTCAGGCAAGCTGGCATCCTGTTGCTCGGTCGGCGCCCGCCAGGCGCCGAGCGCCGCGTCAAAGTGACCCGCGGCCGCATAACCGATTGCGGTCAGTCTCGCGGGAATCCACGCCAACCAGCCGTGCAGCAGAACCGCTGCATCTCGAACCAGGGCCATCGTGCCATCGGACTCCTCTTCGCGCGACGCGGTGAAAACCGCACGACGTCGAATCAGATCCGTCACACGGTAAGCCCACGCACCAAGTGGACCGAGTGGGCCAAGTACGACAAACCAGAAGATGACGGCGAACAAGCGATTATTGGCCTGCACACAAACCGATTCTTCAACCTTGTGAATTCGGTCGAGTTCGTCCTCCGGCACGTCACCTTCAACAATTGCTTTGGCGGTCTGCTGAATCCGTTCTTCGTCGCCATCTTCCAGGGCCCTGCAATAATCATCAACGTCCTGGCCGATGTCTTGCGGCCCGAACGAGAAAAACAGAATAACGATTGCAAATGCTACGTAGGGCAGTCCGGCCAGCGTGTCACCGAGTGCCAGCGAGACCGCTGCGACCGGCAAGACGAGAACCAGGGCAAGCAAGATGACAGGAATCAACGCTGGCCAGGTCGGCAGACGCTGGGCCTGCTGGAAGCCGGCGTCAATCAGCCGATCGATCCATCGCAACCGGCGAAATTGAAATAGCCGCGTCGCCAATCGTTCTACGACCAGGCCTAATAACAAGGCAATCAGGTTCATTGCGAGTCAGATTCTTCCTGTAACAGTTCGTGGTTGAGTCCATCATACAATCGAAGCCAGTCGAAAGCAGGACCCGGATCGGTTTTTCGGCCCGTCGAAATATCCGAGTGCGCGGCGATACGTCTGGTCGAGAGCTGCGGATACGCTCGTATCAAGGCGGCAAGAATCGCAGTCAATGTATGGTATTGACGATCGTCATAAGCGAGCTCATCCTGGCCCTCGAGTTCTATCCCGATCGAATAATCATTGCAGCCCAACTGACCTCGAAAACAGGACTCGCCCGCATGCCAGGCACGATTCTCGAATGGTACGAATTGCACCGCCTCACCGTCACGTCGAATCAGTAAATGCGCGGACACTTCAAGCCCACGAATTTCATCGAAATACGGATGACCGTCCCAGTCGAGCTGGTTGGCGAACAACTGCTCGATTTCAGGACCGCCGAACTCACCGGGTGGCAAGCTGATGCCATGCAGGACGACCAGGTCGACCTCCGTGCCGGCGGGCCGCTGGTCCTGGTTTGGGCTCGGACACTGGCGCGCCGATTCGACGAGCCCGGTATCCCGGTTGATGATGTATGCGTGGTTGGTCAAAGCTTGCCCTGCTTGCATTGAACAACGATAGTCACGGTTGATGGCCATTACCAGACTTTTTGTTCGAGGTGACCTGCGACCTGATCAGGCGCTGCAACTTGATGACGAACAGTCGCGCTATGTCGGGCGCGTACTTCGACTGCGCGTCGGCGATGCCATCGCAGTATTCAATGGCGAGTCTGGAGAATTTTCCGCTACGGTTTCAAGTTTGGGCAAGACGTCGGCGGCGCTCGCAGTTGGCGCTGCGCTTGAATCTTCGACAGAGTCGCCGCTCAAGGTTCATCTCGTACAAGGAGTGTCTCGGGGTGAACGCATGGACCTCATTGTGCAGAAGGCGACTGAATTGGGCGTAAAACGCGTTTCGCCCGTGCTGACCGAATATGGCGTTGTAAAACTCGATCCGTCCCGGGCAGCCAAGCGCCGCGAGCATTGGCAAAAGATTGCCGAAAGCGCTTGCGAGCAATCAGGTCGAGTCCGTCCACCACTGATCGACGAGCCGCTGTCGCTCAACGTCTGGCTGGGCGCGAAGACCCCCGAATTTGATGTTGACCTGATTTTGCGTCCGGACGCGACAACGCCAATGGCGTCGTTGCAACCGCCTCAGACCAAAGTCTGCCTGCTCATCGGCCCGGAGGGAGGGTTCAGCGATACCGAATACGACAATGCCAGCCTCGCCGGGTTCACCGCCGTCTCATTGGGGCCACGCGTGTTGCGTACCGAAACTGCGGCCATTGCCGCCATCGCGGTCGCCGAATCGATGTGGGGCGACCTAGGCCTGAAGTAGCTCTTCGGCGAGCATACCCTCAAGGCGCTCGAGATCTGGAATCAGTGGATACTCGTTAATCATCTTGACGCGACAAAGTACGGGCGCCGACTCAAGCCAGCCCTCGGTGGCGTCGAGTTGCAGAACTTCTTTGTTGACACGCACAAGCTGCGGAAACCCTTGCGTTAGTACGCCAAAGTAACCTGATTTGAGCTGACCTGAGACTGCGTAAAAAACGACGATACGTGTGCGACCGGTTGTAGCCGGAACCTCTTTGCCCAATGCCCCTTCAAATGACGCGACTGGCAGCTCCCTGCCATTCCATTGGACCGTGCCGAGCATCCATTTATGGGCGCCCGCTTCGGTATCGGGCGGTGAAAAACGGACGACTTCGGCGACGCAGGTCCGCGGGACAATTAATCGATCATCCGCCAGCGGCACGAGAAGACTATAGAGCTCGAGGGCATCATCCGTCACGACATCGACTTCCCTTTCTCGTCCAGCAGTCGTCCTATTGCCTCGAGCAGTGCCGAATCTTCGAACGGCTTACCCAGGTAGTCATTTACACCGAGTTCAATTGCGCGCGCGCGGTGCTTGTCGCCCACTCTTGATGTCACCATGATAATAGGTACATCGGCAACGCGGTCGTCATTCCTGACATGCGCCGCGAACTCGTAGCCGTCCATTCTCGGCATTTCGATATCGAGCAGGATAATGTCTGGATGGTGGTCGGCTATGACGCTAATCGCGTCTAGACCGTCCTTCGCCGTTACAACCCGCAATCCATTGCGCTCCAAGAATCGCTCGGTAACCTTCCGCACCGTAATAGAATCGTCCACGACGAGCGCCAGCGGCCGCTCGTCTACCGGTGTTGGGGCCGCGTTTTTTAGTTCGACGACCGGGGCGCCCGTTCGAACCAGCGCCACAATATCCAGAATCAGCACGATACTACCGTCGCCAAGAATCGTGGCACCCGAAATGCCGCGAATACTCGCAAGCTGTGGTCCGACCGACTTCACCACGATCTCGCGGCTCGCAAGCATTTCGTCAGTCAGCAAGGCCGCCGAAAACTCGCCGGCTCTGACCAGTACGACTGGAATAAACGCCTCATCTTCCGGTAGCTTGGCCGCCTGCCCGCCAAGATACATGCCGAGGTGTCTGAATTTGTAGGTTTCTTCCCCATACTCGTAACTTGGTTCCGTCTGGCTTAAGAGGTTTTCGAGTTCCGTTCGTGGAATTCGCGCAACGCCCTCTACCGACGGCAGCGGCAATGCGTAAACCTCTTCGCCCGTTCGAACGATTAGCGCCTGTGTTATCGCCAATGTGAATGGCAAACGCACGGCGAAGTTTGTTCCTTGCCCGGTCACCGAAGATATTTGCAACGAACCTCCGAGCTTTTTAACCTCGTTCGCAACAACATCCATTCCGACGCCGCGCCCCGCCGATTGTGTCACCTTACCCGCCGTAGAAAATCCCGGCGTCAAAATCAGGTTCATGATTTCTTCGTCAGTGACTTTACTTTCCGGTTTTAGCATGTCGAGTTCATATGCTTTGCGCCGAATCGCATCGACGTCGAGGCCTCTGCCATCATCCGCAACGTCGATAATCATTTCCGATCCTTCGCGATGAAGGCGAATTGTGATACGGCCCGTCGCTGTCTTGCCGTTCTTTTGGCGCTCTTTGGATGGCTCAATGCCGTGCACTATCGAATTTCGAAGCATATGCTCGAACGGCGACAACATTTTGTCGAGCACCTGCCGGTCAAGTTCGCCCGACGCACCCTCGACAGCCAACTCCGCACGTTTTTTGGACTCCTTGGCGATCTGGCGCACGAGCCGTGTAAGGCGCGGTACGTGGCGTTCGAACGGCACCATCCGCGTGCGCATCAGTCCGTCCTGCAATTCGGCAGTTACCCGAGACTGCTGCACGAGCAGGCCTTCCGACTCGGTCGTCACGTTTTGCAAAAGATCTTTCAGGCTGACCAGATCGTTTGCCGATTCGGCAAGCGCCCGTGACAATTGTTGAATGTTCGAGTAACGGTCGAGTTCGAGCGGATCAAAGTCCTCGCTAGCGATTGTTTGCTGATGGCTGTGCATTATTTGTGCTTCAGTCTCAGCGTCGAGCTTGCGCAATTGTTCACGCAGGCGCAGGACCGTTTGATCGAGTTCCTCGACATGGAACTCGATCGAATTTATCTGCTGACTTAGTCGGGAGTGATAAATGCTGATTTCGCCCGCTGCATTGAGCAGGTCTTCGAGCAGATCAGCATCTATTCGTGCAAATTCCTGTCGTTGTTCGCCTCTTCGTTCCACGGCAGGTTCTGTGGGAGCAGCTTCAACCGCGGGTTCGGGTTCGGGCTCGGGCTCGGGTTCGGGTTCGGGTTCGGGTTCGGGTTCGGGCTCGGGCTCGGGCTC
>Ga0255049_10000478_pt1 | contig 24690 bp, 27 predicted proteins | sample JV7_2_3_MG_FD_183615 | JGI IMG/M metagenome (GOLD analysis project Ga0255049, IMG submission 183615) | Seawater microbial communities from Jervis Inlet, British Columbia, Canada - JV7_2_3 | ecosystem: Environmental > Aquatic > Marine > Inlet | place: Canada: British Columbia | collected 2016-10-06
CCATGGCAAACACGCGGTCAGAAAAAAGCCCATCGGCTGTGGTATAGACTTTGAAGCCATCCTCTTCGACGCGCGCCAGGCCATTGTTTGTGCCAACCCAGATCACGCCATCGCCATCTTCGTGCAGCATGAATACATGGTTGCCGGGAAGTCCGTCGGCAACCGTAAAGCTCGTCCAGTCCTTACCGTCGAAGCGGGACAGACCGCCCCCCCAGGTGCCTGCCCAGACGTTGCCGGCACGATCTGCCAGCAACGCTACTATGTAATTCGGGTTATAGGCGACGTCAACTTCTTCAAGTCCCATTTCGACCTTTTGCCGCGCATGATGCTCCGAGTAGCGCGCCGGATCGGTCTCGAACTCGATCTGATCGCGAACGATGTCATATGCCGCACCGAGACCATCGTCGTGATTCCAGTTCTGCCATTCGCCATCCTCGAAGCGTGACAGGCCGCCCTCCGTCGCCATCCAGACAACGCCGTTGCTGCCAGCCTGCAACGCATAGACCCAATCGTTGGGCAGGCCACCGGCCGTGTTGGCAACGGTATACAGGTCCCAACTGGAACGATCGTCCAGGTTGCCGCCGCGAATCCGATTCACGCCCGACCAGGTGGCAATCCAGACATCCCCGTTCTCGAGCTCAATAGCGTCATAGATGAAGCCATCACCCAGACCCTCGGGAATGTTGTAAATCTTCCACGTCTCGCCATCGTCATTCATCAGCGCCAGGCCACCGCCGTAGGTACCGGCGGCGAGACGGCCCTGCAATTTGCTCAGGTAGAAAATACCCGTGGCGAGCAGTCCGGATCGTGTATCGAACAGGCGATAGTCGTCTTTCCTGAGATCGTAACGGACAATGCCGCCGGAGGTACCGACCCACATCAGGTTGCCATCGGGGAAAATCGCCTTGACGTTGCGCTGACCAACACGAAAGTGCGTGAAATGGGCGTCCGGATCGGCCCCTGTCTGACCGGCGATGGTTGGTAGTCCCGATGAGTCACCGGCAATGGTCGGATGACCGGCCGGTGTCGCTACCGTAGTACTTTCCGCCGACGGGGCATTCTTCTGCGTGCCGAGAAAATACGCGGCAACAGCGAGCGCTATAACCGCAGCAATAATAAAAGTATTCTTCATCAGTTATCGACCTTATCTATTCAACGGTCGGCGCTGCCGAGAATCTGACGGCGCCGCCACGGGTACCAGCCCAAATTTCATTGCCCGGCGTTGCGACAATGGTGTAGACATCCGTGCCGAACAGACCGTCTTCAATACCGAAGTTGGTCCAAGACGTGCCGTCATAATGGCTGACACCGTTGTTCGTACCAAACCAGTAGTTGCCGTCATCGTCCTGAGCAATCGCATAGACGATATTGCCTGCAAGACCGTCTGCAACTGTGAAATTGGTCCACTTACCATCTTCGAATCGACTGAGGCCGGCGCCCCAGGTCCCGGCCCAGATGACATCGTCACGGTCGGCAAGTGTTGCGAACACGTAACTGGGGTTGTAGCTTGCCTGACCGCCGATGACGACACTTAGATCATGACGGGATCGTGTGCCGAGCCCGGTATTCGGGCTAATGGGTAAATCGCGGTCATTGTCCGCACCGAGGCCATCGGCATGAGTCCAGTGGGTCCAGGTTTCACCATCCAGCATCGAGATGCCCCCTTCGGTGCCAAACCAGACGCGGTTCTTCGAATCTACCGACAGGCCGTAAACCCACTCGTTGATCAATTCTTTCTTGACCAGTGTAAATTCCATCGTATTCAGATCAACTTTGTTGGCGCCAGCCCAGGTACCAATCCAGTACTGCTTGTCTGCCTGTTCGGCAAACGCATATATCCAGTAGTCGGCCAGTCCATGCATTGGGAAGAACACTTGCCAATCACCATCCTTGTAGCGGGAGGCGCCGCCGGAGTTGGTGCCGAACCACTTGTAGCCCTCGCTGTCGACGCCGATGCCGAACACGTATTCATTGGCAAGGCCATCACTGCGCGTGAAGGTATTGAGCAGGTCATGGCTCTTGATATCAATTTCCATGACGCCGGCGGACGTACCGACCCAGAGGCTGTTGGCTGCCTCGTCAAATGCCAGCGAACGTACGTAAGTGCCCGCGCCAACATCGAAGCGATCGACGACGGCATATTGCGTCACCGCTGTATCGGATGAATCGCCGCAAGCGGCAAGCAAGCAAAGCGCTGTGCATGACAGCGTTAGATTTTTCAGCATATTAGTTATTGCAGTGACCTGATATAGGCGATGACATCACGAATCTCTGCATCGCTGAGAAATCCTCGGTAAGCGGGCATGAGATTGTTACCCGCACGGATCTGCGTGAACAATTCGGAGTCGGTGCGAAATAGCGTATCGCCATCGGCAAAACTCGGCGTACCAGGCACCATGCTTTCACCATCTACGCCATGGCAAGATTCGCAGTGTGTCATATAAATGTCGCGGCCCTGGAACACATCCGCAGCGACAACAGGATCAGCGATGCAGATTAGCCAGACGATGGATAAAACTAGAGTTAATGGACGTATTTGCATGCTATTCCAACTATGACGGTAGGCTCCAATATCAAAATTATTCGGCCAGCGACTGCGCCCGTTCGAGCCGCGCTTCCCAATATGCTGCACGCTCAGCATCGGCACCCGACTCACTGAGGTAGTCGACCAATAATTGCATGGAGTTGCGATCGCCAGCCTCGGCAGCCAGGGTCAACCAACGCTGACTCTCAGCCATGTCGGGCTCGCGTCCCAGCGCACCTTCTGCATAGGCTGTCGCAAGTACACGCATGGCGGGCGTGTGTTGGCTGGCGGCAGCGCGCATAAAATACTCGACGGCCTTGTCGAAGTCTTTCTCAACCCCGTCCCCTTTGGCAAACATCTCGGCCAGTCCATACTCGCCTGGTGGGTATCCCTGTTCCGCGGACGACCGGTACCACTGCGCAGCCTCTTCATTCTGTTCGGCCTGGTCCAGCAGCCAGGCAAGCCGAGCCTGAGCTTCTGGCTGGCCCGCCTCAGCGGCGCTTCGATACAGGGTCATGGAGGTCATCAGGTCGCCGCGCTCATAGGCCTCAATGCCGGCCTGCAAATCGGCGGCCGAGTCTGCAGCAACATCCAATGCAATTGCACACAATGTTGTTAGAACAATTGCTCGAACGGATCTGGCTCGGGCTGGTGCAAGCTCCTTTGTCATTCTTGAGCTCGTTCCGATTGAATGATTTTTGGCATGATTGATTGCTCCATTAGGGTTCGGCTTAGTGGGCCTATATGCGTGTACAGAATTTCGCCGTCGATGCCGACTAAATAAGTAACCGGCAGAGCCTCCGCTCCCATTGCATGCCCGAGCGAACCTTCAATGTCATGCGCGCTGACGATGTATGGGTCACCATAATAGTCCAGCCATCGAATCGCATCGCCACGTTTGTCCAGAAAGTTAACACCATACAACGGTATCTGTTTTGTCTCGGCCAACTCCAAAAGAAGAGTATGCTCAGTTCGACAGGCGAGACACCATGATGCCCAGAAGTTTACAAGCGCCGGTCGTTCCAGCAGTGTTTGCGGACTCACAACACGTTCTGTGTCCTTGAGACTCGGTAACGAAAAATCCGGAAGCCTGTCAGCGCCTCGCGGTCTATCATTCATGTACCAGAGAACCAGGGACGCCGCCGCTATCCCAAGCACCAGTGTGGCAACGGATGACTTGCTTGCTTGTTGCATCTCTTCGCGGCGCTAGTGGAACACCAATTCAGGGGCAATTCTATCACGGTTTACCGAAATACCACGCCGGGTCCAACGGGCCTCGAATAGAGTGACCGTGACAAGTGTTAACATTGTCACGAGCGACATAAGGAGAGAAAGCGTGAAACTTGTGAAGCACCTGCTCGACACCAAGGGCAGACATATCGTCTCGGTCACGCCGGATACGTCAGTACTCGACGCGATCAAGCTGATGGCGGACAAGACTGTCGGTTCGGTGGTGGTCATGGAAAGCGGTGAATTGTGCGGCATCATGACGGAGCGAGATTATTCACGCAAAGTTATTATTGCGGACCGCTCGTCCAGTAAAACTATGGTCGCGGAGATAATGACGGCCGATGTTGTGACGACCTCAAGTGCTAAAACGGTTGATGACTGTATGGGGTTGATGGCCGAAAAAGGCATTCGGCATTTGCCTGTCGTGGAAGATCAGCAGGTCATTGGCATGATCTCGGTCGGTGATATCGTGCAGGCGATCATCGCCGATCAAAAGCAGGAGATCGAGCAACTCGAGCACAGCAGCAACGACTGACCGGGTCGGTCACGGCAGTCGTGTAACCGCACTCCTACAATGAGCGGCATGCATATAGCGGAAAGCTAGTATAGACAGTACCGAGCACTGTCCGCATTATCGACGAGCGTATCTGTCTGAGCGATGTGGAATAGTCATGGAATTAGTGTGCCCCGCGGGTAACTTGCCGTCACTCAAGGCTGCGGTCGACAACGGCGCAGACGCGGTCTACATCGGTTTCAAGAATGAGACCAATGCCCGCCATTTCGCCGGGCTCAATTTCGGCCACAAGCAAATAGAGCAGGGACTGGCTCACGCACGTAATCACGGATCGCAGGTCTACGTTGCGATCAACACATACCCGCAACCGGATAATTTCACGAAGTGGGAAGAAGCGGTCGATCAAGCGGCCGAACTTGGTGTAGATGCCCTGATTCTCGCAGACATAGGCGTCATGGATTACGCCGCTACGAAATGGCCTGATCTTCGACTGCACCTTTCCGTGCAAGGCTCCGCGACCAGCCATGAGGCGATACGTTTCTATGCAGAGCAGTTTGGAATCAAGCGCGCTGTGGTGCCCAGGGTGCTTTCGCTAAAGCAGGTAGCAGCGCTCGTCGACCAAAGCCCAATTCCAATTGAGGTGTTCGGCTTTGGCAGCTTGTGCGTCATGGTCGAGGGCCGCTGTTTTCTGTCTTCTTACGTTACGGGGCAGGGACCCAATACTTTTGGCGCATGTTCGCCGGCAAGTTTTGTACGCTGGTCCGAAAAAGACTCAAAACTCGAGACGCGATTGAATGGCGTACTGATTGATTGTGTAGGTAAGGGCGAAAATGCAGGTTATCCAACCGTCTGCAAGGGTCGATTCAAGGTAAACGGTGAAACAAGCTATGCGATTGAGGAACCAACCAGTCTCAATACCCTGCCCATTTTGCCTGAGCTACTGAAAATCGGTGTGGCAGCCGTCAAGATCGAAGGACGTCAGCGTAGCCCTGCCTACGTAGCAAAAGTTACCAGTGTATTACGTGCCGCGATCGACTCCTGCAAACGCGATCCGGAAAACTATCAACCGGACCGGGCCTGGCTGTCGCAACTACGGGCGTTGTCAGAAGGTACGCAGACGACACTGGGCGCCTACGAGAGACATTGGCAATGAACGTCGCGAGGGCACGCAAACGTCTCTCCCTGGGGCCGGTTCAGTATTTTTGGCCAAGGGAAAAGTTACTCGATTTTTATCGATCGATAGAGTCCACCCCGGTGGATATCGTTTACCTGGGTGAAACAGTGTGTTCCAAGCGGCGTTCGTTTCGCCATAAGGATTGGATTGACGTTGCTGAACGATTGCAGATCGCGGGTAAGGAGGTCGTCTTGTCAACGCTCGCCCTTATTGAAGCAAGTTCCGAGCTGGGCCTGGTACGGAAACTTTGTAAAAACGGCAACTTCACAGTCGAAGCGAACGACATGTCGGCAGTACAGATGCTGGCCGGTGAAATGGACTTCGTCGGTGGGCCATCACTCAATATCTACAACGTAGCGACACTGAGAAAGCTGGCAAGTATGGGATTGACTCGATGGGTCATGCCGGTCGAATTGGCACAAAAAGCACTCCTCGGGTTTTCCCGGGAGATGCCAGCAGGAATCGAGGTGGAATTATTCGCTTGGGGCAGACTGCCGCTGGCCTATTCCGCGCGTTGCTATACAGCCCGCGCGCACAATGTGCCAAAAGATGCCTGCGAATATTGTTGTATCGATTACCCGGATGGACTGATGTTGTCTACGCGTGAAGAAGAGAGCTTTCTCATGATCAACGGAATTCAGACTCAGTCGGCCAAGATACACAGTCTGCTTCACGAGCTAAGCAACCCGGAATCGGGTGTCGACATACTCAGGATCAGTCCCCAGTCAGAGCACACCGAGCAGGTGATTTCCGTATTCGATCAGGTCCGTGCAGGTGATCTGGACGCGCAGGAAACATCGAACGAATTGGCGCCATTTGCTGCGTTCGGGATGTGCAACGGCTATTGGCATGACGATGCTGGAATGGCGTCGTACAGCACGGGCCACGGCCCATGATTCGCAAACCGTCGCAGATAATTCGTGCAACACTGAACTCGCTGATGGAACAGGACAGGCCGGTCTATCACAGCCAGCGCGAGTTTCTGGATGAGCTGGAGAAATGCGGAGACTTGAAGCGCATCGAGACGCCGCTCAGTCCGGCGCTGGAAATTACCGAGATTTGCCACAGGGCAATCAAGCAAGCGGGTCCCGCGTTGTTGTTTGAGAATCCGACCGAGGGAAACATGCCCGTATTGGGTAATTTGTATGGGACAGAACGAAGAGTCGCTGCCACTATCGGCCTGGAGAGTGCGGCAGCGTTACGTGATTTTGGCAAGCGACTCGCTTATCTGAAATCACCTGCTTTGCCTGATAATCCAGGAGATGCAGTTGACAAGCTGTCGGATTTTCGCAGGCTGGCTCACGTCAACCCAATGAAAGTAGATAACCCGGTCTGCCAGGAAGTCATAGTTGAGGGCGAGGATGTCGATCTGTCAGTATTGCCCATTCAGACTTGTTGGCCAGATGATGCCGGCAAATTGATCCCATTTGGATTGGTCGTAACCAAAGGACCGCACAAAGAACGCCACAATATCGGTGTCTATCGCCAGCAGCTTGTCGGCCGTAATCGTCTCATCATGCGTTGGCTGCATCATCGCGGTGGCGCCATGGACTTCGCAGAATTCAAGGCCCTCAGGCCCGGCAAGCGCTTCCCAGTGGCGGTCGCTATCGGTGCAGATCCGGCGACCACATTGGCCGCCGTCACGCCGGTACCTGATGGAATATCAGAGTTCCAGTTCGCCGGATTATTGCGTGGTGCGAAAACGAAAATTGCACGATGCCTGAGCCATGATCTTGTAGTACCAGCGACATCCGAGATCGTACTTGAAGGGTTTATCGAGCCCGATGAGTTGCTGGCCGAAGGCCCGTTTGGTGACCATACCGGCTATTACAATTCGGTTGAGAAGTTTCCGGTATTTACCGTTGAGCGAATCACTCATCGTTCTGATCCTGTGTATCAGGCATCGTATATGGGGAAACCGCCGGAAGACGAGCCCTCGATATTATCCGCCTGCCTGAACGAGCTGTTTATTCCATTGCTGCAAGAGCAGTTCCCGGAGATCGTCGATTTTTACTTGCCGCCGGAGGGTTGCTCGTATCGCGTGGCAGTGGTGAGTATCAGAAAAGGTTACAAAGGTCATGCACAGCGGATCATGTTCGGTATCTGGTCCTATCTGCGCCAGTTCACTTACACCAAGATGGTGATCGTGACGGACGAGGATATCGATGTGCGCTCATGGGCACAGGTGATCTGGGCGATTACAACACGAATGGACCCGGCCAGAGATACGACTATCGTCGAAAATACACCGGTAGATTATCTGGATTTCGCCAGTCCGACCTCGGGTCTTGGCTCAAAAATCGGGCTCGATGCGACGAGCAAGTGGCCGGGCGAAACAAATCGGCAGTGGGGACGGCCAATACAAATGTCCAGGGACGTCAAAAATCGAGTGGATAAACTATGGGCCGAACTTGGCATTGACTAGGAAGAGCTGACTCGGAATCTCGCCATGCAAGAACATCCGCCAAACAGTGCATCGCCAAAGTTGCCATCTATTGTGAGAAAGCCACTGGCATGGATTCCATCGCCATTGAAGTTGCGGGCGATTACAAACGCGATGAACGCAGTGTTCGCGATACCGTTGCAGGCAGGAGAGCTTGGGTTTCTTGCGGAGCGCGTGATAAATGTTCGCGTATCCGATGCAGAGCTGAATTTCTCGATTCGGTTTGATCGAGGCAAGCTACGAGCCGGCGTCGAAGTGGCGCAAGCGGACCTGGCTATAGAAGGCACAGTGCACACTTTCTTGTTGTTGGCTGCGCGCAAGGAAGATGCGGATACCTTGTTTTTTCAACGTCAGCTAAAGACCTCCGGCGACACGGAGCTTGGCCTGCATGTTAAGAATTTTCTTGATGGAATTGAGCCCGAGACCCAGCCATATCATCGAACTATTGACCGTATCCTGCGTGGTAGTCTTGCAGTGGCTGATGGGGCAAACAAAATTCGCAGTCGATTGTTGAACCGACAGGCTCATTGATGTCTGATTCTGAACCCGGCTTTTCTGTATTGACAGAAATAGTTGATATTCTTCAGGCAGTACTTACTGTTCCAGGTTATGCAGGCAGACTCAATCAGGGTGTTGATAATCGGTGGCTATGGCACCTTCGGTGGCCGTATCGCACGGCTGCTTGCGGATGAGTCGCGACTGACCTTGCTCATCGGCGGTCGCACTATGAGTAAAGCGAACGCGTTCATCTACGAGTTCAAGCGGCAGGCCGACATGGTTGCGGTGAAGTTTGACCGCCATGCCGACATCGAACAACAGCTGCGCGATCTGGAAGCCGACTTCGTTGTCGACGCATCGGGCCCATTCAATGCCTACGGAACGGATCCGTATCGAGTCATCAAAGCCGCTATCGCGTGCCGCGTACATTATCTCGATATTGGGGACACCTCAGACTTCGTCTGTGGCATCGAGGAGTGTAATGCGAGCGCTGTTGAAAACGATGTTTTCGCATTAAGCGGCGCAAGTACCTGCGTGGCGTTGAGCTCAGCCGTCTATCGCCGACTCGCAAGGGACATATCCAGAGTCAAAACGATCAGCGGCGGGATCGCACCGTCGCCGCACGCCGGCGTTGGCCTCAGCGTCATACGATCAGTCGCACAATCCGCGGGCAAAGCGGTCAAGGGGATGCGGAATAATGAGGTCGAAGACCTCTTCCCGTTTACAGAATCGAAACGATTCACGATTGCGCCGCCCGGACACGTACCATTGCATCGCCGGAGATTCTCGCTGGCTGATGTACCTGATCTTGTCCTTGCGAAGACAGTGGAACCCTCAGTAGAAAACGTCTGGTTCTCCGCGGCGCCGGTACCCGGTATCTACCACGCCATACTTCGCGTGCTCGCTCGCGCCGTCAAACGAGGCTGGTTGCGGTCTGTCGATCCGCTGTCGCCGCTGATGTTCAAGGCAATGCACGACTGGAGCTGGGGAGAGCATCGAGGTGGCATGTTTGTTGAGTTTCGCGGCGAGACGAATGCCGGAGCAAGCATAGAGCGGAGCTGGCACCTGGTCGCCGAAGAAAATGACGGACCCATGGTGCCGGCAATGGCGGTTGCGGCGATCATCAGGAAGTGCCGCGATGGCCAATGGCCGGCGCCGGGAGCTCGACCTGCTTTGATCGAGCTGGAGCTTGACGATTTCGCGTATTATTTCAGGCAAATGGATATTCACACGGGTGTACGAAGCGGTTCGGGCGCAGACGGCTGGCCCGTTTTTCGCGAGGTCCTCGATAACGCATGGGAAGAGCTGCCGACGGAAGTTCGACAGTTGCACGACGTTAGTGGCACGCAGCAGCATAGCGGCCGGGCGGACGTGATCAGGGGCGAATCGGTGATGTCGAGGCTGGTTGGCCGAGTCATCGGGTTTCCGCCCAGTGCCACCGACATTCCTGTTACCGTCTCCATCAGTCGCACTGATGAGCATGAACAGTGGGATCGGAATTTTGACGGACATACATTCTCCAGCGTGTTATCGGTCGGCAAAGGCCGGCTCTCGAATCTTGTTTGCGAGCGATTTGGTGCAGCCAAATTTGGTATGGCACTACAGCTTGAAGATGGTCGCTTGAACTATGTACCGCGCGGCTGGACATTTCTCGGTATCCCAATGCCGCGTTGGCTGGCGCCGCAAGGAACAATGTGCGAATACGTCGAAGATGAAAAATTCCATTTCCATGTTGAGATCAATCTACCGATCGTCGGCCATGTCGTGACCTACAAAGGATTTCTCCTATGAAAAACAAAATTCCACCGCCGCTACTGCTCTTGATTTGCGGTGCGGCGATGTGGTTTGTTGCCCATAGTGAGCTTGCCTATGCAATCTCGATTCCTTTTTCGTTGGTCCCGGCAATTGTGCTCGCGGCCATTGGTGCAATTGTCAGTGCGCGCGCCATCAGGCAATTCAAATCTGCGGAGACAACGGTCAATCCGCTCAAGCCGGATACGGCATCCTCACTGGTGCACACGGGAATTTTCAGATTGACCAGAAATCCGATGTACGTTGGTTTACTTTTTGTATTGTCAGGCTGGGCGGTGTGGCTCGGTAGCCTGAGCAATGTCGCCGTGCTGCTCGTGTTCATGCTGCTGATTACCGAGTTACAGATCAAGCCCGAAGAAGCGGCATTGCGAAAGCTGTTTGGCCAGGGTTATGTAGAATACTGCCAACGAGTCAGGCGGTGGTTTTAGGGCTACCATGGCACGTCGCAGTCACCGCAAGAAAAGAGTAGCGAACGCAATTCGCCAGTTGCCGTGGGGTGACGTGGTCAATCCGTATGCGCCGGTCGAAATTCTCAGTGCCGACCAGGTCGAAACAATTATCCAGACCGCTCTCAAAGTGCTCGCGACACAGGGCATGCGATTTCTGGAGCCTGCTAGCCGAAGAATGATGCTGGCGGCGGGTGCCGAGGTCGACGAAGCAGAAATGATTGTGCGCTTCGACCCGGACCTGGTGCGGGAAAAACTGGCACTTGCACCGGCGGAGTTCAAATTGCGCGCACGCAACCCGGCGCATGACTTAAAAGTCGGTGGCAACAATATTATTTTCGGCTCAGTGGGTGGCCCGGCGTTTTGCAGTGATCTCGATAGCGGGCGCCGGCCGGGCACTTATTCTGAAATGTCCGATTACCTGCGAGTTGTGCAAAGTCTCAACATCATCCAGCAGGAAGGTGGCGGCCCGTTCGAGGCGATGGACCTGCCGGCAGAAACGCGCCATCTCGATCTCTATCTCGCACAAATCAGGTTACTCGACAAGAATTGTCAGGCCTATGCGTTGGGGCGGGAGCGCACGATTGATGCCATCGAGATGACCTGCATTACGTTAGGCGTAGATCGCGACGAACTCGCCAGTCGACCAGCGGTGCTGGCGATCATCAATACCAACTCGCCGATGCAGCTTGATATACCGATGACCGAAGCAGTGATCGAACTCGCTGGTACTAGCCAGGCATGCTGCATTACACCGTTCACACTGGCGGGCTCGATGAGTCCGGCGACGCTGGCGGGAACCCTGATGCAGCAGACCGCCGAAGTACTTGCCGTCGCAACATTTTCACAGGTCGTGAAACCTGGCGCACCGATCATTTACGGCAGCTTCGCGTCGAATGTCGATATGCAGAGTGGTGCGCCCGCGCTGGGGACACCTGAGTATACGAAGGCCGCACAAGCCAGCGGGCAGATCGCGCGGCAGCTGGGTCTGCCGTTTCGATCGAGCAATACCACGGTCTCCAACTGTGTTGATGGGCAAGCCGCATTCGAAAGCGAGATGTCGCTCTGGGGCTCGGTGATGGGCCACGCCAATCTCGTCAATCATGCTGCCGGCTGGCTCGAAGGCGGCTTAACGGCCTCATTCGAAAAACTGATCATCGATGCAGAGATGCTGCAAATGATGGCGGAGTTTCTTCGCCCGATCGAGGTCAATGACGACGAGCTCGCGGTTGATGCGATCGCCGAGGTTGGTCCCGGCGGCCATCATTTCGGTACGACTCATACCCTGGAGCGCTATGAGTCCGCGTTCTACACGCCGATCGTTTCGAACAGGCAGAACTTCGAAGCGTGGAAGGAAGCGGGCAGCATCGACGTCGCTACTCGAGCGAATACGATCTGGAAACAATTGCTCAGAGAGTATGAGCAACCGCCACTGGACCCCGCTATAGACGAAGAGCTTGTCGAATACGTTGCCAGGCGCAAGTCAGCGTTGAGTTAGTCCGACTCCTGGAGGGGCGCCACATCGACTTTGTACTCGTCGATGATCTCCGTGGCCAGCAACTCTCCGGCGTGATCGTAATACTCAATGCGGTGTGCGAACTCGAAACCGGACGTTTCCCGGAAGTCACTACGCCGAATGGTGAATCGCGGTTGGTCCGCATCGTCCAGCAAGTCAGCGCGAACAATTGCGCCGCCATGGCTGTTAACAAACAGGTGCCAGTTGTTGCCACCGCTCTGTTGCAGACGAAGCCGCCATGCGAGGACGTCACCCATCTTGAGCATGCCGGACATCGACACCTCATGACCCTTTTCCGGCCACTCGACAAACAGGCCATCGAATTCAAAACCACTTTGCAACAGCCGCTCATATTCGATGGGCAGTCCCGCGCCAAGGCTTGCGCTCTCACCTGCCACCGTGCGCTGCAGTTCGTTTGGCCGCGTAGCGATGCTCGTCAACGATTTCGAAACACCGTTAGATTCAATGTGGCCGTGCGCCTCGATCGCCGTTATGCGTTTGAGGTTCTTGTAACCGCCTTTGCCCATGATGTGCTGGCGTACGGCAACGTTACGGGGCTGGCTGACCCTGGGAATGATGGTTCCATCGGCCAGTTGTTCGGCCGAGGTCTGCTCGGCGAGATCGATTGCTTGCCCACCTGTTCTCTCGACGTATTCAAGGGTCTGAGCAGCGAAACGCTCAGCATCCAGTACCAGCTCCCGCGAAAATGTTCGAAAGTCCTGGCCCGTAACACCGAGCTGGTGTTCGTAGTACGAAGGCTTGGGTGGCAACATCTCATCCCAAATCGCGTCGGGTTCGTAGATCGCCCAGAAATCCCAGACATACGCCTCAACTGTCATGATCTTGCTGTAATGCTGACCAATGATGCCGGTCTCTTCCCAGTAGTGATTGACTCGCGGGCCATCGAGCAATGGAATGGCGTCGACTGCATGGTGCTGTTTGGCGCCCATTGTCGGGACATGCACGACAAACGTCATCAGGCGATCATCGTTCTGCATCGCCGCAAGATATTCATCATTCAAATCGGCCATACCACGCAGGCAGATGCCGCAGGTTGGTCCACTCAGAAACATCAGGCGGACTTTTCCCTGGTGCGCATTGAAGTCGTCCCTGAGTTGCTGCAGGTCGTCGCTCATTACGACCAGTTCTGATCGTGGTGCCGCGGGGTCGAATTTGCCAGAATCTCCGCAGGCAGCGAGCAGCGTGAAAAAGAGGAACAAACCAGCCAGGACGAGATTTTTCATCGCAATGCCTCCGGTGTCGGATCAATCAGGATCCACTGCAGGTCATCCGCAAAGAAGGCGAGTATCGTCATGCCGGCCGCAGCCCACAACGCGACCTTCAGCCAGATCGATGGACCCGTCGGGCAACTGCCATCCTCACAGATCGGTTGCGGCCGATAAACGCGCCAAAACCCCCACAGCAACATGATCGCTGCGACGCCAATAATGTACGGCCGCAGCGGGGCCCAACGCGCCATGGTTACCGCGCCGGAAACTCCGAACAGCACTACGGCCCATGGGCCGATACAACAGAGCCCTACGAATGATGCGAATACGCTAATGCCAACGGCGCCACCTGTGGTTGCGGCGACTTTCCTGTCATCGTTCATGGCCTTCATCTGTGGCAGCCCTGTTGTAGTTGAATAGGTGGGCACATAACGGTGCCAAAAGAGCAGAAAACACAGCAGTCACCCTCGTTCGGACGCAGCAGCTCACCGCAAGCACTGCAGTCATAGAAAAACTGGCAGGCATTGGCGGGCATTTCCTCGCGTGCCTCGTGGCCGCATTGCGGGCAGGTTATGACCGAGAATTTCTCGAATTCCGACATCCGGAGCGACTCCTTGCTGGTCCTGACAGCTCTAAGGGCGTATCCTAAAGCCTATAGTTACTACAGGGTCAAGGGTTCATGCGGATCGGAAAGCTGGCAACGGAGTGTGATTGCGCTATTGAGACCATTCGTTATTACGAAAAGATTGGTCTGTTACCGAAACCGGTGCGGCTGGCGAACGGCTATCGTAGCTACGATGACTCGCATCGCAAATGGCTGCAATTCATTTTGCGCAGTCGCGCGCTGGGTTTCAGCCAGTGCGAGGTGCGTCGCCTGAAGGATATCGCGCATGAGAGAAAGACCGCCTGTGCGGAAGTTCATGACCTGCTCGAGGAACAGGTCATTGATGTGCGGCGCCGCGTCAGCGACTTGCAGCGCATGGAAAAAGCCTTGATCAGACTCAAGGCCAAATGCCACGACGATACCCTGCATGAATGTCCTGTCATCGATGAGCTCATGATCTGATGCGCCTGAATGCCGATTTTTCCGAACGCGTCGTAGTTCGCCCCGATGACTATCAATGGGTCGACTCCCCGATGCTGGGTGTCGAGCGCATGATGCTGGACAGAATTGGTGATGAAGTTGCACGCGCAACGTCGCTGGTTCGTTACGCGCCAAACAGCAGCTTTTCCCCGCATGTGCATGGTGGTGGTGAGGAGTTTTTCGTGCTCGAGGGCGAGTTTGGCGATGAACACCAGGCCTATCCTGCCGGCACTTATGCCAGAAACCCGATCGGCACCGCGCACTCTCCGGTGGTAGGTGAACAAGGCTGCGTCATCCTGGTCAAATTACACCAGTTTGCGGCAGAGGATCAGGCCCAGGTCGTAATCGACACACGCACGGCAGAATGGTCGCCGGGGCTGGTGCCTGGCCTTGAAGTGCAAGGCCTGCATCAGTTCGAGGGTGAGCAGGTCGCGCTGGTCAAATGGGCGCCGGACACACAATTCAATGTGCACAAACATTGGGGGGGCGAAGAAATTTTCGTTATCGAAGGAACGTTTTACGACGAACACGGTGAATACCCGGCCGGAAGCTGGATTCGTAGTCCGCATGAAAGCAGCCACACGCCGTATACGAAAAACGGAGGCGCACTGATCTATGTCAAAGTCGGTCACCTCCAGCAATAACATCTCGCGATGGAATAAGTACTCCAGCCTGTTGCTTAACGGAGCGCTTATGGTTGTGGCATTCCTCGGCATTAGCGCGTTTCAGGCGCGAAACATGCTGGGCACTGATCGGATTGCAGCACCGGGGTTGCAGGCGCAGACGCTGGCGGGCGATTACTTCGATCTGAGTACCAGTGCTGCACGTCCGACACTGATCTACTTCTTTGCTCCCTGGTGTCATTACTGTGCATTGAGCTCGGATAACCTGGTTCGTCTGCGGCGACTACGCGACGAAGAAAACCTGCGCATCATTACTGTAGCGCTCGATTGGCAAAGCGTCGCTGAGGTCAGGGAGTATGTGGCAAAACACGACTTGAATGTGCCGGTGTTGATCGGTGACGCCAATACCGCACGTAGCTGGAAGGTTTACGGCTTTCCAACCTATTACGTTCTCGACAGCCAACATCGAGTTGCCAAGCGTGATATCGGTTACAGCACGCAACTGGGATTATGGTGGCGCACCTGGAGTGTCGAATGAATACGCCGCGCCTGATTCTCGAACCGATGTCGCACGAGTGTTTCGACATCTTCGTGCGCGACATGCTGACTGACCCGAAAGTTGTCGAGCATTACCATTCGTATCGTGGTCTTTTCGATCTGCAGCAAATACGGGTTCGCGCAGAGCGGGATTTCTGGGAGCACTTCGAAGCAAGCAGAATGAGCAAAGGTTTCGAAATATGGTCGATATTTGAGGGCATCGAGAGGCCGTCACAGAAATCCTTCGTTGGTTGGGCTGGATTGCTGCAGTCGACATTGAGTGATGAACACGGCGGCCCGGAGCTGCAATACATGATCGCAAGCCGCGCCAGCGGAAAAGGCTATGCGACCGAAGCAGCCCAAGCCGTACTGGACGATGCGCGTCAGCGGCAATTGACAGGCAAAGTCATCGCGACCGTGGACATTCCAAACAAAGGATCAATTCGCGTGCTGGAGAAGCTCGACTTCGACTTCGTTGGGACGATAGACGCTTATGGAAGCCCGGATATGTACCTGTATACCTGCGCTCTGCGCTGATTCGGTTGCCTAGGTGCAGTCAGCCTGGCGAAATGCACTTCGCTGTCGCTACCCTTGGCGCGGTTACCAATCGTAATTACCGTAACACCGCTCTGATTCGCAGTATATCTACGTATCGCGGCCAGGATCGGGGGTGGTTAGTGTGCAATACCATATGCGCCGAGGGACCAGCGTAGGAGTTACTGAAACTATGAAAACCATCATCGAGCCGTTCCGGATCAAGATGGTAGAGCCCATTCGTCTTACCACTCGCGAGCAGCGTGAGGGGCTGATCGAGGCGGCCAGATTCAATCCATTTCTGCTGCGGGCAGAAGATGTCATCATCGATTTGTTGACCGACTCCGGCACCAGTGCCATGTCCTCGGATGCCTGGGCGGCCATGATGCGCGGCGATGAATCCTATGCGGGCTCGCGCAGTTGGTACCGCTTCCTGGATGCCGTGCAGGACATATTCGGTTTCGAACAGGTTATCCCCACGCACCAGGGCCGTGCTGCCGAGCACATATTGTTCAGTGTCATGCTGGAATCGGATTCCATCGTGCCGAACAACACGCACTTCGATACGACGAGAGCGAATATTGAGTTCTGCGGAGCGCAGGCGACCGATCTGCCGTGCCGGGAATCCAACGATCTCGACTCAGACTATCCGTTCAAGGGCAACATGGATATCGAGGCACTGGAACTGCTGTTGCAGGAAGTGGGACCCGAGCGTGTGCCGGTCATCATGGTCACTATTACCAACAACTCCGGCGGTGGCCAGCCGGTCTCGATGGCGAATATTCGCGAGATCAGCAGGGTTGCGCGGGATGCCGGAATTCCTTTCTACATCGACGCCTGCCGATTCGCCGAGAACGCACACTTCATCAGACGGCGGGAGGCCGGCTACGAAGACGTGTCCGCGCTCGAGATTGCGCGCGAGATGTTCAGTTACGCTGACGGTTGCACGATGTCGGCCAAGAAAGATTCATTCGCGAATATCGGCGGCTTCCTGTGTACCAACAACGCCGAGCTCGCGCACCGTGAACGCAACATCCTGATCCTTACCGAAGGGTTTCCCACTTATGGGGGTCTGGCCGGCCGTGATCTCGAGGCGATTGCCGTCGGGCTGCGGGAAGTACTGGAGGAGAACTATCTTGACTACAGGCTGCTATCGACACGCTATGTCGTCGACCATTTGCTGGACGCTGATATCCCGGTTGTAGCACCTGCTGGCGGCCACGCAGTTTATCTCGATGCGCGCCGTTTCCTGCCGCATATTGAACCGCTGCAGTATCCGGGTCAGGCGTTGGCGGTAGAACTGTATCTGGAAGCCGGCGTCCGCAGTGTCGAAATCGGCACGGTAATGTTCGGTTCCGATCCGCACACCGGGAAGGAGCACCCTGCGCGTCTTGATCTTGTGCGCCTCGCGATTCCCCGCCGTGTGTATACACAAAGCCATATGGACTATGTCCTCGAAGGTATCAACCTGGTATGGGAGAGACGCAGAGAGATTCGGGGTTTGCGTATCGTGCGGGCGCCAAAGTTCCTGCGCCATTTCACAGCCGAATTCGAGAGGGTATGAGAATATTATGAACTACGACATCATTATCATCGGCGCAGGCCCGGCGGGCCTGAGTTTTGCACGATCACTTGCAAACACCGAACTGCGGATCGCGATCATCGAGAAACAATCCAGAGAACAACTGGCCGAGCCGGAGTTCGATGGCCGGGACATAGCACTCACTCACTTGTCAGTGCGAATTCTCAAAGAGCTCGGAATCTGGGCGCGCTTTCAGCCCGAAGAGCGGCCGCCCATAAAACGAGCCCGGGTCCTGAATGGCACCTCGACCTATAGCCTGGATTTCGATGGTGATAAGGACCCCGACGGCGCACTCGGCTTTATCGTCTCAAACCACGTGATTCGCAAGTCTCTGTTCGACGAGGTGCAGACGGACGACAATGTTGACATCCATACCGATCTCACCGTAACAGCAGTAGCGACAAGCGAGAATGATGCGACCGTCACCTTGTCCGATGGTGAAAAAATGGAAGCAAAGCTGGTTGTTGCAGCCGACAGCCGCTTTTCGGACACGCGCCGCATGGTTGGGATCGCGGCATCGATGTACGATTTCGGTCGTGTCTGCATCGTGAGCCGCATGCAGCATAAAAAACCGCATGAAGGCGTTGCGTTCGAGTGTTTTCATTATGGCCAGACACTTGCAGTGCTGCCACTGACCAGCCACTGCTCTTCCATCGTTGTTACAGCGCCGATGGACCAGCGCGATCCGATCATGGAAATGAGTGACGAAGCGTTCAGCGCCGACATTCAGCGCCGCTTCGATGCTCGCTACGGTGACATGACGCTCGCTAGCGAGAGATTCGCCTATCCGCTCGTCGGTGTACACGCATCATCATTCTGCAGCAAACGCTTTGCGCTGATTGGCGATGCTGCGGTTGGCATGCATCCGGTTACGGCGCACGGTTACAACCTCGGGCTTAGCGGCCAGGAAATTCTGGCGAAGGAAATCATTAGTGCTGCCGCGTCGCAAAAGGACATCGGTGCAACAGCGTTACTCGAACGGTACCAGCGCCGGCACCGGCGAACGACCGGCCCGATGTTCCATGGCACCAATGGCATCGTCAAATTCTTCACGGATGATCGCCGGCCGGCAAAGCTGGCAAGAAGAATTGCGTTGCGGCTGGCGAACCGGATTCCGCCGATCAAGCGCGTGATTCAGAACAAACTTACTGAGACGAGCCGGCCAACAGGCGGTCCACGAACTTTTCTGAATTTATGAGCACGTCGTCCTGACCAATCTGATCGAACGGATTCTCGAGATGTTCCTGGATGTTGTCGAGGCTAACGAGTACGAGTGCGAATAACACCGGCATGACGTAAGTCAGGGACGGACTGAAGTCGATCGCTATGTAGGCGAAGTATGGCCCGTACAGCGGTGGCATGATCTTGATGAAGAAGTCACTGAACGCGCGCAGAGTTCTTGGTGTGCGGTATTGATAGATGTGTTTGATTTGCTCAAACGCGAGCAACATCTTGGACAGGTACTGATTGCAGCGTGACGCTTCGCCAGTCGCGAGACCCGCTGCACGCAGATCGTCTCGAATGAATCGCGACAGGTCAGAAAATCGCGCGTAGACCAGTTCTTCGCGCTCGTGCATGTCGATGCGTCGCCCACAAAACAACGCACGGATCGAGCTCAGCAGATCGCCGAGCAACTGGCGGCACTTTTCCTGCCGGGCCGGGTCCGGGTCCGCGAGCCAGTCACGAGATGCGAAGAAGATGGCACGACCGTGACTTTTGAGTGAGCCGTAGTCGTCAAGCACCACCTCACGTCGTTTGTATGCGCTGTTGATTGAAAACACGATAGGAAAAACAATCGCGGTCGCGAGCAACGTCAATGGGAAATTTGCGGTGATGCCATAACGAATACACAGGTAGGTCGAAATAACGGCCAGCCCGGCAACAATCACGGCCTGGAAGTTGATGATCAGTGCGATGGTCTTTAGTCGACGCAACATCTGCTCTGCCTTTCGATTTGCCCACTCACGGACAGTTTCGTGGTGCTCCTTTCTCGGTTCGTAGAAGTGGGTCACGGTTCCGCAACAGGATATAGGCAAGCGGTGTAATTCAGGAGTCGAAGTGCGACACAGGTCCGAATCGGACCGGCAGATGGGACTATGTTGGGGTTGCCCACACGACAGCGGCAGCGGAGACGAGCATGAATTCAAAGCAGATTACAGGTCTTATTGGTAGCGTTCTTGTCATTGCGGGGTGCTTCCTGCCCATCATTCATGTGCCCTTTATTGGTGGCATCAGTTACATACTTCCTCCGGGTGGCGAGATTGGCGACGGAGTATTTGTTGCTGCATTCGCACTACTAGGCCTGGTAGCCGCTATTCGGCAAGGTGACGGCGTTCTGTTGTTCGCCACAATATTCGCTGGCGCGATATTCGCTTACTCGATGTCGACTTTTATCGATCTGCTAAGTTCGACCAGTGCCGAGTCAGACGGACTGGCAGGTGCGTTGATGTCTGCAGTCGGGTTGGATGTCGGAGCCGCAGCAATCACCATCGGGTTGATCCTGATGCTGGTCGGTTCAATGATGCGCAAGCAGGTGAAGGACGACGACGACGAGGCGGATCGGCAATGCCCATACTGTGCCGAAATGATTCGGGACGAGGCGGTTATCTGCAAGCATTGCGGCAGTGAAGTGGCTACGGTTGCCGCGAGTAGTATCTGACCCAACTCAACAAATCGCTTTATACTCACTGCCTGAGAGATGGGGCGGCGGTGACAATCCTTGGACAAGAAAAATGACAAGAGCGACGGCTATGCCATAGCGTTACATGGTGGTGCAGGCCCGGTACCTGGCAGGGACTATGCGATCACCGAAAAGCACTTGCGGCAGCTGGTCGAAGAGTGTCAAACGCAACTGCTTGCGGGCGGCAAAGCGCTCGATGTGGTCGAGTTTGCGGTGATCGAGCTGGAGTCCTGCGGACTTTACGTGGCGGGCAAGGGATCGGCGCCCAATTCTGCGGGCTACGTTGAGCTCGACGCATCGATCATGCACGGCCCTACGCGTGAAGCCGGCGCGGTCGCGGCGGTCAAAGATGTCATCAATCCGGTCAGCGTTGCTCGCGGCGTCATGGACAAGACATCGCATGTGATGTTGGCGGGTGAAGGCGCGCTGCACTTTGCTCGCGAGCGGGGCTTCGGCCTGGTCGATGATGCCGCGAACTATTACACGCTGCCGATCGGCGTTACAGCCGAGGATGTGACCGAGCAGAAGCACGGCACCGTCGGAGCAGTTGCCCTGGATCTGTCCGGCGCACTTGCTGCGGCGACGTCGACCGGTGGTACGTTCATGAAGCTCGAAGGCCGGGTCGGTGATACACCGTTGGTCGGGCCAGGCACCTGGGCCGACGATGACGTCGCCATTTCATGCACCGGCACCGGCGAGCACATCATTCGTTCCGGCGGCGCAGTTTCGGTAGCCTGCATGCTGCGATCGGGAGCAACGTTGCAATCCGCGGTAGATCAAATGCTTGCCGAAGTGAAGCGGCTTGGTGGCGATGCGGGCATCATTGCGGTGAGCAGAAACGGCGAAATCGTAATGAGCTACAACTCGGATGGCATGAAGCGTGCGGCGGTTGGCACAAACTCGCCGCTCGTGGTCGCGACCTTCAAATTGTAGGAGTACTTGTTGGAGCGCTCCAACAGGCCGCCTACATGCCCCAGAACCGTTTCTCGGGCAGCGACACCATACCCTTGTCATAGATTAATCCATCCAGGCGATCGTTCTTTAGCAATAGCGGCCCATCGATATCGACGAAGTCTGCCTTGTGTGCGAGTACGTGCATCGGCGCCATACTCAACGAGGTGCCACCCATGCAGCCGACCATGATGCCGAGCTGCATGTCGCGCGCGGCTGCGGCGAGTTCCAGTCCGTGTGTGAGACCGCCGGACTTATCCAGCTTGATGTTGATCATTTGGTAGCGACTTGCAATTTGCTTGAGCTCACCCGCGTGCTGGCAGGACTCGTCGGCACACAGCGGTAACGGCGAGTCGTAGCCCTCGAGTGCTTCGTCATGACCGCGTTTCAGCGGCTGTTCGATCATGCGGACGCCGTAGTCGGCCAGTTTCGGGGCAACATCTCGTAGCTGTTCGAATTCCCAGCCTTCGTTTACGTCGATGACGAGTCGTGCGTCGGGCCGTGCGTCGTGAATGGCCGCGATGCGCTCGATCGGACGATCATTGTTGAGTTTGACCTTGAACAAAGTGAGATCTGCGGCGGCTACTGCCCGCGCGGCCATGTCTTCCGGTTCGGCTTCAAGACCGATCGTGAACACGGTTTCAACAGGCTCTGTCGATACGCCGGCCGCTTGCCACGCGGAAGTACCGGATAATTGTGCCTCGAGGTCCCAAAGCGCCGCATCGACCGCACATCGCGCACCACCCGGCGGCAGCAAGTCGAGCAGGTCCTGCCGGCTCGCACCATCGACGAGTTGTCCGGCGATGGATTCAATCTGCGCGAGCATTGTCTTCTCGGTGTCGCCGAGGTAGTAGACGCCGAGCGATTCGCCGCGGCCAATGAGCTCATCTTGTGCGATCTCACAAACCACGCTCGGGAAATCCTCCCAGGTATGACGAGAGATGCGAAACGGGATCAACGCCATCCAGTTTTCGATGTGTACAGATATGCGGCGCTTCACTTGATGTTCTCCAGCAGGAAGTCGGCAATGTCGGCCATGCCGGTCGCAACCGGGTCGACGCAGGGCAGGCCATACTTGCCGCCGATGTCCGCAAGATAACCGCGCCGTTGTTCATCGTCGAGTGTCGATGTATTGATGCTGATGCCGGCCCAAATGCAATCGGGATTGGTCACTCTTGCAGACGCAAGAACCATTTCAATTGCCTCGTCGAGTGGCGGTACTTCGAATACTCCCTCGAGGCCAATCAGGTCGTCGCGTTCGGCGTCGTGACACAGCACGACCGCGTCGGGCTGCGAGCCATGCAGCAGGCCCAGGCTGACACCGGCATAACTCGGATGCAGTAGCGCACCTTGTCCTTCGATTACGTCCCAGTGATCGTCATCGTTGTCGGGCGAGAGCTCTTCGGCTGCACCCGAAATGAAATCGGCGACCATGGCGTCGATGGGTATGCCTTCGCCCGCGATCATAATTCCGGTTTGTCCGGTCGCCCGGAAATCAGCCTGTACGCCGCGCGATTCGAACTCACGATGTAAAGCGAGCGCACTGTATTTCTTGCCAACAGCACAATCGGTACCAACCATGAGTACTCGTTTGCCGGAGCGGCGACCGCCACGACCGACCTCGATGCCGTCCGGCGGAATCCGGACATCAATCAATCTCGCATCGCCGAGCTGAGCAGCAGCGGCGAGTTCCGGATTGTCATTGATCTTCGCGTGTGTGCCACCGGCAATATCGATGCCTGCTCGGGCGAGTGCCGCCAGCGCCGGTATCCATGCGTCCAGCAACACCCCACCGGTTGAGGCCACACCGATAATTGTTGTTCCGACACCGGCCGCGACCGCGGCATCGACATCCAATTCCGGCAGGCCCATGTCGACGGCGCAACCGGGCAAACGCATCTGGCCGGCACACAATTCGGGCCGCCAATAGGCAATGCCGTGGCCGGTCTTGGCGTGGCCATCATCCGGAACGTCCGCCATGAACAGCAGGTAGGGGGTCCTGAGCTGGATTTTGTTCAGCGCCATATTCAGGATTATGCGGCAAAGGTATAAGGTATTTCATATCAATTGCAGCAATCTCAACGGTTTGCTGGTCTACCGGTTGAATATTTCGAGTACTTATCACATCATTTCGTTTGCAAATGGCTGATTCGAACGAGTGGGGGGACAGTTATGAAATTCAGAGTTTTGGCGATAACCGCTGTACTGGCTTTGCCGTTTACGGCACAGGCCGATGCGCTTTTTGGCAACGATATGGCCGGCGATCGCAAGTTGCCGAGAACCTGGGGCATCGGTATCGACTACTTCGAAATGAGCCAGCCATACCAGATCGATAGTCTCAGTTTGTTTGACGGGCCCGTGGACCTGGGGGCATTGCTTGTGCCGGACCCGAGCATATTGCCGATCGACAACAAAGTCAGTCACCACGACATCAAGATCGATGTCTGGGTGCTGCCGTTTCTGAATGTATTCGGCATCTACGGACAGATCGATGGTGATACGCGGATCAACCTGGGCGTACTCGGACTGCCGTTACCGCCAGAGACCAATTCTTTAGCAATTAGCTATGACGGAGATGTGTTTGGTGGTGGCGTAACGCTGGCGTTCGGCGGCGACAGCTGGTTCGGCTCTGTAACAGCCACGGTCACCGATACCAGTCTTGGCGGTGATATCAAGTCGTCAGTGTCGGCGACAACGATTCAACCGCGACTGGGCCTGCGTTTCGGCGATCACACCGAAATCTGGGTCGGCGGCTACATTCTCGACGCTGAGGAAAAGCACTCCGGTACCATAGATCTCGATCTTGGCCTGTTGGGGTCGATGTTGCCGCCTCCGATTGACGGGCAAGATGTCGCTTTTGAGGTTGACCTGTCGCAATCAGAAGATTTCAATCCCAGTATCGGCATGCATATGATGATGTCCGATGCGTGGGAGGCGACCGTCGAAGTTGGTGCTGGCGATCGCCGCACCGTACTCGCTAACATTACCTACAGGTTTGACTAACGACGCCAAAATTTTCAATTTACGGTTTGCGTTGCTATTTATCGGAGTGGCCGCAGCAGGGGTACCGGCTGCGGCCCTTGCGTATGAGACGGATCAATTCACGAATCGCGATGTTCCTATCGCCGACTCAACCGACCTGCTCAATAACAGAGTTAATGAAACTATCCAGGGAATAGCCGCCGACTGGAAGAAGGGCCATGACGAGATGGCCTTTGTTGATGCGATTTACCATGAGATAGGCGGGCATCATTGGGTCGACAAGCTTGAACGCTGGGCCGTGAAGTCGGATCAGATAGAAAAACTCGATACA
>Ga0255049_10000482_pt1 | contig 24607 bp, 32 predicted proteins | sample JV7_2_3_MG_FD_183615 | JGI IMG/M metagenome (GOLD analysis project Ga0255049, IMG submission 183615) | Seawater microbial communities from Jervis Inlet, British Columbia, Canada - JV7_2_3 | ecosystem: Environmental > Aquatic > Marine > Inlet | place: Canada: British Columbia | collected 2016-10-06
TGTTATATCACCTGTACTATTGGCACCAAACAAAGTAGATATCTGTATATTATTGAGTGTCATTGCATTGGCAACACGAGAGGTATAGTCCCTACTTACTTGGTAGGAGTGGTCTACTTTTATAAATGCATTCTCATGTGTAGTTATGGGTGAGGTCTCATTATCACCCGGTAGGCCAGAGGCACCTACATGCGAAGTTACGGCACCAGTGAAAGAGACTGAATTAGTACTTAAGTTGGATTCAGTATAACCTGATACTCTGATGGAACCTGTTTGAGGTGTGTTGTCTGCCCCGTTTCCCGTTGTACCTAACGCCCACCCCATAGGTGTGAACTCGATGTTGGTTGGTTGGTCAAACCATATCCTACCCGTACCGAAGTCATACTTAAGATGTGCTCTAGTTACACCCTCGTCTATTTCATGACTATGCCCCGCGCTAGCAAAGGTAGTTGTACCGGCTAGGGAAAATGTGTCACTATGACCGTGATCTATAGGGTGTGTGTGTGGCCCTGTCTTAGGGGCACTTAAAGTACCTAGTGACTCGTCCCCATCAGGATTAACACTACTACCCGAGCCTAACGCTCTCATACGTACATACCTACCCCTGAGGTCAGGTACACTTGTCCCATAGTAGTATAGACTAGCGTCAGAACCATCACACAGAAACCACCTACCTGAGGAGAAGGCAGTTTGTATATCGCTACCACCTACCCCACTACCTGTCTCAGCAATGTTCCCCCATAGTATAGTACCTACAGGTAAGTCATCTACAGGCTTAGGGGTGTGCTCATTAATAACAGATTGAGCGCCTAAGCTGACAGACAGACCGTTAATTCTACTCTCATGATCATCTAAGTTATCTTTGATTGTTGTCATTAGTTCAGACGTTACCGCCTTACCTACCGTTATATTCTCACTTGGTATTGATGTGTATGCCATTGTCTTACCTCTTAACTGATTACGTTTGTACCTATATCGCCTTCAGTCTCTACCATCCCAATAGAGTCTGTGATATACCCATAAAGTGCTTTATCTAAACTATCTGCCTCTGAGAAGTCTGGAGCAGTATCCGCAGCCACCTTACCTCCCCTAGCATAGATACCCCCTAGGTCTGATAGCCCTAAAGAGACTCTCTTACCATCTTTAGATATACTATTAACCATCACTAACCGTGTGTTGTCTGCTGCCTCGTTACCAAACCTACTGAAGCCATCGGTGGTTTTCAGTGCCAGAATATCCCATATATCTACATCCTCATACTTGATAGGTACAGATACACTATAGTCATTCCTTTGCCTCTCGTTCTGAAATCCGATTCTACGTATTACAATATCCGCATTATCAGTATCGAGTAACCAACTCTCAAAGGTCTGTCTCTTAGGTAAGGCGCCTAGTGATATACTGGGAGAGGTATACTCAATAGATTGGGAGTACTCCTCTACATCAGATAGGATATCATATTCCCGCCAGCCATATCTAAGTTCGGCTTGTGTGATTAAGTTAGTGTTACCAGCCTTGACCTTAACATCGGATAGAAGGTCATCGTCTTTAATCTCTAAAGGGGAGACAGGTACATCTGGGTTTATATGCTTGTATTTGATATTGAAGTTGTGGTCATAATAAACACTACCTAATACCGACTGGTTTACCTTACCTATAACCTCACTCATCTTGGGACTCTTATCACCGGATGACTCTGGGAGGCGTATACTAACCTTGTGAGGAAATCGTATACTCTCCTCAGCAAAACTGGCATCGTCTATATCGTCCGCTACCGTTGTCTCAAGAAATAGATCCTTAGCCACATCTGGAGCCGTAAGAACACTAGGCCCGGTAGCTAACCTATCTGTAGTCACACCGTAGCAATCTACTACTACCTTAGTTTCGTCACTAATGGCATCAAATATCATAGTATCAATCTGACGTGTCTGAAGTGTACCTATTGGTAGTGAGTTCTGATACAATGTATCTATCAAGATAACATCGTCAGATAGCTTCTCTAGTACCTCAAAGGTCTCATTTGTACCAAACAGTCTAATGAAGTCCCTAGCCCTAACCTCAGAGAACTTACCCTTTGAGTATACGGCTCTGGAACCCTCCATAAAAGTAACGTCACCCTTGCTTACTATATCCGCGTTGTCTCTCTCAGACATGGGGTGTAGCTTTACAATACCCCCATCGTCTGTATTGAATAGCCAGAAGTCGGAGTTCTCAATAAAAGTACCATTGCCAGATACCTGTATCTTCTGTACACCTAAACGGGTAAGTGGTTGTCCTACAATCATACCTATCAAGGCACCTGTAAAGCTGACAGACTTTGACTCAGCAGAGATATTCAGTATGTAGGTTTGTTGCCCTGCGTACTCTACAAGGTCACCAATATTGAGGTTAGCTACATCGTCCACTATAACAGATGTAACACCTAAGATGTCTGTGATAAGAGGAGCCGCCTCACTAATGTGGTGCTCTGATAATTGATAGTATCTATTCATACGCCTATAAGGTCTGTTTGGTGTACACTCTCCCTCTAATGTTATGAAGGAAGAAGCTATCTCACTGCTTAGAGTGACCTCATTGGGTAGTATGGACCTTACCAGAGATATCTCACCCTCTATAGGCTCAAAGTCAATGGATGTTATATCAATAGACAGGTCAAAGGTTATAAAGGGGGCGTCTATCACTGAAGTATCTACACTCAGTATTCTATGTAATCCTAGCAGATCCCCCGTGAAGGGTTGGCTGGCAAGTGCCGCCAGACCGGATAACCTAGATAGTGCCAATGTATCACCTACAGCAGGTACTCTATCAAAGTCACTATTGAAGGTCATAGTAGCCGTACCGCCAGTACTAACGATGGTAACGTCTGAGGTGGTATTGTCATTCACTAGAGTAACCATACCCGCTACTGTGTACCCGGTCTCACCAATCACCAATTTGTCACCCACAAGGACATCCGAATAGACGGCGGGGTCACTAACCCACACATCTGTCTGACCTGATAACCCAGTGAAAAGTAAGGGATTATCATAGTCCTTTTCAAGGTATGTGGTTTCTAAATTAGTTAGTAATTCCGTACACTTATATTTACTTAATACGTTACTAATACCAGTAGCTAGAAGTCCCTCTTGGTAGCCGTATAAGCGCCTCACAGGCTTCCCTTTAAGGGAGTCAGGTATTAGTATAGGCTGTGTAGCAGAGGTCTGAGGGTCCGTTCTAGAGGTCCTAGAGTACAGTGGTAAGCTAATCTCTGACCTTAGTTCATATACGAAGTTCTTGACTTTGAAGGATACTGTCTGCTTACCCCAAGAGGTGCTTGCTATCTTGCCTCTGAACAGAAGCCCTATCTCGCCTACATCTATACCGGGATTGTAGTCGTACATGGAGCACTTCTGATTAGACCAATAGAGCTTATCGTATATGGGAGACCAAAAAGCCAGATCCTTCATCAAGGTGACGTTTGAGTCTCCTTCCAATGAGATACCTGTATTGTCTTTATCTAGCTTAGAAGAGCCACCTGATATCTTACTGATATGGGGCAAGTACTGTACCAACTCACCTGCATCTAAGTCCCAAGGGAGCTTTACTGCATGGTTAGCAAAGAAGAACCTGTATACCAGAGATACCGCACCGGAGGAGGGATCAAAGGATATGGTGGTAGTACTAGTCTGAGGGTCATAGCTGAAGGGCTGTGAGAGGCCGCCTAAGAGCACGTCTACAACAAAGTAGTCAGATACCCTACTCCAAGTCCCCCCTAGGTCTGTCCATACAGGAGCCGCCTGAGAGGCCTCTAAGTGTACTAGCTGTATCTTCTGGCTAGATTGAGCACTTAGGAAGTCACTGCGATTATTTATAGTCATTACTACCTCATAGAAAGTTTTTTTATTATGCAACATTCGTGCCACATATAGATGTATTTTAATTCGCTGTTTTGTTTGTGCGTATATAGGAAGCATACCAGTATGTTAAAAGAAAGTTTTACTTTTATATAAATTTTATACCCTATGTACCGATAAGTTTATTGTTACAAGGGCAGGGCATTGACACTAACCACTAAGGAGCTTATCATGTACGGTATCACTAAAGAGAACATCGAAGAAATGACAGCACTTGAAACTGACCTTATTACTTGGATCAATACTGAGTACAGCGCCCGCATCGCAAGAGACCCTATCTTTGAGGCTCCCTCTACTGAGTACAAGGCCACTAAACGCTACTGGCTTGAACTTAGTGCTGCCATCAAGGACTACCATAGCCAGTTTGATTGCTTGGCATTCTTAGACTAACTGAAGGGGCTTCGGCCCCTCTCCCCTTAACAACGGAGTACAGCATGAGTGTATTATTACTAAACAAGGCCGCAGAAGAGGCATATAAAGATTACCTCAATACCCACAGAGGCATTGCTGACTCAGCCATGGGTGTCGCCACGAAGTACCTATTGCCTCTAGATACTGTGTTGAGCCAAGTCAGTAAGCTCTACCCTAATATGAGGACAACAATAGCATTACTAACTAACGGTAAGGTAGATCATACCATATAAAGGAGAAGAGCATGAAAGTTAACGTCGACCTATCGCCTAACCTACTCGTCTTTCTCTTACGCTTAGTGAGAGAGGGTGCGATAGGTGATATCAACTACAAGGTAACACATAACTACGAAATAGACACCATACTGGAGGTCGCCGCCCAATTAGAAGAGGTAGAGACCAAACTAAATGACTTAGGTATAAAAGTAGATTAGTTTGGCATGTATATTGCATTTAAAAAAATACCAACAACTAAGGTACTGAAACAAATAGGCTTATAAGAAAGTTTAAGTATTGTGTCACACTTCCCGATAAGAGGTATGTAAGCAGCACAACACAACAACAATCACTAAGGAGGTCATCATGTTAGAATTTTTCCTGGTACTAACTTATGTATCAACACTCTGGAAGCTAGCGGACGTTTGGGCTGACAGGAGCGGTTTCTTACAGCTTAAGAAGTAACAACTAACAGGGGGCTTCGGCCCCACAACCACTAAGGAGAGTATCATGAGAAACTTAGTCATCCTACTAGCCTTAACGTTACCGGCATGTGGGGCCGAGAGCTATATAGACTCAGCCTTCATACCTTACCTTGAAGACTTCCCTGCTGAAGTTACCGTATCTATCCAATTTGTAGATAAGATAGATAACGGTGCCACTGCTAGCTGTATACACGCAGAAGGTGCCATTGTGGTATCTAGACTCCACTGGGACCACTACAGTGAAGTAGGTAAGAAAGCCCTACTTTGGCATGAGCTAGGTCACTGTGTCTTGGATATGCGGCACACAGACGACCGCGAGTCACTAATGTACTTTATCGTAGAGTATACCTCAGAAGACCACTTAGTCAGTGGGTCAGATGAGTTAACTAAGTTATTTCTAGAAACCACACACTAAGGAGCACATCATGAAAACAATTGACGAAAGATTCGACCTAGACGCTGAGTGGGCAAACTACGTACAACATGTTAACGAAACACAAGATAGCATGGAACATAAACAATTTATGATTGACAGTGATGACTGCTTCGAAGACTGGCTGGAAGAGAACGGGACCGAGATTGTATAACACCAATAACCGATACATTGGGTATCACTAACTAAGGAGCACGCTATGTATACAGTAACACCGCAGAACCTACAAGAGATGCTAACCCTCGAAGGAGAGCTAGAAAGCTGGCTTATGTTAGAATGGGACTCACGTAAGAGTATATTCCAACACCCATCTACCGAATACAAGGCCACCAAGAGATGTTGGATGGAATTACATGCTGCACTAATTGAGTACAGCGAAGACCTAGCATTCCCACCTCTGAGGTCAGTATGATGGAAATTAGCCTTGCCCTACATATCTTAGCGGTTGCCATAATGGTAGCCCTTGAAGCCAACTTTAATAACAAACTAACCGGAGAAGTATATGATAACGAAACGGACAACATCAGAGATTAACATGGAAGCCATTGACTACAAGCTAGGTTGCTACAGAAGGATGCTGAGAGAGCACTGCGCTAAGGCCAGCCATTCACAGCTAGACCTAGTGCATATCAGGGATCTTATAAACCGTATAGACCAACTGGAGTTTGTGCTAGCTGGCTGTGAGAACTAAGGTAGCTCGTGTAGCTTAGCATTCAATAGAACCTTAGTCTCTCCTACATTCCCCTCACCTTTGTTTAGCCTTACCTTAATCTGTAGCCCGGCCTCAATACGAGACGGGTACAGAGTATGGTTGTGGGAACCATCCCACAGTAACCAATTAGTAGCAAAGCCATCTAGCTTACCATCAACAGGGTGCCACAGTTCCAGGTCCATAGTATCACCCTCCTCAGATCCCTCTACATAGAAGGAGAGGCCGTCAAAGTAGTGATCTATATAAGAGTCCCATATGATCTCATCAGAGTCATTAGAGAGTATACCTAGGCCCTGTAGCCTAGCTCTGGCACCCTCAGGGTCTGACCATGCAGATACCTTGGCTTCAGATCTAAGTTTGTTGTGTACCTTCCTACCAGACAGCAGTGCTTCAGTAGCTATAGATACCTCACTAAGACTGTACTTCCTATACCCCTTGAAGCAATCCTCATTCTCAGAGGTGATAGATATAATCCTATAGTCATGTGCCGGAGTAGTACTATCACCCACAGGAGAGGGAACAGGGTTATCAAACCCCGTACACCCTAACATCTTGTTGGTTATATCTTCTACTCGTATTATTACAAAATACTTCATATTTACTCCGGTACATCTAAGACAAAGTTAGTATTGTCCATATTAAGCATATTACCATCATTACTACCAGCATGGTCTTTGAGAATAGGGGATGTGTCACCATCGCCCATTTTCCAGTAATGATCCAATGTGGCAGATGTTGCCAGCGTTGCTGGGTCTATTGGTACGCCTCCATTGTAGAGGTTGACTATATCAGTGCCGGTTAATGTTGAACCGCCCCACATGGTTACTTCATCAATGTGACCTAAAAAGTCCTCACTACCATTTGATAATGAACCGATGTAAAGATTGGCTGTCGATGTATGAATAGCTGACACACTTCCATCTGTACCTGTATAAGAGGCTTCAACTCCATCAACCCAAAGCTTAACTTGGTCAGTGAAATTGAAAGTGAAACCAATCAAATGCCAGCCGTTATTCTCTACATTCTCACCAGTGGTGTCGAGGCTTTTGGTGTCTGATGTTCCATTAGAACTCATCCTCAAACGTAAGTTTCCATTGGCGAGGACCCCCAAAGACCAAGCACGTTGACCAATACCAGAATGATAGTTAGCCATTACTGTACGGGTCGATGCGTTGGTAGGTAATTGTACCCACGCAAACGCCGATAAGTTATCAACCTCTTGCGATGATTCAGGGGTGCAGTTTATGTTCTCATTAACACCATTGAATGAGGTCGAGAACTCATTTATAAACTCACTAACACTAAACATAGTAAAGGGGAATGTAAACATTATTGAAAATCCCCCACTAGATTGCAGTAGATACTTGTACCATCACTGACACCACTTAAGATATCTACTGAACCGGCTGCTGTGGACAGTACAGGTGTATCACCTCCGGGGAACTTAAACTCAGATCCGTAAGTAAGTAACCTAGTACCTGTAACGTCCTGTGTTATGATCCATAGATAAGTAGCACCTGGTTTAAGGTTAGATGGGTTATCTAACACCCTATCTCCTGCTAAGATCACCTCATGTACGTTACCTTCTGAACAGTCTGTACTGATGTTAGCACCATCTACAAGTGTGTTCATATCACTATAGGCTTGAGTCTCTGTCTTAAGTGCTCCCACCTCTACACTCAAATAGTCCTTATCTCCTGCGTTGTTCTGTACTTCTAACAGAGGGGACCCAATAGGTGTAGCTGCATCTCTATATTGTATACCTCCTGTACCTACATCAAGTATAACCTGAGGAGCCACTGAAGTATCATAAGACTGTTGCATTGTGGTGTGTACTGTAGGTGTACCTCCTGCTGCGGCCACTCCAGAGGGTATAATCCTAACCTCTGTACCATCTAAGGTGTCGGAAGAGTCCTTCCTCATAACTATTCTAGCTAGTAGTATAGCTGACTCCAATATAGAAGGTACTGTAAACACCTCTGAACCAGCAGCGTCAATAGCCTGTGATAAGTTCTCGAAGTACTCTTGTCCTTTGAGTATACCTATTGTACCATCAGCAAATAGGTATATATATTGGATTGTAGCATCATTATTAGCAGGTACGGTAGTTATTACACCGGCGTTATCATATGTAGTAGGGTCTAATAGAGTATCTGTACCTATAACTACATTGTCCTGCTTAACCTCAAAGAAGTCAACCGGGTTCTGTAACGGTAGATCCACTGTATTAGGGTCTTGAGGGTTACTCATTATATTGATACCAGCGGAAAAGCCTGTACCAGCTTCCTTCTGTATACTTAAAGTACCTGTAACACCTGATACCTCATTACCACTCGTTATGAAGAAACCTAAGGCTCCCATAAGGTCACTCAGTTGAGCGTGGATATCATATCCTGGAACCCAGGTAGTGACTACACTAACGATTGTGGCAAAGTCAGAGTGAATTAAGGAGCCTACATCAAACGTATTACGTCTCTGAGTAGGTGTACCACCCGCAGCCCTTTGAACTATATTACCTGACACGTCTATAGCTATTGATGTAGAGGGTTGAGAACCTATGTTGCCTATAGTAACCCCTACTTGAGCCTCTACAGATACGGGTGTTACGATGGGTTGTCCTGGGAAGGTGGTATTATCTACATGGATACCTACACCCGCAGCCATATCAAACTTAGAGTTGTCTCCTGCATTAACAGTTAGCTCACACCCGCTTAGAAGGGATGTACTTAGAGGCATAGCTAGGGCCGGATCTACACCAATATCTGGACTCAACTCAGTCCAATTGGCTAGGTCAGATAGTAATGAGGCACCACTTGTATGAGATACGGCACACCTATATATCTTTTGAATGGTATTGTCTGCGGCTAAGCTATAAATTACGTCACCTATGACATACTCAGTAGCGGTTACCCACTCCTGCATAGATGGGCCTACTGGACCCTCTGGACCTGTGCCGCCTAGCTCCGATAGGTCTCTATACTCTAATGTACCTGTGTTATTCTTGATAAGTGCTGTATCATTATCGGCCTCTACAAACCCTTTAGGTGTATGTATCTCGGCCTGATCCGTTATACCGCTGTGTATTTTTGGCATCTTATATCCTTAAGAGGTTGTAGGGGAGAATATTATCTCACCTGAGTTATCTGTTATTATATCATACTCATTATTAGATGTTAACATATTGTCAGTAGATAGCCCTAATAATTTGATCGTGTCTAGTTCGGCCATTGTGTGTGAGCTAGGTGAGTCCTTAAAAGGTGCAATGTACTCAAAGATTCCTGTGAAGATGTTGTATTTGTGGTCTCTAAGCTCGTCCCCATTGAACACAGGGAAGCTATTGATAGAATATTCTATTACTACCCTTGCTACCTCTACACCATCTCTGAAGTATATCACCAAGGATGGGTCACCTAGGCTATTATAAGTAACTGTCATGTCGTCATAACGTAACTTATGATTAAACACATTGATAGGACTACCCCCTTCATTAGGCCAACTTGTATCACTCATGAGCGGTCTCCTTTCGACCCTATACGTACCTCGAAGGCATCTCCTCCTGAGGCTATGGTAACAAACCTAAGCCTCAGCCATTGAAAGGGATTGTGTTGCATTGTAACGGTGCCTACCGGGTTATCTGGCCCTACAGTGGTTAGAGTATTCCCTAACTTAGACCACGTTACATTATCTACAGATACCTCTATAACAAATGACATCGAGGAGGTTACTCCCTGACTGATAACAAAGAAACCTAATTGCTTTAGTAACTGCCCATTGACAGCATCGGTTATACCTCCCTCAGCAGGTATGCCTGTGAATATTTGTTGCTCTCTGTACATTCTTATTAGTCCCTAAATTATGGAAAGTCGATTGATGCATAGTGTGTGGAGGCTATCTATATAACTAGCCATTACTTCCCTTTCTCTATTTCCTCTGCTTTACGTTTCTCTTCTTGAGCTTCCATGTGCTCATCCCAATCAGCGCCTACCCTTATCTGTAAGCCATCGGAGGGTATCTCAATACCGCCTACTTCCATCTTGATGAATAACCTAGATGGGGGTAAGCCTTTACCTATTGAGATGTATTGGTGCCAGAGTACTCGCTTAGCTTTCTTCCAACCTGTGTGATCTAAGTTATATTCTAATGTATACATATCTACCTCTTGTTGTTATCTATTCTTATAGTTCAGCGTCAGCCGACCATTTGAATCTGTAATATCCTGTACCTGAAGCGCTGGCAACACCAGCAGCCCTAAAGCCCTCTACACTAGATGAGACTGTGGCTATGCTAGCATTAAAGTTAGCTAAATTTTCTCCGTCGTTAGTTACCGTGGGGGTAACTCTTTTTGTGACTTTATAGGATTGAAAAATATAATATGTCTGTCCTGATCCTACTTCACCACTCCACCATGGTGCAGCATCAAAATTAGTTTGCTGCTCATAGTATCTCAAACAATCAAGCAGCTCTTCTGCTACAGTCTTCTTTATAGGCTCTACGTTGGTTCCACTCTCTACAATAGAGACTTTAGAGATATCAAAAGTACCTGTCTGCAACCCAAGTGAATCTGTCCTAGCATTGAAGTCTGTACCCGCGCTCATCCAAATTGATAGTTGTAAGTAATGATCCCCATTTGTGCCGATAGTCTTACCTGACAATGAAGGTACTGTCAGTGTGGTAGTGAACTTCTGCCAAGAGGTTGTTAAGTTGAATTTAGTAGCTCCGAAGTTAACAAAGGCTGAAGGAGATCCCCCTGTACCAAAGTAATGTTCAAACTCGGCGGTTATATCCTTAGCGGCATCTGCCTTAGCGTAGAAAGTTAATGTAATCTCTTTATTCTCTAAGGTACGTACATCCTCTATCTTCTGGTCCTTGATTACTGCACCCGATGTGGTTGTACTACTAGTGATTACTGTGCGACTATAGTAAGAACCTGCATTAGGGACATCTTGCTGACCATCTGCAAACGATTGTCTTGAGTGGGTCTTTGCGGAACTATTGTGTCCATTAGCCCACCTATCATCACTAAATACACCGGAAGCAGTCTGACTTGTGCTACGTTGCCATATATCAAAGTGACTATTGATTATATGGTTCTCGTTAAGAGTTACCGGTGGGAGTTCCCAAGATACATCCGTGCCATCCGAAGTAAGTACCTCATTAGCGGCACCTAGAACGAGCCTCTCAGCACTACCTCCAGAGTCACCCCTAATCACATCACCCCTAGTAGTAATGGGGCTTGCGGCCTCTGCTTGCCATGATGGGGTTGTACCATCAGACTTTAATATATAGTTGTTAGTACCTATAGGTAACCTAGCAGGGTCCCCACTAACGTCTGCAATTACTATGTCACCTTGAGTAGTAATTACATCATCTTGTTTCGTATCTATAGCTGCCTGCTGAAGGGTACTAACAGGCTTATCCACGTCACTAGTATCGTCTACACTACCTAGCCCTACCTGAGTGGCTGTAACCACGTGAGGGTTAGCTACGTCAGCCTCATGAGTAGTCAGTAAAGCATCAACATCTATATCAGGTACGTTACCCAAACCAACCTGCGTCTTGGTGACAGCATGAGGGTTACTCACATTAGTAGTGTGGTCCTCTATACTGACTGTAATCTCATTAGAGTCTGCGGTAATTGTAACGCCTGTACCACCAATGAACGTCTTAAACTGAAGATCCTCTAAGACCTTTTGAGCGAATACACCAATACCACCACCTAAGTTAGATGCTGTATTAATCTCACCCTCGACAACTACGCCGCTAGACGTGAAGCCATCAAATATCTCTATTAACTTTGATCCCATTACTTTACCTCTTTTATATTGATACCAAACTGATACTTACTCATTTCATGATCCTTGATAAGACCAATCTTACCTACACTGCAAGCTGTCTCTAACTCTATCCTCATTACCATATAATCAGGAGCAGGAGCAGGTAGACCGCCAAAGTCAAACCATACAAGACCGTGATACTCATCGGCATTCGCTGCCGCTTCCAAGTCGATATAAGAGACCGTTGCTTCACCTAGAACCTCCTCGGTAGAATCATTGACCAATCTCATAGTTAGGTCACCATCGAGGGCGGCTAACTTAATTATATGAAGACTGATAGCCCTAATGACTACGCCCTCCTCTAGTGTGATGAAAGCCTCTCTAGGAGTACCTACATCCCACACCTGCATACTAGCATAGCTCATATCTCTTCCCTCAGACTTAACTTGGTGTCCCAGAAGTCACCACTAATCGGCTTGAAGCTAGGTACTACTGTTTGATGACAGTACATTGAATACCTATACAACCCATCAGGCCCAACTACACCATCAGGATCTACCATAACCACAAAGGGTGTGTGAATATCAAGGCCGCTCATGTAGTCCTCAAAGTCTGCTTTCTCACTAACCGTTAGAGCATGTAGTGTACCTGTCATTATCTTAGCTTTATTCTCTATATCACTATACCTAGTATTGCTACTATTGTATACGTTCTTACTTGTGTTCTTATACCCTTGAGAGAAGCCATTGACCTCAAACCCAACTGTATCATAGTCCATACGCTCACCAATAAACACTGTTGATACCTCTACCACTGACAGAGACTTGAACTCTATCAGTACATAGCGGCCCATCTCAGCAGGGAACTTATTGATACTTGCACCAAACTCTATATTGATATCTAGAGGTATACCTGTAATGCTTGTGAAGTCTTGGGTAGGTGATACGTAAGCAGTGGCCTCATAGAAGCCTAGGTTACTTGTAGCATCGCCATATAGCACTACAGTGTCTATATCCCTAATCAGCCCTAGATCGAATACAAGGCCCATCTGAGACCCTGTAGAGCGGCAAACCGCCGTCGTCCTATCTAACAGTATATTAGAGGTAGGGAATTGAGCATTCTCAGTTCCACTGACCATTAATATGTCCGTTACATAGTTATCTTTAAGTATTGAAAGTAGTGCCATGTTACACCCCTATGTCCACGCCTGCACGGACACCCTCTCGGACAACCTCAGCAAAGGCCACCCCATCGGCGTTCTGTATCACTACAGGCTGCGCTAGTTGAGACAAGATAGCACCAAGCATCTCATCATTGTTACCAGATTGAGGTCCATTAAGTTGATCCCTAATACGTCCCCTATCTCTCTGTGTTAGTACCTCCTCACCACTGTTTAGGAAGGCTGGCACCTTATCGCCACCGAAGGAGCTGCCCTGTACAACACCACCGTTAGCGAACTTCTGTGACTGAATCATTTCTACATTAGCAACACCGGCTGCAATAGCTCCTGCTGCGGCTGCTATACCCAATCCCGGACCTACTACAGGTATACCTGCAAGTGAGGCATAGGCTGCGTTAGCTGCTCTATATGTATCGATGGTAGCATTAGCAATAGCCGCTGCCTTACCTACCTCACCTAGTGACTTGTTACCAGTCTTACTCAAGTTAATGATAGCTGCTATACCTGTCTGTGCCGTAGATATCTTATTGGCTAAACTCTGCTTCTCAAATTCCTTTCGCCTAGTGTCTGTACTGACCTCCCATGCGAAGAAGGCGTCTTGGTCTTCTCTCTCTTTCTTAAGAGCTTCCTCCCTTGCCTTCTGCTTCTCCTCATATTCTTTCTTAGTACGTTCTAAGGATAGCTTCTTGTGTTCCTTATCTAGTGCCGCCAACTCAGCCTTGACCTGCTTAGTCTGCTCCAGTTTAGTTAGGTCTCTCATCCTGCTGGCAATGGCTGCTTCCTTTTCGCCACCTTCCAATAGAGCAAGGTGACTATTGAAGTTGTCTCTCTCCTTCTTTAGACCCTCCACCTTAGCCGCTGCTTTATCTGCCTCAGCCAGTAGTGCCGCCTCATCCTGTGCCGCTTTCTGCTCTGCCTCAGCTATCGCCTGCTCTTCTTTGAGAGTGATTATCTTAGCGCCATAACCCTCTTGTTGGCCTATCTGTGTGTCTAGGTTCTCTTGTAGAAAGTCTCTGTGTGCGGTAAGTGCGCCCTGCTCTTCAGCCAATTGTACCAAGAGGTTATCCTTAACAGCTTCTTGACTAGCTTTCTTATCCTCAGCAATGGCCTTCTCTTCTTCAGCTGCTTTCTTCTGCCATACAACAAGCCCTGCAACGGCTCCAGATAGAAGTGCAATACCCGCTACAGCTAACCCTATAGGCCCGGTCAAGAATGCTATAGCTGCTCCGAATGCTGTTGTAGCTACAGTAGCGGTTGTAGTAGCTGCTGCCATCACACCTGCACCAATAGCGGCTGCATTCATCGCTACACCTAGGGCGGCTGTCCCAACTGCGGCTGTTACCGCTGCTGCTCCAAAGGCCTCAATCCATACAGCGTTCTCTTGAAACCATTTCCCTGAGTTCTCGATTATACTTAGTACATCCGACAATACAGGTAGTAAGGCTGTACCCATCTGGGTGGCGATAGCCTTCATAGTACCCGTGAGTCTCTTCCACTGCTCTTCTACAGTGTTAGCTACCTCAGCATACGCCGCCTCTGTAGCTGCTCCTGAGTTCTCTGCTGCTACTCCCATGTCACCCATGATAGCTGCGAACTTAGGTCCAATCTTATCACCAGTAAGAGCCATTACAGCGTTAGCCGCCTCAACTCTACCTGTCATCTTAGTAATAGCACCTGCTGACCCGTCTGTTGTCCCTACTATCTTCTTAAGGACACCATTGAGTCCATCTGTCTGTATAGAGGCCTCTAGATTAGTAATACCTGCGGCGTGCATTGCGGCTTTCATATCAGTAGTAGGCTTCAAGAGAGAAACCATTGAAGCTCTAACCTGTGTCATAGCCTCACTAGTACTTACACCACCTGTTGTGATAGCTGATACAGAGCCTAATAGCTCCTGATAGGTAACACCCAATTGGGCTGCAATAGGAGCACCATTACCGATAGAGTTTGATAACTCCTCTACAGTGGTCTTACCTGCTCTCATGGCTATAAACATAGCATCTGATATAGATGTTGAATTGTCTGCGGTTAGTCCATATGCGTTCAGGGTAGATGTAATACCATCTACTGCTGTAGCTAAGTCAGTCACACCACCAATAGCTAACTTATTAGCTGTAGCCAATAGGTCAGTAGCCGTAGAGGCATCTGCTGCTCCTGAGGATATTGCATTATAGTATGCGCTAGATAGGTCTGCTTGGTCTGTACCGAACCTCTTCTGTAGCTCTAGCGCCTCTGCTGTAAGCCTAGCTGTACTGGCACCTGCATCCCCGATAAGGGTAGATACTTCAGTCATACCCTTCTGGAACTTAATTGCAGAGCCTAGTGTTACATCAAACGCCTTCTTAACGCCCACTAGTGTTAATGCAGCCACGCCTATCTTCTTTAGGTTATCGGCTGCGGTACTAGTAGACTTATTCATTGTCTTTACGGATTTAGTGGCCTGTGTTGCTCCCTTAGTAGCACTCACAGCCATAACACCAAAGGACTTATTGAGCTCACCCACGTCCTTAGTGCTATCGTCTATCTCGTTACCTAAGTTCTCAAAGGACTTCTCAGCCTTGTCTGCTCCCTTAGTGATAATCTGATATACAATCTTCTTTGTTGTCATTCCTTACCCTCTGTTTTTAAGTTGGGTTTCTAGCTGCTTCTTTTCAGAGTTAAGCTTCTCTCTCTGTATTGCTGTATTCATAGTCTCTATAAGTGCCATTGTAGTGGCCTCTTGTTCCATATACCCGCCTGAATGAGGTAAAACACCCTTGTCAAACAGTACTGCTAAGTCATGAATACGGTTGTATAACGGGTGCGTATATTGGCATGGACACTTGTAAAATGTAATTGGACCTACCTCATAGATAGGCTTGTCTGATATGGCTTTACAACGCTCTAAGTCTATCTGTAAAGCCTCTTCTGCTTGTATTAATACCTTACTAATAGCCTCTTCACTCTTACCTCTAGAAGCCAATAGAGCGGCTCTGTCAGCATAGGGTTTTCTTATCTCTAAACGTCTAGAATCACATTGGAAATTAGAGTTGTATAGAGCGGCCGTTTGTGCGTTAATCGATACCCAATCGTCCATAGTTATATCTGACAGTGTGAGTATCTCGTTTAGTACCTTTTGTAGGAATGAAGGTAAAGCTGGTACTATTTCTTCTTCCTTACCTTCTTCTTCTTTACCAATGTAACACCCTCAAGTAGTACACCGGGGCTATTCTCATTAGGTAGCTCTAAATAGAACTCACTAGGTGTCCCATTCATATACTGCATTGTTGCGTTTCTAATCTTCTCCCATATAGGAAACTGTCCTAGTACTTCCATAGTATCGTCTGTCAGATAGCCATTATCGAGAAACTCTAACTCAAACTTGACCTCTTCGCCTCCCTCGTCCTCTATATAGATTGGGGCAAGGACTTCTTTAAGGCACATACTCACTAGCATTCTACCAGCTTTAAGTGCGCTGAATGCATTCCCTGTGGCTATCATACCTGTGAATAGGTCTTTCTCATCTAGAGAAGGTGGCTTGATCTTAACCCTGACACCATCAATATCTACTTCTGAGAGCCTTTTTACTGACTGAATTACTATTTTCTTTGACATTTTCCTACCTACTTCATAGTGGTTATTCTTTGGTTTGAACGGTGCGGTATAAAAGTTCATATATATATGATCTTTTTGCTATAAAAATTCACATATATACGAACTAACTTTAAGGGATATAGAACAGGGTTTGACCTTAAACCCTGAAAAGGACTGTCACTTAACTAAAGCTTAGGACTACCTCAGGCTGGCCGGGGTTAGCAACGTAGCACTTGAATTCTGCGGTTGCAGTTCCTAGACTAGACTCATTGCCATATGATACGTTTGTGATAGTAGCATCATTGACACAGATACTAGCTACTTCCTCGTAGTCACCTGAGATAGCTGAACTAGGTATGATTATCTCTAGTTGGATATCAGCATTGGTATCTCTAATGTCTTCGAGTACAGTACTATCGTCTTGAGCATAGATAGTGAATGATCCGGTTACTTCTCTCTCTGTAATGAAGTTACCTGTTCTACCACCGTTAGTGATATCACGATTAGCCACTGTATTAGATACAGACAGGCTAAAGTCTCTGGCTTCGAACTCAGCTCCATTGACCCTGATAGGGGCGTTACGTACTACGTTAGGAACTGTAGTATCAAAGGAAGGTACTAGGGGCGTTTCGCCTGTGCTCACGGTCATTGATAGGCCTTGAGCGGATAGTGATGCCTTAGGTAGCTCAAATACAGAAGCAGTAATCTCTAGACTCTCAGGTCTAACTCCTGCGGCTGTGGTGTGCTTAGAGCCATTCTCCTGTTGTAGTACAGTCATGGATGGCTTAACGGCCTCACCACTGAATGCTGTAGCTGAACTGTCTTCGGTGTAGAAAGTAGTGATCGCCCTTACTACGTCAGTACCCGCAAAGGCACCGCCGGAGTAAGTAGCGGTTAGTGTGATATCGTCACCCGAGATATCGGCGATGGCAGCGCTATACTTAGCTGCTCCACCAACATCCTCAATGGTTAGAATCATACCTTTCTTGTATAGTGAATCGGCACCCGCTACATTGATAGAGGCACCATCTGCACTTGATACGATGGCTTGTTGTGCCTGTGCTGTCTTACCACCTAGACATGAGTGATAACCCACACCTGCCTCAGGAGCGTCTCCCTCGGTATCTGCGCACTTAAATTCCATCTCAACAGAGAAAGCTGAGGACTCAACGCCTTGTTGACTCTTCTGTGTACCCTCACCTGCTGAGAGGTTGTTTCTTGAAATCTCTTCTACTGTCTTGGTCATTGGAGAGAAACCGGACTCAACGTCAAACCCGTCAGAGCCTATAATAGTCTCAGGGGTGCCGGCAACGGCCTCTTCCTTCCAGAACAGTTTAGTCGATTTACTTAGTATATCTGACATAATCTTTCCTTTAAATTATTGTTACAATGTACTTGATAGGTATTGTCAAGTCTACAATCACAAGATTCTTATCTTCTTCAAATTCCGGCGAGGGTGTCGAATAAGATCCTATATCAATCGCTCCAATACTGGCGGTATTGGCTGCCACGTTCTCTCCTATACTGACGCTATAGTCGATTAGTGTAGAGATGAGGGTTTGCCTTAAGGCGTCCCCTTCTGTTTTCTCATTACCAAAGACACCTGTTAGGCGAATAACAAAGTCTTGAGTGATGACATCCCTATGATTAGAGAAAGGTTCTCTTGTGGAGCTTCCTAACAATACATTATAATGATTCTCTGTACTATCCATCTTAGTACGTTCAGATGGGTTGTAGCCTACTTTGGCTTCAGAGTAGCTTGTGATAGTCTCAACTATCAACTTCAATTCATCTGTTATGGTGCTTAGGCTCATAGTATCACCCAAAGTCCATAAAGATTGAGCCAGCTTTAGTGGCTGATATGTTCTCTTCTACACTCTCAGTACCGTCGTCGTCTAGGTCTATAGTTAACTTATAGAGGCTATTCAATATATCGAATGCCTTACCTTGATAGTAATTAGCGTGCTGCCCGTATACATCGTCGTCACTATCAGATGCGTTTCTTAGTATCTGACTGACAGCGTAGAAACTAGCTGCTTCCTTGACCTCGTTCTTACGTAATAGGTCATGTATAGTGATTGACTCTATAGAGCCATCGGCGTTAGCTGTACGTGTAAAGCCCCTGTTAACAAACTTCTGCATGATATAATCAGTCACGCCTCTATATATCTGTGCTCTTATATCTGCGTTTGAGATATTCCCACCAAGTGCTGACGGGTAGACGGATTCTACATCCTTGTCCCCGCAGAAGAGAACGCCTATGCCTTTGAAGGTCACAGGGTTACTTCCCACTGAACTTAATTTGATCCAATAGGCTTCCCTACCTCCGATAGTTTCAGCTACCCAAGAGGCGGGTTTGGCCCACTGTACGTCACCATCTCTAATGAAGTCCTCAGTAAAGTCATAGGCAGTGATAGCTGTAGAGTTGATCTCATAGGATACAGCCATTGTACCTACAGAGTCTATCTGAAAGGATGCTGAATCAAATGGCTTGTAGTACCCAATGTAGACGGGGGTCTCAGTATCCAACTCAACTGAGTCTGTTCGGAAGGAAGCTTCCATATCTAGGTCACTTCCTCCATAGGATATGTAAAATAGATTCTTAATGTCAATCATTAGGACTCCTCATTAGCCTTCTTAGGTTTCTTCTTAGGTGCGGCCTTCTCTTTAGCTACAAAGTAGAACCACTCTGATTGTGAGAGTACAGCCTTAATGACCTCCTCTTTATTCTCTTCAAACTCAGCAAATATCTTAGCTTGATTAGCACCCCTTACAAAGCGCATATCTCGTGGTGACTTAGCCTCCTTACACAAAGCATAGCACCACCCACCGATCAAGGTAAGCTCTACTATCTCTAGTTTCTCTTCACTACATTCCTTGGCAATCTTATCGCCCGGTCCTATCTTTGATACATACTTCATTATGACCCTCCAATTGATAATTCTAGTTCAGTGGTTATCTTAGCAATAAGATCTCTCCACTCCTTGTGTGCTTCATTCGCTTCTAGTACCATTGCACTAAGCTCCGGTGTATCTTCAAGGTAGCTATCCTGTGCCGCCTTAATATCTTTCTTTATGTTCATTATCTTATCTTCATTAGGCTGTAGTTCCTTCTGGAACTCCTCTGCCTTTAGTCTGTTCTCTTCAAACAGCCCCTCAGCTTCCTCCATCTCAGACTTAAATTTATCTTGTATGAAGGCTATAACCTTCGCATCTAGTTTGGCCTTGAGTTCGTTAAACTGGTCTTCACACTCCATTGAGCGGGCCTGCATTTCTCTGATATTCATATCTACCTCATTCATATTAAGTTGGGGAAGGGGAGGAGTAAACCTCCCCCAAATGTTTAGCGGTTTGAATCGTGAGCAGCAGCCTGTCCAAAGACAACAGCTTCATTTGTGCTTCTAGCAACAACACCGTAAGAGATACGGATACCGTAGTAGTCACGTGCCTTGGAAGGCTGGTCTTCGCGGTCTACAGACTCGGTTCTGATAGCGAAAGATACAGACTTGTCAGAGAAAAGAAGTGCCTTCTCGTCTAGAACTGTACTAGCGAATACAGGAACGCCCATAGCTCCACCAATGAAACCATTCTTCTTAGCTTCGTCACCCATGCCAGCAGAAGCGTCAGCTCCATAAAGGCCAAACATTGAATCAGGAAGAGAAGCAGCGTGTGTACTAGATACACATAGCTTAAGCTTAGACTTGTTAATCTTGTCAGACTGACAAAGCTTGTCAAGACCGAAAGCCATGTTAGCCTTGTCCATAGCAGCGTTAGCTGTACCGAGAAGGTTAGCACCATTCAACTGGTCATAGTGACCTGCAACGGCTCCGATAGCGATACAAGCATCGATAGCAGCGCCTTCGACATCAAGGATAGCTACACGAGGAGCTTCAGCTAGGAATGAAGATACCCAACCGACCTTAGCATTCTCACCAAGGATGTACTGGAAGTATCCGGGTACAGTCTTGTAAGTGTCCATGCTAAGAGTAGTAGGAGCAACCTCTCCTCTAAGGTCAGATTGCTCGGACCCGTCAATTTTTGTAGCTTCAATGGTAGGTGCTACAGCGTCATACAATACGAATGACTCAACGCCTTGAGCGGCGCGTGCAGATTGGTCTTCGATAAGACCAAGAAATACAACTTCACTTTGCTTAGCAGCTTCTAGAGAAGAAGTTACTAGGTCTACTTGTGTTTGTTTTGCAGATTTAAGATCCGCAATAGAATCGGCTTTTGCCATGATAATTTTCCTTTTAGATTAAACTAGGCTCTTGATAACTGCATCAAGTTTCTCTTGATCCGTTAGAGGAGCCTTTTCGGTAGAATGGGCAGCGGGGTTAACCTTGCCCTGCGATTTTGTAGAGATAAAGGCGAACCCAACCTCCTCTTGTGCTTTGTCAATGAGATTCTTGACCAATAGCGGGTCGATTATACCATCCTCAACAGATAGATTTTCCATACCAAGTAAGTTCCAAGCTTTCTCGCCAGCAAGCTCTAATTCCCTTTCTTTAAGTACTTCCTGAACAGCCTTGCGTTTAGCCTTGCCATTCTCTACCTTTGCAAACTCAGCGATCTTAAGTTCCTTGTCAGCAAGCTGTTGTTTGTAGACTTCTAGAGCCTCAGCATACTTCCCTTTCTCCTCAAGAGCACTTTGAGCTTCCTCTTCCTTGGTTTTTCTGAAGTCAGCAAGTTCGGCTTCCATTGCCTTTATCTGCTCACTCTTCTTACCTACGGACTTCATAGCTCGCTCATAAGATTCATAAGCTACTGTGTCTTTCGACTTTGGTTCATCTGAAGGTGCTTTAATCTCAGGCTCCATAGGAGCCTCTGTCTTGGCATCTTCTACAATTGGTGTGTTCTCTTCTGACATGTGTTACCTCATAAAAGTAAGTTAAATAGTCCCATCAGGACATGGTATATATTGCATAGTCATCATGACTATGAATTTAAGTATTTGTCTACAGCCTCAGATATAGCTGTATCTAAGTAGGTGTTCTCTTCTTCTGTTAGAGCAAAGAAAGGTCTGGCTTCAGATACCCATTCAGCTTTCTTATTAGCTTCAGGGCTACCTAGGAATATGACGATAGTGTCTTTCAGAACCTCTCCTTTTATAGATGCTACCATCTCACCTGAACGTGTCAGGTTTGACTTAGTAGGTTTACCAAAGGGGCTGAGTTTCATCTTAGACCTTTGCTCAATGTAATTCTTAGATAGAGGTGCAAGGTTTACTTCCTGTGATACGGTCTGACTGTCATCTGCGACACCCTTACCGCTACGTATCCTAGTCTTGATTCTCCTAACTAGCTCTTTTTGTATGTCCTTGATAGCCACCCCAATCACTTTGTTTAGGTTGGCTATCTCTGTTATTATATCGTCATTGATGTTACTCACGTTTCTTACCTTGTAGCAGTGGCTTATATGGTAGCGCTGTACATCTACAATTCCAAGGCTTCCTCGGGAATGTAGGCGCTGTACTATAGGCAATATCAATAGCACCGTGATAAGTTCTTAGGCCCACCCTCTGTGTGGAGCCGTCTACCGTATATATGTTATTGTGTAACTGCCTATGTGTAGTTCTCACCTTCGAGTCGGTTTGACTCATCCATCTGTATAGTCTTACATCACTCTCTTCGAACTTGATTGCTATGAGGTCACTGGCTGCGTTACCTGTCTCGTGTAGTGACACGTTCTTACCCTCATAGTTAGCTCTCTGGAATGGAGTGGACTTATCTACTCTCTGAGAGGTAGGCACCTTCTTCATTCTAGTAATGGCCTCCTTGTAGTCACCAGTCTTGACAGCCTCTCTAGACTCGTCTTTAAGGTTTGTGAAGGTATTACTGTTTACCCCTACAAGGCCCTTGACTAGCTCTTGACTGCTCTTCTTTTTTGACCTATCCCTAAGCAACCTAGATGCTTCTGAGACGGCTACAATGGCTATACCAGCCTTTAACATCTGCCTGTCTGTCTCTTGGTCTACTCTCTTCTCAAGTCTGTCTACCATTTGGTCTGTTATCTCTAACATCTTAGCTTCGGGGAAACGCCTGTTGAAAGTTCTCTCAATGGTATCTATAGCAACCTCAAGTACATCAAAGTCTGACTCACGCTCTAGGAGAGGTATCAGGTTCTTCTGTACCAAGGTATAGATGTACCTTGTCTGCTGTTTAGTGTATGTATATACAGCTCTCTCGGTTGCTATATACGCGTTTGGGTTGGCCATATCTTACCCTTCATTCTTATCTATAGTGAGCAGTATATCCGCGTCCTCGTGGTCTGGCGTAGTGGTATAGACTGTTCTGCCTTCCTCATCGAATCTATTACTAGAAACGTCAGAAGCACTAACCACACCTGTGTCAAGATAGATTTTGTCAATATAGGCTTGCTTCTTGTCATTCTCTAACTTTCTAGCTACACTACCCGATTCGATCGATATACTCTCTAGTTCCTCCTCTACCTGCTCGTCTGAGAGGTCTGGGTGAAGTATCTTGTAAGCATCCTTGATAGTGATTAGGCCCAAGTTCATTTTTTGCTCAATCTCAAGTAGCTTATCAGCTTCGGATAGAATCAATATAGCGGGCGGAAATAGAATACTCATATCCATGTTCTCAGGTAGTCTAGGCCAACTATCGTCAAGCTCTTTGATCGACTTACCGTACTCAATGAATTTAGGAATTAACCTACTCCAGATATCCTTCTCTACAGGAATGAACTTGCGTTGTGACTTTCTCTCATCCTCAATACTATCAATGTTCTTAATCAATAGTGCGATACCACTTGAGGCGTCTTGTCCTTCGGTGTTACCGATTGCTGTAGATGAGAGATTGTTAGTTTCAAGTAAGAGCACTAACTGAGTCTTGATTAACTCTAGTGCCTCTCTGATGTTTATATCGGGGCTGAGTGTCTTGATGTCTACAGGCTTAGTTCCACCTGTGAGGTCTTCCCCTGCCTCTACTGTCCAAAAAGCTGATGGGTGCAAGTTAAAGTTCTTAGCGTCCTCTTGACTCACATTGAGACCTATAAATATACTGAATGCTTGTAACATCACTCCCACACTAAGATCGGATAGCATGATGGGTAGTAGCTTACTCATCTGTAGCAAGTCCTTGCGGGGTACAGGTACTAATTGCTGCCTACTCATGTTTATGTATGAGAAGGGTAAGGTGCCTATCGGATTCTTGTTGTCCTCAAGGTCTGGCATATATACAGAGGTTAGATCCTTGCCTGTGCCATCTGTGACTACTATCTCATCGGCTGAGTAATGAAACCATATAGCCTTACCATCCTTAGTAGTACCCTTGTATATAGATACGTGCGTAGGTGTCAAGGGGTCTACAGGGTTGTCTGAGTGTACCCAATAAGCGTTGGCAGGTACTACCCTAAAGTTCAGGTCACCACCATTTATAAAAGGCTCCAGTAGACAACTTTGATACGCCCTTAAATTAAAATCCATCTCAGCCATAACCGAATCGAAGGAGGTCATTCTAACAATGTCTTCTACTGACTCAGTAACAGTTGGTTGGTCATTCACTACTCTTTGTGGTGGTGCTCCGGTGTACACCTTAGCTTGCTTGTCCACTATCTTGTTATAGATGTTGATAGGTGACAATCGGTTTGTTACCATCTTCAAAGGCGCAGTGTTGCTTACTTGCTCTGATAGTTCTTTTACTATGACTGATGTCAGGTCACCCTCTGTGATTGTAAAGATATCATTCTGTACGCTGAAATAACTACCACTATCTCTAATCTCTGGGATTATTCTTTGCTTAACATATTCTAGTAGACTCATATTTATCTCCTTTGCTTAGGTTATCCTCTGGGGTGAGTAGTTGCAGGTTGCTGTAATGCTGTAAAGCTATCAACTCCTCTTCGGTACTTGCTGAGGCACAAGGTATGATGTGGTCTATGTGATACTCTTGGTCACATAGTTCTGTACCGTAG
>Ga0255049_10000488_pt1 | contig 24442 bp, 25 predicted proteins | sample JV7_2_3_MG_FD_183615 | JGI IMG/M metagenome (GOLD analysis project Ga0255049, IMG submission 183615) | Seawater microbial communities from Jervis Inlet, British Columbia, Canada - JV7_2_3 | ecosystem: Environmental > Aquatic > Marine > Inlet | place: Canada: British Columbia | collected 2016-10-06
TGTGCTGCGCGCCGGTCCGTGCGCCGTCCAGATCAATAACGTGCAGATCCTGCACCGCCAACGCAGAAAATTGACGGCCAACTGATGCAGGATCGCTACTGTATTCCGTGGTTCGCGCGAAATCACCCTTAAAAAGGCGCACGCACTTGCCATCCTTCAGGTCAATCGCCGGGATAATCCTCACGGTTGCGTCCCAATAAAATTCTGCAATAGCTGGGCACCTGCCGCCGATGATCGCTCAGGATGAAATTGTGCAGCCACGAAATTCTCATGGCCGACAATGGCCGAAAATTCCTCAGCGTGCCTGGCCGTTGCCAAAGTGTTTCTGGTCACAGGCAGGGCGTAGCTATGCAAGTAGTAAAAATAGCTCCCGTCATCGATGCCCGCAAAGGCCCTGTGCTCCCGCATGAAACGGGTAGAGCACCACCCCATATTCGGCACAGCGTGATCCGGTTCAGGCGGAAGCTTTTTGGCCGTCCCGGGTATCACGCCCAGACACTCAACGTCTTCTTCTTCCGATCCTTCGCACAACAACTGCATGCCAAGACAGATGCCGAGCACCGGTTGCTTTAGATCGCGGATAACGTCGATTAGCCTGGAATCGCGCAATCGAGTCATCGCATCCTTCGCGGCACCGACCCCAGGCAAGAGGACGCGATTGGCGTTTCTGATGATGTCGGCGTCGGATGTGAGAACTGCTTTGGTCTGCAGACGCTCGAAAGCGATCAGGAGCGACGCAATATTCGCGCCGCCGCTGTCAATAATAACCACTTCGCTCACTACAGCGTGCCCTTCGTGGACGGCAGTTCCGTGCCCGTTCGCCCAATCGCCTGACGTAAAGCGCGCCCTACGGATTTGAAGCACGCCTCGACCATGTGATGCGTGTTCTCTCCTTGCACCTCTATATGCAGCGCTGCGCCGAGAGATTCCGCCAATGAACGAAAGAAGTGTTCGACCATCTCGGTTGACAGCCCCCCTACTGTATCCCGGGGAAAAGTCGCGGAAAATTCATACGACGCCCGGCCGGACAGATCCAGTGCGACCCTGGCTTCGCTCTCGTCCATAGGGAGCAGGAATCCATAGCGTCCGATGCCAAACTTGTTATCGAGCGCCGTGCGCAACGCGTTACCGAGGCAAATTGCGGTGTCTTCAACAGTGTGATGCTCATCGACATTTAGGTCACCGTCACATTCAAGCACCAGCCCGAATCCACCGTGCTTGGCTATTTGCTCAAGCATGTGGTCGAAGAAACCTATGCCTGTACTGATTCGCGTATTCCTTGCCGAATCCAGGTTGACCGAGACCGAGATCTTCGTTTCGTTCGTGCATCGCTCGACACTTGCGACTCGGTCAGAGTGGCAAAGCCGTTCGACGATCTCTGGCCAGGTAACGGCGCCAGGATCATCGGAATTGACGAGCAAACCCTGCGCGCCGATCCGCTTGGCCAATTCCATGTCGGTCGAACGATCACCTATGACGGCCGAGAGAGCCAGATTCATGTCGGTCGCCGCCAGATATCGCGTCAACAGACCCGTGCGGGGCTTGCGACAATCGCAGCTATCATCCGGCAAGTGCGGGCAGACTAAAATCTCGTCAAAATGAATGCCCTGTGTAGCAAAAAGATCGAGCGTGTGCTGCTGGCAAAGATCGAAATCGGCCTGAGGGAAGGACGGAGTTCCCAGGCCATCCTGATTGCTCACCATAACGAAGCGATATCCGTATTGAGCCAACTCAAGCAAGGACGCAATGACGTCCGGCACGAGGCAGACTTTCTCAATGGCGTCAACCTGGAAGTCCTCAGGCTCTTCAATCAGCGTGCCATCGCGATCAATGAAAAGTACTTTTTCGGGCATGCTCAGTCCTTTCCGAAGCTGTTCAGGGCACTCAGCAGCGCGTCGTTATCCGATGGGCTGCCGACGGTAATTCGAATGCAGTCCGACAGTTCGCCACCGAAGTGACGAAGCAATACCTTGTGCACTTTGCAGTGTTCCACGATCGCGGCTGCATCGACTGTTCGAATAAGGAAAAAGTTGGCGTCGCTCGGCCAGACTTTGGAAACGAAGTCAAAGTCTGCGACAGCGTCCATGATGCGCAGGCGCTCTGTGAGCACCAGCGTCACAGCGGCGATCGCGAGTTGTTCAGTGTCGAGAGCATCCTCCACACACTCAACAACCGGTGTTGCGAGCGCGTAGGGCGCCTGTACGGCGCTCAGTAACTCGATCACGCCTTTGGCGCCGGCAACGGCTCCGCATCGAGCCCCCGCGAATCCCAGGGCCTTTGATAGTGTCCGCAACACCAGCAGGTTGGGGTATTCGCCAAGAAGATCAATAGCGGATGGCTGCTCCCCGAATTCGATGTAGGCTTCATCAACCACGACAACCGAATTATCGCACCTCTCCGCCAGTAATCGGTGTAACTCGGCGCGCGGCAAAGGCGTTCCCGTCGGGTTATTTGGCGAGCAGACGAAAATGACTTTGGTGACGTCATTGCAGGCTGCCAGCATGCGCTCGACATCAATCGCAAAATCGCGCTCCCGAAGCGTTGCGACGTCGATGACGCCGGCGCCCTGAAGCTCGGCATAATGGCGATACATCGAAAATGACGGGGATGGCGCCAAAATCGAATCCACTTGTGCGCGGCAAAACGTCCGAATGATCAGATCGATGGCTTCACTTGAGCCTCGGGTCACCAGGAGTTGATCGCTCGCACAGCCAAAGCGACGAGAGAGTGCTGCCTGTAAGCGCTGTGGTCGAACCTCCGGATATCGATTGAGTGGCCGTCGAAAATTGCCGACGGAACTGATTGCTGGCAACTCATTCGCATTCAGACGAACGGTGTCGTCGACCTGCTCAGCCGCATCGTAGGCATGCAGTGCCTGAATTTCGGGTCTGGCCAGGGAAGTAATGCTCATATGCGCTGCGCCAATCGCCGGCTAATTGCCGCGGCGTGTCCATCCAGACCCTCAAGTCCAGCGAGGCAAATGACGGCCGCCCCGAGCTTTTCGAGTCCCTCGCGACTCACTTCCTGAAGTGTCATCTGGCGCAGGAACTGGTCGACCCCAAGTCCACTGTAGGTCGACGCGTATCCATACGTCGGCAACACATGATTGGTGCCACTGCAATAATCTCCAACCGCTTCGGGTGTCCAGCGACCAATGAACACTGACCCCGCATTGCGAATAAATGGCACGGCATCGCGAGCGTTCTCGATCTGCAAAATCAAGTGTTCTGGTGCGTAGCGATTGCTAATCTCTATTGCCGAAGCCCGGTCTGCAACGACGATCACTCGCGAGTGCTCAAGCGCCACTTTCGCCGTCTCGGCACGAGAGAGCCCTCGTAGCTGCATCTCAACCTCATCTTGTACAGAATTCGCCAACCCGGAATCGGTAGTAACGAAAATGACCTGAGAATCGGCGCCATGCTCGGCTTGAGACAGTAAATCGGCAGCGACAAATTCCGCCGACGCCTTCGCATCTCCGATCACCAGCACTTCCGACGGCCCTGCGGGCATGTCGATAGCGGCGCCACCAAGGACTGCGCTGACAATGGTTTTTGCCGCAGTAACCCAGGCATTCCCGGGCCCGAAAATCTTATTTACTTTGGGGATTGACGACGTGCCATAGGCCATCGCGGCGATGGCCTGAGCGCCACCGACTTTGTAGATCTTGCTGACGCCTGCTCGTGAAGCCGCAACCAATACGGCGGGATCGGCCTTTCCATCTGGCCGCGGTGGTGTGCAAAGAATGACTTCAGGGCAGTTCGCAATGACCGCTGGCACGGCCAGCATTATGGCGGCGGAGGGCAGCGGCGCCGTTCCTGCCGGAACGTACAGGCCAACCGAGTCGATAGCTTGGCTGATTCGCTCACAGACTACGCCCGGCATGGTCTCGACCGTCAATGTGGACGGGACTTGCTGCTCATGAAAGGTCCTCACGTTGGCAATCGCGAGATCGATAGCACTTATCTGATCAGCCGTCAGTTGCAGGAGTGCCCAGGAAAACTCATCTTCACTTACCCGAAAATCGCTAACAATCGCTTTGTCGAAACGCTGCGTCAGTTCAATCAACGCAGCGTCACCGTTCTTTCGGACTGCCGAGAGAATTTTCTCGGTATCTTCACGAACAGACGCATCCTGTGACGCGGCGGGTCGTTGCAGAAGCAGAGACCGCTGTGGCTCATCCAGTCCGTCCCATTGATGTATGGTCAGGCGTCTCGTCATGCCAGCATCTTCTCAACCGGCAATACGAGCAGTGAACTCGCGCCCGCGGCTTTGAGATTCTCGAGTGTCTCCCAGAACACGTTTTCACGGCAGACTGCGTGAATGGCGATCCTGTCATCGCTTCCTTCGAGCGGCATCACAGTCGGCGCTTCTGAGCCCGGAAGCAAAGCACGTATCTCCGCGAGTGCGGCACGAGGTGCATGCAGCATGATGTACTTGCTGTCGTGCACCTTCAGAACGCCATCGAGTCGCTGGATGATCTTGTCCACCAGGGCCTGTTTTTCATCACCCAAGGGTGCCAGCGTCTGGATCACTATGGCCTCACTTTCCAGCAGAACGGCGACCTCTCTCAAACCGTTCGCAACCAGCGTTCCGCCGGAGGAGACCAGATCACAAATGAAGTCGGCTCGACCCAGCTTTGGAGCGATTTCGACGGCACCGGAGAAGAAAATGGGCTCAGCATCGATGCCATTCTTAGTAAGGTAGTCTGTCAAGAGTCCGATGTAACTTGTTGCAATCTTAGTGTTTTGCAAGGATTCCGGGCCGGTGTATTCAGTATTCTCCGGTGCCGCGATCGAGAGCCGACAATGCCCGAATTCGAGCTCGAATATTTGTTTGAACCGACCGTTGGACCCCTCTTGCTCGAGCTTCAGGCGCTTTTCCTCGACGACGTTCAAACCCACGATGCCGAGATCGCAGACATCATCACTAACGAGCCCTGGGATATCGTCGTCACGAACGAGCAGAAGATCGATCGGCATGTTCTCGCCGTAGCAAATGAGCTGGTCTTTGCTTTTGGTTACCTTCAAACCGCAGCGCTCCAGCAAATCGATGGAGTGATCGGTCAGGCGGCCGCTTTTCTGCACCGCAATCTTGATGCGCTGCTCAGTGTGTTCCATTGGAGTTTCCTTAGTGAGAGCTTCGTTCTATTGCCATTTGGTATCCGCCGGAGCCATCCGTCAGGCAACGTGCGACGCGGCCAATCGTTGTAACGCTAACGCCGGTAAGGTCGTGGATTTTTCGGTAGGGCAGATCTTTTTGCAGATACTCAACAACCTGCCATCGATCAACCAGCGCCTGCAATTCCGCTGGGGTACATAAATCTTCAAAAAAGCAGCGCACTTCATGGGTGTCCTTCAAGGCTACCAGGGCACTGAAAAGAGCATTTTCCGCACGCTTTTGCTTCCGTTCTGATTCGTTTCTATTGGGTTTCATATCTGTACTAATGTATTAGCGTGTTAGTACATTAGTACAAAGCGACATTGATATCAACTACTTTCTACATAGTTTCACCTGCGACAAAATTTAATAGAAACAAGTCCTTGACCACAGCCACGGTTCGCGCATACACTTCGCGAAACTCATCGAGACCGGTCGAGGGATAGGCCCGACGACGCCGGGGCAACCAGCAGAACTAACCATTCTGAAAAGGTGCCAACTCCTGCGATGCAATGCTCAGTTTACTGAGGGCATCGATAGATGAGGGTAACTGCAACTCCCGTGCGCGGGAACAGGGCAGTACAACCCCTCCCTTGCGGGCTCGCAGGGTTCCGATGAGCAGTATTGGAACACTATTGCGGAGACCGACCATGAGTTACCCAGCCAGCAAAGCGACCCGAGCCGTTCGTGCGTCTATTGAATCAGACACACAATACGGCGCCGTTGTGCCGCCATTGCATCTTTCCTCGAATTTCTCATTCAAGGGTTTTGGGGAAAAGAGAGAGTACGACTACACGCGCTCCGGCAATCCTACGCGCGATGCTTTGGCCGATGCCCTCACCGAACTCGAAGGCGGCGCGGGTGCTGTTGTGACCTCATCGGGTATGGCCGCTCTGACTCTGCTGACCCAGTTACTTAAGCCGGGCGATACGATCATCGCGCCGCACGATTGTTACGGTGGTACGTACCGACTGTTCGAACAGCAATCGAAGAAAGGCTTGTTCAAGGTCTTGTTTATCGACCAGACAGATACAGAGGCTCTGCGTAAGGCGTCTGAATGCGGTCCAAAGATTATTCTGGCGGAAACGCCGTCAAATCCCTTGCTTCGAGTCGTTGATATCGAAAAGATCGCGGGCATCGCCAAAGATTCAGGCTCGCTCCTGGCGGTTGACAACACGTTCCTGTCACCGGCACTGCAAAATCCGATTGAGTTCGGCGCTGACCTCGTTATCCACTCCACCACGAAATACATCAACGGTCACAGCGATGTGGTTGGTGGTTGCGTGGTCGCCGCAAGCGATGAACTGGCGGAACAGATCGCTTACTGGGCCAATTGCATTGGAATAACCGGCGCGCCTTTTGACAGTTTCCTGACCTTGCGCGGTATTCGCACATTGCACCCCCGAATCAAACAGCACGAAGAAAGCGCAAGCCTGATCGCCAATGTGCTCAACGATGATCACCGGGTCAATCGAGTCTACTACCCAGGCCTTGCGTCTCATCCTGGCCACGAAATCGCCAAGCGCCAACAGCGCGGTTTCGGCGGCATGGTGAGCTTTGAAATCGATGGCGACGAAAATGCGATTCGCGCTTTTGTCGAGAACCTTCAGTTCTTCTCTTTGGCCGAGTCACTCGGCGGCGTAGAGAGTCTCGTATGCCACCCGGCGTCAATGACGCATTCTCCGGTCGGCGACGAAGCACTGGCAATCGCCGGTATAGGGAAGAACCTGATCCGTTTGTCAGTGGGCCTGGAAAGCAGCGAAGACCTTGTAGAAGACTTGATTGCGGCACTGGAGAAGGCTGAACTAAGCCAGGTGCTAACGCCTGTGGCTGCCGTTTGCGCTTAGGGAGGCTCTGATCAATTCAGAGCTTCCCTAGTCGAGTCCGCGTAATATTTCGGCCGTCATTTCGGTCGTCGAGATCCTCGATTCACCGTCAGCGCTTATGTCGGCTGTTCTGGCGCCAGACGCAATTGCCTGGCCGATTGCCAGCTCCACCGCATCGGCTTCCTCGTGGAGTCCCAGGCTGTGGCGAAGAAGAAGCGCAGCACTTGCGATGGAGGCGCAAGGATTCGCGATTCCTTTCCCGGCTATGTCGGGTGCCGAACCGTGAATGGGCTCGTATAGGCCAACCTTTGAAGCGCCAAGAGAAGCAGAAGGAAGCATGCCCAGCGAGCCAGCCAACATTGACGCTTCGTCTGTCAATATATCCCCGAACATGTTCTCTGTAACAAGGACATCAAAATCAGTGGGGCGACTCAAAAGATGCATGGCCGCTGCATCGACCAACAGGGTTTCAAGTTCAATCTCAGGAAATTCCGCCGGTATCAGGCGGTCTGTTACATTTCGCCACAGTCGTGACGTCTCGAGTACATTAGCCTTATCAATCGAGCACAGTTTTCCGCTGCGCTCGGTCGCGAGTAATGCGGCGACTCGCAGAATACGTTCTATTTCAGTCACGCTGTAGGTGCATAAGTCGCTTGCCGATGATTCGTCGCGCGTCTTTTCGCCGAAATAGATACCGCCGGTCAACTCCCGAACGACAATCAGATCCACACCTTCGAGGATCTCGGGCCTGAGAGGCGAGGCGCCCATCAACTCGGAGTAGACTTTTACGGGTCGAATGTTGGCGAAAACGCCCAGCACTGCGCGCAAAGCCAGCAGACCCTGCTCAGGGCGGATTCTGGCGTTCGGATCGGACCATTTTGGCCCGCCGACAGCCCCAAGAAACACGGCGTCAGCCGCTTCACAACTGGCGACTGTTGCCGGCGGCAACGGGTCACCGGTTGCGTCGATGGCGGCGCCGCCGATCAGTTGGGAATCAAATGAGAACGTATGGTCGAATTTCGACGCAACGGCATCGAGCACCTGCTGCGTGCACTCAGTAACATCAGGACCGATGCCATCGCCTGGCAGAAGCGTAATCAAGGCGTCCAATTGCGGTTCTCCTCATAGGCCTCAATAGCGGTTGACGCGTTCTGCAGAAATCCAAGCTGGTCTATCCCCTCCAGCAGGCAGTGGCGCGCGAAACTCTCCATGGCAAAACCGACCTCATGTCCGTCGGGCAGTGTGATCGAACTGGTCTCAACGTCTATCGTGATTTCGGCGCCAGGATTGGAGACCAGCCATTCATGCGATTCTTCGTCAATCACAATCGCCAATAACCCATTCTTGAGCGAGTTGTTCTTGAATATGTCCGCGATTTCAGTCGAAATTACGGCTTCGAAGCCATAATCCAGAAGGGCCCACGGCGCATGTTCGCGTGAGGACCCGCAACCAAAGTTGTTACCGCCAATGAGAATTGAACAACCGTCTGCGGCGGGTTGATTGAGGGCGAAGTCGGCCTTTTCGCTGCCGTCTTTGTTGTATCGCAAGTCGTAGAACGCGCTCTTTCCGAGGCCTTCACTCGACGTCGTCGTAAGGAATCGGGCGGCGATGATCTGGTCGGTGTCGATATCCCGCGTGGGCAATACGACGGTTCGACCGTGCATGCGCTTGATGGCCTTCATGAGTAGCTCCTCGGGTCCGCAACGTGTCCGGCGATGGCCGATGCCGCAGCGGTGGCGGGACTGGCGAGCACGGTACGAGCGCCGATACCCTGCCGTCCCTCAAAATTTCGATTGCTCGTGCTGACACTGAGTTGACCAGGCTTCACGATGTCGCCATTCATAGCGATGCACATCGAGCATCCGGCCTCACGCCATTCCGCGCCTGCTGCAGTGATTATTTTGTCGAGACCGCGATCTTCCGCCTCTTTCTTTACCAACTCCGAACCCGGAACAACCAGCATCCGCACGCCGTCGGCGATCTTTCTGCCTTTGAGTATGTTGGCTGCCTCTTCGATATCGGAGATACGTCCATTGGTGCAACTGCCAACAAAAACGATGTCCACGGAATTGGCAGTCATGGCCTTACCGGACTCAATCTGCATGTAGCTCAGCGCCTTCTGGAAACTCGCATCCTTTCCATCTGGCACAGGATCATTGATCGCGACCACCATCCCGGGATTGGTGCCGTAAGTGACCATCGGCTGCATGTCATTGGCATCAATAGTGACGGATTTGTCGAATTCAGCACCGTCGTCTGTTCGAAGATCCTTCCATCGATCGACGGCGGCGTCCCAATCAGCACCCTTGGGTGCACGTGGTTTGCCTTTCAGGTAGTCAAAGGTCGTGCTGTCCGGAGCGATCATTCCTGCTCGAGCCCCAGCCTCGATGGACATATTGCAGATTGTCATACGACTCTCCATGTCCATCGCCTCAATGGCTTCACCACGGTATTCGATGACGTGACCGTTACCGCCGTTTACGCCGATCTGACCGATAACTGCCAGGATCAGGTCCTTCGCGCCGACGCCCGCGGGCAGTGTGCCTTTGATATTCACTTCGAAAGTTTTTGGTTTGCGTTGCAAAAGACATTGCGTCGCCAGGACATGGCCTACCTCCGTTGTGCCTATACCAAACGCCAGCGCACCGAATGCGCCATGAGTACTGGAGTGGCTGTCTCCGCACACTATGGTCTTACCCGGTTGGGTCGCCCCCAGCTCCGGACCAATAACGTGCACAATTCCACGCCGGCCGCTTCCATAGCCGAGTAAGTCGAGTCCGAAGTCCTCGCAGTTTTGCTCCATTTGCCGGACCTGGTTCGCGGCGCCAACACCTGCGACGAGCAGGTCCTTGAAAGACGACACCGGTGTTGTAGGCGTCGAATGATCAAGGGTTGGCAATGTGAGGTCCGGGCGGCGAACGGGCAGACCGGCTTCCCGGAGCACCGAAAACGCCTGCGGAGTGGTGACTTCGTGGACGATATGCAGGTCAATGTACAGAATCGCCGGCGTCTCAGGTGTTTCGGCGACAACCACGTGGTCGTCCCACACCTTTTGAAAAAGTGTCTTGTTGTTTTTCACGATCAAAATCCGGGTTTGTTTAGACTAAATGGTCGATTGTGCGGACCGCGTGCTGTCCGCGCCGCTCTTTCCACGAGCATCACGCCGCAAAGAACGATTCATAACCTCAAGGCACGCCCGGCAACCGGCTTCGACGATGTCGACGCTGGCACCTCGACCTCGAAAACTCTGCTTGTCGATCTCCACGGTTACAGTGACTTCGCCCTGGGCGTCCTCGCCGATCGATGCACTGTGCAGCTCGAAATTTCGCAGCACCATGGCGACACCGGTCGCCGCTTCGAGCGCTTGAAACGCTGCGGCCACCGGGCCTTCACCCAATGCTGATTTCGAAACCTCGGTCCCGTCTTCGTCAATCAGGTTGACCGTCGCTGTAGCAGGTTCGTCCGTATGTGTTTGCACCTCCAGCGACTTTAGGGTCCAGGGTCCCGACGAGGTGTTCCCGGCGTTCATAATGATCGACTCGATATCGCCGTCGTAGACGTCTTTTTTCTTATCGGCCAGTTTCTTGAATTCCTGAAAAGCACGATTCGTTTCAAATTCGTCAATCTCGAAGCCGAGTTCTCTCACCCGGTCGCGAAAAGCATGACGTCCACTGTGCTTGCCCAGAACAAGATTGGATTTGCTTAGCCCGACATCCTCGGGTCGCATGATCTCGTACGTCGACGCATGCTGGAGCATGCCGTGCTGGTGTATCCCAGCCTCGTGGGCGAACGCATTCTCGCCCACAATCGCCTTATTACGCGGAGTGTGCATTCCGGTAATACTGGAGACCAGCCTTGACGTTGGGTAGAGCCGAGTCGTGTCAATGCCGGTTTCGAGTTCGAAGAATTCGGAGCGAGTCTTGATTGCCATAACGGCTTCTTCAAGACTGCAATTTCCCGCACGTTCGCCAATACCGTTGATCGTGCATTCAATCTGGCGCGCGCCAGCAGACACCGCAGCAAGGCTGTTTGCCACAGCCATGCCGAGATCATCGTGGCAGTGAACGCTGAGCGTAATCTCATTGATACGATCAACGTGTTCTTTCAGATATCGGAACAGGCGATCGAATTCGGCAGGAACGGTGTAGCCAACGGTGTCCGGTATATTGACAGTGGCCGCGCCGGCTTCTATCGCGGCTGACACGACTTCTGCGAGATAGGAAAGCTCGGTGCGTGAAGCGTCCTCCGGTGAGAACTCCACATCGTCACACAACTCGCGGGCCATTTTGATCGCACCCACGGCACTCTTGATGATTTCTTCCTTGGCCATCTTGAGTTTGTGCTCACGATGTATGGCGCTGGTGGCCACGAATACGTGAATGCGATGCTTATCGGCACCCTTGACTGCGGCATGAACCTTCTCGATATCGGCCGCATTGCATCTCGCCAGACCGCAAATCACCGGGCCGAAGTTCCGATCGGCAATTTCCTTGACGGACTCAAAATCGCCCGGTGATGCGGCGGGAAAGCCGGCTTCAATAATGTCCACTTTAAGCTCTGATAGCGCTTTTGCCACACGTAGCTTCTCGCCGAGCGTCATGCTGCAGCCCGGGGCTTGTTCCCCGTCACGTAAAGTAGTGTCGAAAATGCGTATCGTATCTGTTGAGCTTTGGTCAGACATCGTTGAAACCCTCCGTTCCTGTCTGTTTTCTATTCTTCCAGCCAATCCATGCGGCCACGTAAATCCGCACCAACTTTCTCGATCGGGTGGTCGAGATCGGCTTGCATCATGCGTTTGAATTCCGGCATCCCGTTTTCATTCTCGGCAATCCAGTTGCGCGCAAAGGTGCCGTCCTGAATGTCGGTCAGGACTGCTTTCATCGCCGCGCGTGACGCGTCATCAACCACTCTCGGTCCACTGACCATATCGCCCCAGGCCGCTGTGTCACTGATGAACTTGTGCATCTTGCGCAATCCACCCTCGTGCAGGAGATCGACGATCAGTTTCAATTCGTGCATGACCTCATAGTAGGCGACTTCGGGCTGATAACCGGCTTCAACCAGCGTCTCGAATCCAGCGACGATCAATTCGGTCGCGCCACCGCAAAGCACGGCTTGCTCGCCGAATAGATCGGTTTCGGTTTCTTCTTTGAACGTCGTTTCGATAACGCCAGCACGCGCACCACCAATTCCGGCGGAATAGGCAAGCGCAATATTCAGCGCATTACCCGATGCATCCTGATTCACAGCGACAAGGCAGGGCACACCATGACCTTCTTCGTACTGCCTGCGGACCAGACCACCGGGTCCTTTCGGCGCGATCAGGGAGACGTCAAGGTCGGCGCGAGGTTCAACCTGCTTGTAGTGAATCGCAAAGCCGTGCGCAAACATCAGCATTGCACCGGCGTCGATGTCATCAACAACGGCCTGATACAAACTCTTCTGCACCATGTCCGGCGTCAGGAACATAACAATGGCGGCACCTTTAACTGCGTCGTTGGGTTCTTGAACTGTCAGTCCATCGGCCTGGGCCTTCGCCCAGCTGGCACCACTGGATCTGAGGCCTACGACAACATTAAATCCACTGTCCTTAAGGTTTAACGCGTGCGCGCGGCCCTGACTGCCGTAGCCAAGGACGGTGACCTGACGATCGGCCAGGCAGGAAATATCTACATCTGATTCTGAATACATTTGCATGGTGGAACCCTGTCGTTGCTGCATTAAAATAAAAAAAACCCCACTATCCTTTTGGATGCGGGGTTTACGTTGTCCGGTGACTGGATACGCGCTACCCGCTGTGCCTCCCAAGGAGAAGCAAAGAAAGTACAAGCACGGAGAGCTCGTTGTTTTGCGCTGCAGTCATAGCGGCGAATGATGTTGGAAGGGTGTAGTGATGTCAACCACTGAATGAACGGTTACGAGTGATACTAAAAGTCACACATTAAAAAGCTTTCATAAATCATTAATTACAAAGAGTTTTATACGGCTCACGTACAAGATAATCCTACACCTTATATATGGCCTTCAAAAAAGCGAAGCGCATTTCTGCTGCAGATCCCTGCAAAAACTCGATCGGAAATCAGCGCATCGATCGGATTGAGCGGAAAGAAACCTTTTATTCGGGGCCGTGAATGTTATGTAGTTGTTGGGCTGGCGATATACAAACCATGTGTTATTCTTGCCCACAGAGTTACGGGGACCTGAAGAAACGGAAGGAATAAATGGCGGGAAAAACTCAGAGGGTATTACTGAGTATGCCAACGAACATAAAGATAACAGGGGTTCCATTTTTTTATCGCCGCGCGGCGACAGTGGAGAGGGCCGCGTGCGCAATTTGGGAATGCATTCTGCATTTCCGGTTTTCATTTGTGCATGTATTCAACGGATACGTTGCATCCCTCTCCTTGACTATAACTAAAACATACGACCTTTAAGGAGCGTCCATGAAACGGTGCACTAGCAGCAGTCGGCGCCTAACCGCTGCGTTTTTCGCAGCAACGGTTATCGCAATTTCCGGCAGCGTATTCGCCCAGACCGTCGATCAGGTTCTTCAAGCTGATCAACGTCGGTTAAATCTGGCACAGCAATCACAGGAACGAATCAACGGTGTCGTTGAAGGAACCCGTTCGCTGGAAGACCAGTACAGGGCAATAAACAAGGAAATCGACGGACTCAAAGTCTACAACCGCCTGATGAATGCTCAGGTCCAGGGCCAATTGGCCACGTTGGACGACATTGGATTGTCCATGGATCAGGTTGATGTCATCAATCGCCAGATCTTCCCTCTGATGGAACGCATGATCGACGGACTGGATCAGTCCGTTAAGGTCGATGTCCCGTTCCTGATGAACGAGCGAACCGAGCGCGTCGAAAACCTGAAATCGATCATGTCTCGCTCTGACGTCAGCGTTGCGGAGAAGTTTCGCAAGGTGATGGAGGCTTACCAAATCGAGAATGATTACGGCACAACAATCGAGGATTACAAACAATCCCTGACGCTCGAAGGTGAGGGTACCCGCGCTTTCAATATGTTGCGCATCGGCCGCGTCGGCTTGTACTTTCAGTCCGACGACACCCAGATCACGGGACGTTGGGACAACAAGAACCGTGGGTGGGTAATCGATAACTCCGCTCGAAACGAGGTGCGTAAGGGCCTACGGGTTGCGCGACAACTGGTTGCTCCTGAGCTCATCAATGTTCCGGTTTCTGCTGCGGAGGGCTCTTAAATGAAACGCCTTAATCTAATTATCGTCGCCGCTCTGATAACGTTCGGTTTAACAACGGCAAACGCGCAGGACGAAGACGCTCGCAGCATGGCGGAATTGCTCCAGTTGATCGAACAGGGTCAGGCTCGTGATTCACAAGAAGCACGTCAACGTGAAGCCGCTTTCCGACAAGCGCAAAACAACCAGCAGTCACTGCTGAACAAAGCTCGCGCCGACCGTACACGCGAGGAAAATCGCAGTGAAAGTCTTGAGCAACAGTTCGAAGGCAATCAAGAGCACATCATCACAGCGCGACAAGCGTTGGATGAACGTCTTGGCGCGTTGAAAGAGCTGTTTGGTGTATTGCAGACAGTATCGGGTGATACGCAGGGGCGCTTTAGCGCCTCTCTTACGAACATTGAGTATCCCGACCGTGGTGAGTTCCTCGTTGCTCTCGGCAGCAAGATGGCTGGTGCCAGTAGCCTGGCATCCATTGCGGATATCGAACGGCTGTGGGAAATGCTGCAACGCGAAGTGTATGAAACAGGTCGTGTCGTTCGCTTCAATCACCTGGTGACCAAAGCAGACGGTGAGCAGGCTGAAATGGAAGTTATCCGTATTGGTTCGTTCAACCTCGTTTCAGAAAACGGTTACCTTCAGTACGACGCGGGCGAAGGCTCAATCTCTGAGTTGCTTCGTCAGCCAGAGGGTCGCTATCTCGGTACCGCTATCGACATGATGGGTGCCGGCGACGGCGACGTTGTTACGTTTGGTATCGACGTTACCCGCGGCAGCATTCTGGGTCTGTTGGTCGAATCTCCAACCATTCGGGACCGTATCGAACAGGGCGGCATCGTCGGCTACTGCATTATCGCACTCGGCATAGTTGGCCTTCTGATCGCCATCTGGCGTTGGTTCGGTCTGACGGCCGACAGCCGCAAAGTAACTGCACAGCTGAAGCGTGAAACGGCGAGCACGGACAACCCTCTGGGCCGTGTACTGGCCGCTTACGAAAGTAATCGTGGAGCGGATACCGAAACGATTGAGCTCAAACTGAGTGAAGCAGCGCTGAAAGAAATGCCAGGCCTCACGAAGGGCCTGCTATTTATCAAGGTGGTATCGGCGGTAGCGCCTTTGATGGGTCTGCTCGGTACGGTAACGGGCATGATCAAAACCTTCCAGGTCATCACGCTTTACGGTGCTGGCGATCCGAAGATGATGGCGGGTGGTATCTCACAAGCACTCATGACAACGGTGTTGGGTCTGGTCGTTGCTATCCCGATGGTTCTGCTACACACCATCGTTAGTGGTCAGAGCCGCAAGATCATCAATATCCTTCAGTCGCAGAGCGCCGGGCTTGTTGCTCAGCACTCTGAGAAAAATGGCTAACACCAAAAGGAGTCACCATGCTTTGGCTTTTTGACAGTGTTGAAGCCATACGAGACTTCATGAGTCTGGGTGGCCCGGTTCTCCGGGCCATCGCAGTCACCATCTTTTTGATGTGGGTCCTCATCATTGAGCGGATTATGTTCTTCCGCTCTTCGATGAAGACCATGTCACGAACGATTCATGATGACTGGGAATCGCGCCCGGAGCGCACTTCCTGGGCTGCTCACCAGATTCGTGAACTCATGATTTCGCGTTTTGACGAGGCCACCAGTAAAGGGATTAATTTGATCCAGACCCTGGTTGCTTTGTGTCCGCTACTCGGTCTTTTGGGGACTGTTACCGGCATGATCAGTGTGTTTCAGGTAATGGCGGTATCCGGTTCGGGAAATGTTCGGGCGATGGCTGCCGGCGTATCTCAGGCGACGGTACCGACAATGGCAGGAATGGTCGGCGCTTTGTCCGGCGTCCTGCTTATCACTTTGCTTAGCCGCCGAGCGGCTCGTGAAGTTGAGTTTCTTGAAGACTCACTCACGATGGACCACTAAGGATAAAAGATGCGTAAGACTGATCTTTCAATGGGGCACGCCGATGAGGGTGATGAAATCAACCTGACGCCGATGCTTGACGTTGTGTTCATCATGCTCATTTTCTTTATTGTTACAGCATCCTTCATCAAGGAAGCGGGAATCGATGTCAATCGGCCTGATGCTCCAGTCACGGAGACCAAGCCGGAGGACGCCAATATTCTCGTGGTAATTAGCGCCAACGATGAAATCTGGATCGATCGTCGAGTCATTGACCCGCGCGCAGTTCGTGCAAATATCGAGCGCTTGCATGCGGAAAATCCGAAAGGGTCCGTTGTGATTCAGGCAAATAAGAAATCGACCAATAAGATGCTCGTTTGGGTGATGGACTCCTCACGCAGCGCCGGGGTGTACAACATATCTATCGCTGACCAACGCTGAGCGGGAACTTAACAGGACTTATCAATGCGAAAGAATCACTCACTGGGTTATGAAGAAGAGAGCGAGGAGATCAACCTGACGCCGATGCTTGACGTCGTTTTTATCATGCTCATCTTTTTCATCGTTACAGCGACCTTCATCAAGGAAGCCGGAATTCAAGTTAACCGACCCGACACAACTACGGCGGATCAGCAGGACGACGCGTCTATTTTGATCGCGATTAGTTCTACTGACGAAGTTTGGATTGATCGTAAGGAGCGAGCGCCGCAGGCTATTCGCGGAATAATCGAACGCCTCCATGCCGAGAATCCGAAGGGGTCGATCGTTATTCAGGCTGATGAAGAATCCACCAACGAAACGCTTGTCATCGTCATGGAAGCCGCCAAGGCAGCCGGCGTTTCCAACGTTTCCATCGCCGCGGACAATTGAGGAGAACAGGACCATGATAGGTCGTTACGCATTTTCAATAGTAATAGGCACGGTGGTGACGCTGAGCTTGTTGTTTATCATGCAGTTGCTCATTGTGACGGGAAAACAGGCACTGACTGACCCGCGCGAGCGTCATAAGCTCGAATTCGTGCGGGTGAAAAGGAATGAGAACCTGAATACACAGGATATCATCCCTGAGAAACCGCCAAAGCCGCCAGAAACACCGCCTGAAACGCCACCACAGGACATGGATAACATCGATCCGGACGCGCCAACAATTGATGTGGGCCGACCACAGATCACGGCTAATACGGATATCGGAGGCCCAGGCGGCATGAATATTGCTGAGGGTGACTATCTGCCGATCGTTCGAGTTGCCCCGGTCTATCCATCGCGAGCTTTGTCGCGTGGGCTGGAAGGCTTTGTTGACATGTCATTTACTGTAACCACGACGGGAACCGTAAAGGACCCGATCGTTTTGCAATCTACCAGCAGTCTGTTCGAACGAGCGGCAACGCGCGCTGTTTTGAAGTTTAAATACAAACCACGAGTTGTTGACGGTATTCCTGTCGAAGTGACGGGCGTCAAAACGCGAATCTCGTTCGAGCTTGAAGATTAGAGCAGACCGATAGCCCTTGGCGGGGAAACTATCCAAAAGGATATTTTTTGTATGAATACCAAATGTGGAATATCTATGAAGTTATGCATGCTGCTGCTGGCAGGAATGCTCGCCAGTGGAAACGCCGCGGCTCAAGGCAGCGGTCAGGCGGCCAAAGACGATAAAACCAAGACCAAGCAAGCACAGGCTGTCAGCAAGGCCGTCTATGAGCGTATTCAAGAAGCGCAGGAGGCAGTCGACGCTGAAGACTATGCCTCCGGGCTAAGAATGCTCAACAAGCTCTATAACCCGGACAAGCTGACCGAGTACGAGCAGGCTAATGTATTGAATTACATTGGCTTTATTTACTACAACATGGAAGATATGGCGAGCGCCATTCGTACCTACGAAAGACTGCTTGCCATACCGAGTCTTGAGCCACAGATGGCGAAGCAGACGACGTTTACCATGGCCCAGTTGCTCACGGTCGAAGAAAACTACCCCAAGGCACTGGCTGCGATTGATAAGTGGTTCCTTCTGGAAACCAACCCCGCACCTGAGCCCTTTATCCTCAAAGCGCAGATTCATTATCACCTGAATCAATACCAGGCGATGGTTCAGCCAATTGAAAATGCCATGCAGGTTGCCCGGAATCGCGACAAACCCGTCAAGGAAAATTGGTGGGGGCTGCTGAATTTTGCGTATTTTCAGCAGGAAAATTACGAGAAAGTCCGCGACATCCAAAAAATCCTGTTGCAGACCTGGCCGAAGGCACGCTACTGGAAATCACTTGCCGGCGCTTACACCGAGTTGGGTGAAGACGAGAAGTTGATCTATGCCTACGATGCAGCATTCACACAAGGCATGCTTGTAAAAGGCAACGAGTTTGTCACGATGGCACAACTCTACTTGCAGGCTGAAGTTCCGTATAAAGCTGCGAGACTGATCGAAGAGAAAATGGAGGCTGGCATTGTGGATAAGAGTGCGAAGAACTACCGGCTTCTCTCGCAGGCCTGGCAGCTTTCTATGGAAGACAAAAAAGCGATTCCGGCTTTGACAGCGGCTGCCGCCCTGACAACGGATGGCGAAGTTGACGCGCGCCTGGCCAACTCCTATCTGAATGTCGGTGACTACGGCAATTGCGTAACGTCTGCCAGAACTGCTATCCGCAAAGGTGGGCTGAAGAGTCCGGATAACATCCAGATCAGCTTGGGCATGTGTCTCTACAATCAGCAGAAGTACAATGAGTCAAAAGCGGCCTTCAATGAGGCCTCCAAAGCACCGAGATCTCGACGCACCTCCGGCCAGTGGAAACGGGTGATCGATGCTGAAATCGAGCGTAACAGACAGATTCGACTGGCTGAGGAAGCGGCACAGAAAAAACGCAGGGAAATCGAGGCCAGGCGGGCCCAAATTTCCCGCGCTTAAGCCAAAATTTCAAGCAGCTTAGGCACCAACGAATAAGGGCGTTGACCGTAACCGGTCAACGCCCTTAATATTGCGCGCAATTGAACGACGGACTAACGAAATGCCAAGAATTATCTATTTGACCCCGGATGGAACGCGACATGAAGTAGACGTGGAGAACGGCTATTCAGTCATGGAAGGGGCGATCAATAACAATATTGACGGTATCATCGCTGAATGCGGTGGTGCCTGCGCCTGCGCGACCTGTCACAGTTACGTTGACGACGCGTGGGCTGATAAATTGCCAGAAATGGACGATATGGAAGACAGCATGCTGGACGCCGCCTTCGAGCGTAAGGCCAACAGTCGCCTCACGTGCCAGATCGAAGTATCCGATGATCTCGATGGCCTGTTAATTCATGTCGCCGAGAATGACTACTAATCAAGCATCAAATAAGGAGCACTCCCATGACCATAGCTGCAGGTGAAAAAATGCCGTCTGGTGCCCTCGGCATCATGACAGAAGCCGGACCCGGTGCCATTTCCACCGATGAACTTTTTTCAGGGAAGAAAGTTGTACTTGTGTCCGTTCCGGGCGCCTTCACCCCGACATGCTCGATGAACCACCTGCCTGGATACGTTGATCAGGCTGAAGCGCTGAAGGGCAAGAATGTTGATTCAGTCGCCTGTATGGCGGTCAATGATGTGTTTGTAATGGACGCATGGGGCAAAGACCGCGGTGTTGGCGACAAGGTCATGATGCTGGCTGACGGCAATGGCGAATACGCGGCGGCACTGGGACTCGAACTCGATGCGTCAGGATTCGGCATGGGTACTCGAGGCCAACGATTCGCGATCGTCGTCGACGACGGTGTTGCTACCCATGTAGCGGTCGAGGCCCCCGGGCAATTCGAAGTGAGTAAAGTCGAAGCTATTCTGGAAGCCCTCAGCTGAAGCGTTATGCCCTCTAGTCGAGGGCTTCCGTTAGCTCTGGCACCGCAGTAAACAGGTCCGCGACAAGACCGATATCCGCTACTTCAAATATTGGCGCTTCCTCGTCTTTGTTTATCGCAACAATCGTGCCGGCATCCTTGATGCCGGTCAGGTGCTGAATCGCCCCTGAAATTCCGATCGCAATGTACAAATTGGGCGCGATTATTTTGCCCGTCTGTCCAACCTGCAATTCATTCGGGACATAGCCCGCGTCAACGGCTGCTCGCGACGCGCCTACAGCTGCGCCCATTTTATCGGCCAGTGTGTATATGAGTTCGAAATTATCTTCGCTCGCCAGAGCGCGCCCGCCGGATACGACCTTTGCCGATGTCTGCAGATCAGGCCGATCCGACTTGGCCGACGTCAATTCGACGAATCGTGTGTGGGCAGGGACCTCGACGGAACTGTCCGCGTTTTCTATCGAGGCGGAATTGCCGCTGCTGGCTGAGGCGAATGATGCTATCCGAACTGTCCCAACGACGGTGGCGTCAGTTGGTGCTTCAACCGTTAGCAATCCACTGCCAGCGTAGATCGGTCGTTTGAATGTGTGGCTCCCTTCGATGCTCATGATATCGCTGACCTGGTTGATGCCAAGCAATGCTGCAATCTGCGGCATAAGGTCTTTGCCGAATGTCGTCGATGGCCCGAAAACATGCGAATAATCACCTGCCATTGCGACAATCTGAGGCGCCAGAACAGCCGAAATAGCATGGCTGTTCTCAGTGCGCTCTACGGTAAGAACACGGGAGACAGAATCGATCTGCGAGGCCTGCTGGGCAATCACGCCAGCATCAGATGCCAGGACCACAACATCAATTTCGGCGGCGTCGATAGTTGCCGCGCAAGCAACGACTTTTGCAACACTGGGATTAAGGGCAGAGCCATCATGCTCCGCAATTACGAGTATTTTTGACATTACGCTAGTCCTTTGTCTTTAAGTGCCGCTATCAATCCTGCAACGTCGTCCACAATCACACCGCGTGCACGCTCGACGGGCGGTTCAAACGTCAGTTCCCTGATCGTCGGCCCAGTGTCGACGCCCATATCAGATAGTGCAATCTGTTCCAACGGCTTCTTCTTTGCCTTCATGATGTCCGGGAGCTTCACGTAACGTGGTTCGTTGAGTCTGAGATCGACTGAAATTACGGCTGGCAAATCGATCTCCACCTTTTCCAGACCAGCGTCGACTTCCCGGATGACGCTGGCTTTATCACCGTTCGTATCTATTTGCGACGCAAACGTAGCCTGCGGCCGGCCCCAGATAGCTGCCAGCATCTGCGGGGTCTGACTGTTGTCATTGTCGATCGCCTGCTTACCCATCAGGACCAGGTCTATGCCGTCTCGGTCAATGATCGTTTTGAAAATTCGGGCGATGCTGAGTGGATCAACCGGGCCGTCCGACTCGACCAATATGGCGCGGTCTGCGCCCATGGCCAATCCAGTGCGTAACTGCTGCTGCGCTTCGCCGGGTCCTACCGACATCACGATAACCTCCGACGCCTCGCCGCGCTCCTTGATGCGGAGAGCCTCTTCGAGCGCAATCTCGTCAAACGGGTTAATGCTCATTTTGACGCCGTCAGTTTCAATCCCGCTGCCGTCATTTTTCACGCGAACCCGGACGTTGTAATCAACGACTCTTTTCAGGCCGACAAGAATCTTTTCCACTACGTTGCTCCTTGTTATAAGTGGTGAGTATTGCGAATGTACTCCACAGTCGGCTATTGTCCGATACGCGTTAGCCGCATACAAGATGATTGCATCAATTACCGAGCGGAGTTCCTGGAATGAGTTCCCATCAACTGATCGATCCCAACGAACTGAGAGGCCAGTTGGACAATCAGGAATTGAGGATTATTGATTGCCGATTCGACCTGGCGGACCCTTCGGCAGGGCGGCGCGAATATGATGCAGCGCATATTCCGGGTGCGGTATTCATGGATCTCAACAATGACCTTGCGTCCAGGCCAGGAGAGCAGACCGGGCGCCATCCTTTGCCCGATGTCGCCCGTGCTGAAGCGACAATCGGTCGGCTGGGCATTGGCAATACGTCATCGGTCGTCGTATACGATAACGGCAATGGTGCTATGGCCGCCCGAGCCTGGTGGCTATTCCGTTGGCTGGGGCATAGAAAGGTTCAATTGCTGGACGGGGGAATGTCGGCCTGGAAGGCCGAAAATTACCCGCTGAACGGCGCGGTCGTAAGGCCCGATCCCACAAGATTTATCGCGCGAGTCCGCGACGAGCTTGTGATTACAAGTGGGGAGATTTGCGCCAACATCGACGATATTGAGTCGCTAAATCTGCTTGATGCCCGGGATGCCAGCCGTTTTGCCGGTGAACAGGAACCAATAGACAAAGTTGCGGGGCACGTACCGGGCGCCAGAAACCTCCCGTTCCCCGAGAGCCTGAATGCTGACGGCAGCTGGAAAGACCGCGACGAACTCGGAGAAATGTGGGCCCGATATTTGGGCCATAACAAGCACACTGAGTGGGTCGCCATGTGCGGTTCCGGTGTGACTGCCTGTCACCTGGCTTTGTCCGCTCTCGAAGCGGGTTACAGGGAACCGCGGCTTTACGTGGGCTCCTGGAGCGAGTGGATTACCGATTCGAGCCGACCGATTGGCCGCAAGATTGACTGATCATGACCAAATTGAGTGCGGAATTGCCGTAAACTTGACCGCCTGTTTCGCCAGAATAACGTGTTTCCTGTGTCTTCCGCTAAATTCTAGCCGTGTGTTTCGAGAGTTAGCGATCGAGAATATTAATACTTATAAAACAAGTCGTTACATTATCATTCTCATGTGTTTTATTACCTTGTACAGGCTCTGATACGGCCCCTGATAGCGATAATGAGGGGGCCTCCGGCGGCAGGACAGATTGCATCTTCAGATCAAGTATCCGAGGATATACCGTTCTTGATGAGTCCAACCTCATTATCGAAGGATCAGGACGTAGCGAATACCATGTAGTGTTGCGGCGTCCAGCTCACGGGATCAAGTCAACGTGGGCCGGAAGAGCATGACGGTCTTCTGATTCAACACGGCAAGAAGAAGCCGGAAATAGAACAAACACCGGTGCCCCGAGAGGTTAAGGGCGCCGAGGTAGAAGAGCTGGACACAGCTGCCACCGACGATTCGTCAGGCAACTGAGTCACGCAATCCGCAATCTCCGTGCGGACCCACCCGGCCAACCGGAAACAGTTGGCCGGGTTTTTTGTAGGTGAAGAAATGGCGGGGCCCTTAGACAACGTACGCATCCTGGACATGAGCCGCATACTCGCGGGACCCTGGGCAGCTCAATTGCTCGGTGATTTTGGTGCAGACGTCCTCAAGGTCGAAAAGCCGGGTTCGGGCGACGACACCCGATCATGGGGACCGCCCTGGCTCGAGGGTGAGGAAGCGGAATCCGCGTATTTTCTTTCCGCAAATCGCAATAAATGCTCAGTAAGCGTGAATATTGCGGCACCTGCCGGGCAAAAAATCATTCGGGCGCTTGCGCAACAATCCGATGTGTTGTTGGAGAACTACAAGGTCGGAACCCTGGCGGGATACGGTCTCGGACCGGAAGAGATGCTGAAACTAAATCCTCGACTCATTTATTGCTCAATTTCGACGTTCGGCCAGGACGGTTCACGAGCCAGGGAACCTGGCTACGACGCCATGATTCAAGCTTCGGCTGGTCTGATGAGCATTACGGGTCCGCCGCCGAGCGAACCCGGGGGACCACAGAAGGTCGGCGTTGCGATAAGCGACATCATGGCTGGCATGTATGCGACAACAGCGATTCTGGCCGCATTGAATGCGCGTGCAATCAGTGGGCGAGGGCAGCACATCGATATTCCCCTCTATGACAGCCAGGTCGCCTGGCTGGCCAACCAGAATATGAACTTTCTCATCGGTGGAAAATCGCCGGGCCGAATGGGTACAGCCCATCCCAACCTTGTTCCTTACCAGGCGTTCCAAACCAGCAACAGCCACTTGATGCTGGCAGTCGGCAACGACCGTCAGTTTTCTGCTTGCTGCAAGGTGCTGGGCCTTCCTGCCCTGGCGGACGACCCACGATTCAAGACCATGCCCGACCGCATCGGAAATCGCGATGCTCTGATTCCGCATCTTGATTCGAAATTTCTGGAAAGAACAAGGGATGACTGGCTGGAGCGTTTGCTGTCGGAAGGTGTTCCGGCCGGACCGATCAATGACATAGACGAAGTGTTGACGAATGACTACGCCCGGGAGAAAAACCTGGTTCGCCAGATACAGAATGGGAATGACGTCTCCGTCCCACTGGTATCCAATCCCGTCAAGTTTAGCGATACGCCGGTGTGCTACGAAAGGGCACCGCCGTTACTGGGTGAGCACACAGTAGAGGTACTGCGAGGGCGCTTAGGGTACTCTGACGCGGAAATTGCATCGTTGAGAAAAGATGAAGTCATCTGGTTTGCCTAGCACGAAAATCAAAAGCAGTGAAGCGCTT